>VTLG01013587.1_pt1 | contig 13307 bp, 24 predicted proteins | sample 4694571 | NCBI WGS metagenome assembly VTLG01 (sample SAMN12604809, study PRJNA352737) | marine metagenome | biome: ENVO:00000447; feature: ENVO:00000209|ENVO:00000569|ENVO:01000036; material: ENVO:00002151; isolation source: viral sequences binned using virsorter ... | reverse complement strand
CCTGATCTTTTTTCAAAATCTGCCCAATGAGAAACTACATTTAAAGTTAAAGCTGAAGAATCTTCTGTTTCATTAATTGTATAAGTTTCAACTGAACCTTTATAAAGTAAAAATGGATCAGCTATAATTGCATTTGATGAGTCTAAAAATGCTCTGTAAATAGTTACAGAATCATTAACTATATTTTCTCCTAAAGCTAATGATATATATGTTTGATCTGCTCCTGATAAAGATATTGATATACTTGATTTACCAATGTCAGTTTCTTCTGATACTTCAGGATAACTAACTAAAAAACTACTTGATGAGTAAGTAACACTAGATCCTGATACTGAAGAAGTTAAATCATGTACGCAATCTGTTAAATTTTGAGGAGTGCCAAATCCAATAGTTATCAAATGAACAGGTTTAATTTCATTTGTTGCTAAATGATTCTTTACTGCTGTCGTTAAGCTTCTCGTCATATTTCTCGTATGTTGATCTGTTTATTTTTTCACTATCTTTTATCATAATAAAATTAAAAGTGCCATCTGGGATTTTATGTTTTCCAAGATCATTATTGGTTAAATTAATTTCTGACTCATCAACTACTTTTTCAGCAATAACATCTACATTGATCCAATGCTTAATAAGATATTTAGCCATTAAAGAGTTTCTTCAACATCTAACTCATATTTGTATAATAAATTTCCATCTTTATCAGAACCAACTGTTCCAAACGATTGAATGTCATTTATTAAATGAACTGTAAAAGGTACATTATCATAAGTAACTGCTGAATTATCTGTTATATCTGCAACTAAAGGAGGTTCAATAGTAACAGTTGCGGCATTACTAGAAGAAGTTACATCTGCAACCACCATATAAACTTTATTATGACTAGCAAACTTAATGAAATCTCCCATCTTAAATCTTCCAGCTCCATCTCCAGCAAAGCCATCCATAGCAATAGTAGTATCTCCAGCAGATTGATTACCATTTACTAAAACACTTCCTGTTTCACTTCCTCTCGCATCTTCTACTTCTGGTGGGATAATAGTAAAATTTTCTTTTCCACTTCTTTGCTTAACAATAAAAGCCATCAACTCTCCATAAACAGTTGATCTGTTTGATGTAATAATTGAAGCTGTAAATGCCCATCTTTGAGAATCAATAGTTCTTGATAATTTTTTTCCACTAATTGATTTAGATATAATTGTACTTTGTATTGATTTAATACCTAATGTTTCAAATTTAGATGTTGATATAGGAAATGCACCACTCATTATACTAATTCTCTCCTACCTTTTTCATTTAAAGCATTATTAATTATTGATGTTATAATACCTCTATTTTCTACTAATACATCATTGAAACTATTTGAATCTATTGCTTCTATATTAAAATTAACATTAACATTGCCACCACCTGTTCCTCTTGCGTTTTGTTGTATTTGACCTGTTGAGTTTGGAACGAATACTTCAGGACCTCTTTCTCCTACGATAGTTGGCTGTCCTTTTCTAACAGAACCACCTGAAGCAAATAGTTTTAAACCACCACCACTACCACCACCCATAGACATAAGTATTGATTGATAAAAAACTTGTTTTTTCTTTTCTTTTGTTATTGCTTTTTCCATAGCCAATTTATCTTTATCTTTTGTAATTATTTTATTTAATATAAATTCTTCTATCATTACTAAAGCAATTCTTTCTATCATTTTGGCTAATATATCTACTAATAAACCTTGTGCTAATTCTTTAAAAGACATATTTATTTTTTTTCCATAAACTACTGCTTCAGCTAACATTTTTGAAAAACCTTGAACACCATTATTGATAGCACCTACAATTTCATCTGATAAACTCCATTGTGCATTTTGATCTTTTAATTTTTGCCACACTTGCATTTGTAAAGTATTTTGAACCTCTACTTGTTTTTTAAATTGTAAATGTGCTTCATGAATATTTTTATATGCTTGATGTTGTTTTTTAACTTCTTCGGTATTTGCTTTTTGAGTATTATTCATACTTTTTGAAATTTGATGAGTTCTCATATGTGTTGTATAAGATAATATTAATTCAGCATTTTCTTTTTGTAATTCTTTAATTTTTTCTTTTGCGATAGCAATATTTTCTAAAGCAAGTTTTTTTGCTTTAGGATTTGCTCTTTGGCTATTTACAGTTTTTTGCCATTTTTCTATTTTTGCATTTAGACTTTCAATAGTATCTTCTTGTGAATCTAATTCTCCTTTAAATTCTTTGAATTTTTTAATTAAGAAACCCATAGCAGAAGCAAAGACCATAATACTTCCAAAGATAATATTTTTTTTAGTTGCTAAATTAAATCCCCTCATAGCAAAGGTCATGGCATTTATAGCTGTTACAATACCATAAAAGAAAGAAGCAACTTTCATGGCTATTAAAGCACCTAAAGCTAATGCAAATTTATCTACATTATCTTTTACAAATATAACTGCTTCGGCTAAATTTTTAAAAGCTATTGCCAATCCTTTTCCAATTTTTTTGGCTATTGCATCTACTTGTTTTCCATTTTTTTCTAAAAATTCATTGAGATCTCCAAATTGGTTTTTAAGTTCTGCAAAGAAACCAGCTTCTAATAATACTCTTTTAAAACTAAAAACTTTATCTCCTATCATTGATAAAGTACCTTCAAATGTTTCTGCTAATTCATCTGTTGCTTTTCCGAATCGTCCACCTCTACTAAATACCTTTTCAAATGCTTGTATTGTTTCCTCAATAGATACTGTTGCTCCAGCTTTAAAGCCAAGCATATTTCTAACACCTTTTTCTCTAAATAAATCTGCCGCACCAATACCAGCACTAAATGATCTTTGTATTTGCTCTGCAGTTGTTCTAAAATCTAATCCTGTTACTGCGGCAACATTACCTGTTATCTCTAACATTTTTTGTAGGTCTTCTGCGTTATCTGTGACTGTTGCTAATATCCCTGAACCTTTTTGAATTTCTTCTAATGAGAATGGAACTTTAGATGCAAACTTAACCATATTGTCAAATGCTTTTGCTCCCTCATTTGTATCTTTAAGTAAAAATCTTAATCTGACTTGTAAGTTTTCTAATTCTTTTCCTGTATTGACTAAATTTCTAATAACAAATCCAGCACCAATTCCTATGAAAGCATTTCTAACATTAAATATAGATTGTTTTAATCTACCAAGACTTGATTGAAGTGTGTTTAATGCTCGTTTAGATTTATCTCGTGCTATTATATCTATGTTAAGTTTTTGTGTCGCCATTATTTATATTTTCTATGTTGTGCTATTCGCTCTTGACTTTTATACTCTTCTTGCTCTTTTTTCAAGTAAGCTAACCAAAGATTATAATGACTTACAGGCATATCTAAAACTTGTTGATATGTAATATGGAGTCTGTCGGCAACTGCTAATTGCGACCTGATGTCAGGGTCGCTATTTACTTTTTTTCGGCATCCTCATAATTAGTTTCTAAAAGGATTTTATTGGCTATTGTTGCAATAACATTGGAGTCTGCTTTTTTTCTTAATGGAAATTTATCTTCGACTTCAAAGGCTTTTTTCATTTCTCCTTTGTCATCTTTTACTTTTAATTTCATTATTAAAAGATCAACAAGAACTGTTAAATCTTGAAAATTATTTGATTTCTTAAAGATAGTATTTTTTTCTTCCAAAGTTAATGGCTCTGAATAAAACACAGACGGATTTCCATGTTCATCTTTCCACTCCTCAACCTCAATAGTGATGGTTTTAAGAGTTTCAAAATGTGTTTTAACTCGATCAATAACTGACATAAATCAGATTATACAGTTGCTCTTGTCAATGCACCTGTACCTTGGAAAGTAACTGATCTTGATATGATTGCATCCATAGAGTTATTAACTGACATTCCTGTAATAATACCTGTTCCTGTAAATTTTTCATCTCCAGAAGAATTACCCTCTGGTAATAAAACAAAAGATATAGAACTTCCTACTGTTAAAGGTTCATCATAATTCATTTCTAAAGTTCCTGAAAATGATGTTCTTCCAGCTACAAATGATTTAGTTGCATCTGTTAAAGCTGTATCTTCTACAACATCTGCAGTTGTTTCTAAAGTGAACCCTGTTAGTTCCCCAACACCAGATCCACCAGCAGTTACGACTCCTTCTTTTCCGTGATGTGTTGCCATGTTTTAGTTTCCTTTTTACTTGTTTGCTTATTTTGTTTTTCTTGTTTCCAGCCTAAATCTAAAAAATTTTCAAGTTGAGTTTCATTAATAGTTATCTCATTCCCATCTTTATATAATTTAATATCTTTAGCCATAATGTCTTTTACCTTTTATTTATATTTTCGTCAATTACTTTTATGGAGTTCCAGCATTATATTCATAAATACATCTAACTACCATTCTAATTCCACCAACAGGAAATAATGATCCCTCATCAGTTTCTACTTGAATAATTTCTGTATCAAGTGCATTAGAACTTCTGGTTATATCAGTTTCTAAAGCTGTTTCAATAGCTGTTATTAAAGCATTTCTAGCTGTATCTATATTGCTATCTGAACCTTTAACAAATCCCAATATAACAAAGTCTATTGTTCCATGCCTCGTCTTTGCTCCATCGCCTATTTCCACATCTTCTCTATTCTCCTCTGATGTTTGAACTATTACTGCTGGATATTGTGCTTGTGATAATTCTTCTAATTGAAATGGTTGTCTTGTGCATAACTTTACATCTGGACTGCTAATTGCATCAATAACCGTTTGTAAATTCGAAGCTATATTTTCTCTTACACTCATATTCTCATTGCCTTAAATTGTTTCATCATAAATCTATTAAATCCTTTTTGTATAATAGATTCTGTTCTTTGATTAAAGCCAAAAAATTCTCTTTTTGGTTCATTTAATACTTGGTTAAATAATGCTCTTTTTCTCATTTGTGCATTTGAAAAATTAACACTAACTTTATTTCTTCCTGTTTTTCTAATTGTTCTTCCACCAGGAGTTAATGATCCTAACATACGACCAGAGTAAAATAAATCAACTGTTGTTTTTTTTCCCTCTCTTTGTAATTGTTTTAAATAACCCTCTGAATAAGGTGCAAATGGAACTCCTTTATAATCTAATCCTTTTGATGTTTTAGTTCTTATAATTTCTAATAAATGAAATCCAGCTTGTAATAATCCTTTGTCAATTAATCTTGGAAGTTTACTTTGTAATCTTTTATATCTTTTTTGAATATGTTTTGCGTTTGTTTTTATATTTGCTTTAAGCATTATCTAGTTAATCTTCTTGATCCATGCAAAGGTTCTCTTTCACTTACAGAAATTGATCCTCCAGCATCAGCATCATAATTAACTCCATCTTCTAAAATTGATTGAAATTCTTTAACATAAGCAGAATTATAAAATTCAATCATTCTTTCAAATCTATCTTTATCAGCTTCAGGTCTAAATTTAGTTAATGATGGTAAGAAGAATCGGGATAAGAATAAATAAACTCCAGCTCTTTTAAATTGATCTAAATCAACTTTAGTATTTACCATTTCAACAGTATTTAAAACTGTTATATCTGTATATACATTTGATTTATAAACAGGCCACCATCTAGTTCTTAATTCTCTTAAAATATCATTTGTAGTTTGGGTAATATAATGACTTACTTTAGAATCATTTGATGCAATACCGAATCCAAAAACATCTGGTTGATATGTTTCTATTTCTACAACATCAGTAACATTTGCACCTGAAAAATTAGCCATATCATCCTACCAAAATTAAAATAACTACTATTGCAATAATAACTCCAGCAGTTACTTTAGGATTATCTTTTGCCCAATCAATATATTCTTTAATCTTATCCATTATTTTTTACCTTTTTTCTTTCTAGGTTTTAGTTTAACAATATTTTCAATTTTTTCTATTATTTTTTTTGGTTTATCAGTTAAAGGTTTAAAACCTCTCATTTGAAAATGATTTTTATTAGCTTCATATTGCTCTTTTGATCTTGTTATAGTCTTTTTGCCATTTGTTAATTTTATATTCATAAATTCTCCTTTTTAATATAAGGGCGATTTCTCGCCCTTATAACTATCTTATTATTGGATAGATGAATCAGAATGTAATTCAACACCATAAGAGTCATTTAATTCGCCAACTCCATATACTGCTGTTGCTACAATCTCATCAGCTCTTAAACTCGCATCTCTTTGAGTTTCGATTTTCAAGTCTTGCATCATAGCTAGACCTAATGCGTCTCTATGGAATACGCCTTGTTTGTAATCCCCAGTAGTACCATCATTATCTATGTTTGTTGTTTCATAGATAGGAACTCCACCTAATCTACCAACAAAACCATTTCTTAATGCTTCATTTGCTAAATCATTTCCATTTGCATTTGCAAAAGTATTAGTCAAATTAGCTTTTAAGTCATAAGCTACCATAGGATGTAAAACTGCTGATACACCATCCATTGAAACCCCAGCATTTCTTACATTTGCGATTGATTGAAATACTAATGCCGCAGTTAAAGCTGTTGAGCCTGAACCTACTGCTGTACTAAAACCATCAAATAATGCTGTTAAGTCTGTGTCTATTTTTTTTGCAATCGCTTCTCCAAATAGTTTACCAATATCTGCTGCTACATTTCTAGGAGCAGAATTTCTTGCTAAATCTGTTAGAGTAGTCATTATTCCATTTTCTGATGCTGTAATAGTTACAGAAGTTGGATTGATTGCTGTGTTAGATAAATCAGATGCTTCTGATACTGCCGCCGCACTTACTGCAGAGTAGATCGGAACTTCAACTGACTTTCCACCACCACTTATAGCATAATTCTTTACAAGAGGTCTCATAATTGATTTCTCACTTGCTACGAATAATGCTTCTGCAACGATTTCTGTGTATAATTCACTTATCGTTGACGATGTTGTTTCGTTTGCCATTTTATTTTTCCTTTATTATTTATTTGTTAAATTAATTTGAGTCGGCTTTGAATCTCGCTCTTTACGATATTCCGCATATTTAGCTCGATCTTCTGGCTTACTCATATCCAAGTCCTGAATATTGAAGGGTTTTACAGTCTTACCACCGACACTACTCTGGCTTCCTGTTCCAGACAAAGACCCTTGACGGAAATGTGGGTTAGCATCTAGGAATTCTTTAACTCTTTGTTCAATAGTTAATAATTCTCCTTTATCGTTATATCGAATATTGCTATTCGCGTCAAGTACCTCAATTCTATTATCATCTGATAATCTAACTTCGTTTTTAATTAATGACACGACTTGTTGAGGGTTAATAGCTTTATTATTTGAGGCAATAGATAAAATAGAATTATCAACTCGATCAGTTTTAATTTGAGAACGATATTTTTTAATCTCCTCTTCTTTTTCGGCTAACCTTTGTTGCATAACTTTTTCTAAATCTTGTTTTGATTTAGCTTCTTTAATCTCTTTCTCTTTTAAAGCTTCTTCATCTTTTTGTTTTTGTTCAGCTAATATCTTATCGTATTTTCTTCTTTCTTCTTGAATACGATAATGAACAATTTTATCTAAAGCTTCCTGATTAAATGTTTTTTCTGGTGCTTTTTGAGGAGTTTCCTCTATTGGCTTATCTTGTTTACTTAGATTTGCTAATGCTTCTTCGTTTTTTGTTTGTTGTTCGTTTTTTTGTTCTTCTGACATTTTTTACCTTTCCATTGTTAGAATTTAACTTCTCCGCTTTCATCAAGCCAATCAGGATTGACAAAGCTCCATTGATGACGACAGTTATAACCACCTCGAACAATCATAGGATCGCCACTCTTTTTTCCTTTCCAAGATTGACTTGCCCATATTTTTCGAACCTCGTCTAGTTTAAATACGCCACCATTTCGTCTATTATATACACCATTAATTACATTTCGGCAATGGTCTCTTGTTGTTGGTATTATATCTCCAAAATACTTAACATAGGTTAATCCAGCATCTTTTGACTTATTAAAATTCAAAGTAGCATCAAAATCCCTCAATGAATCGTTTAATAACTGTCCAGCATATCTTTTCATGTTATCTCCTAATCTATCTCTAGCAAATTTAGTCTGTAATTTGATAACTGCCTTATCCACTTTAGATTGCATTGATTTTTTATTCTTATTCTTTTTAACAAAATTAACTAATCTATTAATTTCTGGGTCTTTTGAACTAGCATATATTCCATTGATTGATTGCCTTAATTCTTTTTCTAAAACTGAAAATTCTGCACCTATTAAAGTATTCTGATAAACCTTATTTGATAATGTTCTTGTAAAGGTATTTGATACATCTTTAAATTGAGTAAAGTATTGTTGTTTAAGATTTTGAATTAAAGCTAAATCTCCTTTAGTTAGTTCTTGAAATTCCTTTGGTATTCTTCCAATTCTCTTAAATGCCTTTTCTACTCTTTTGGCTTGTTTATTAAATCCTGTTCTAACAACTGTATCACTCCAAGCTAAATATTCTCTTTCAAGTATAGCTTTGATTTGAGGTCTTATTGCTATTGCCGCTTGTAGTTCAATTAACTTACCATCTGATAAAGGTAAAGACCTCCCAGCCAGAGAAGTTATCTCATCTTCGATTTTATCTAAAACTTTTGTGAGTTGCTCGTAATATTCTGCCTCTGCAATCTCTATATGTTTGATTCTATATTTGGTAGTTTGCTCTAAAATATTGGCCATAAAATCTTCTAACAGAAAAAAAATAGAAAATCAAAAAAAACGTTTTGTTCAATTTTATTCCATTGGAAACAGTAGCTCATTTTTTAGCTTTTATGACTTTAGTGGAAAGTAAACGATTTCTGAAAAGTGCGTATCATATAATAAGGTATGAAAAAAAAAATTTCATGGAAAGGAGGAGTGATGGCAAGAGACCCTAAAATAGATAGACGTCTTGTTTGTAATTGGGATGAAGCTGATAAGATGTTTTATTGTATTACTCAAAAGTATGATGAAGCTTTAGGTAGATATGTTGATACATCATATTTCGAAGTAGAAAAAACAGAGATAAACAAAGATAAGTAAATTGTTTAGATCGAAAAAATGGTGGGATGAGATAAAGCTAAAATATAAAAATGAAAATTTAAAACCTTTAGAAATTATCTCATTAGAAGAACAGGAGAAAGAAGGAAAAATATTAGATAAAGAAACTGATCTAATATTATATAAACAGAAGTATTTTAAATCTACTCAATAGCTTCTTCTTCTACTTCTTGATCTTGTTGGAGGGTTTCATCTTGGGTAAACTCTCCAACTTCTGAATTACTATCTATCTCATCAAAGATCATGTTTAATTTTTCATCATCATCTACTACTGCTCTTGCTATTTCCTTATCTATTTCTTTTGTTAATGTAGGAGATTTAACATTAATTGCTTTAGCTTGTTGATAGAATAATAAATCACTAGCATAATCTCTTATGTTAAATGAATCTGGATAATCTATTTCTCCATCAAACTCTCTATTTTGAAATAAACCATAAAGTTTAAATAATTGTTCTTCTGCTAATTGTAGATTATCAGCTTTTTCAGATAGTCTAGCATTTAATAATTCAAATTCTGTTTGTAATGCTATTCCACTTGATACTTGTGTTTTAGTTCCTCTTACTGCGTCGGTATGGGATATTCTATGGATTGCTTGTACCTTTTTATTTATTGATTCCATAATTGAGGCTAAATTTTGTCCACTAGGTTGTAATAAGTATGGTTTTAAATTTGGTTCCATTTCATCTGGCATTTCAATAATTGCTCCAGCTCCAGCACTAGCATTTACACCTGGAGTTTTTACTAAACTAGGATGATTGGTTAATCTAATTAATTGTTCTATCTCGGAGTATTCATTGTAAATTGATTTTTGTAAGTCTGCAATATCTGATAGGTCTGACTGACCAATTCCTCTCTTATGTGATTTGGAATTGTATAAGATAACTGCCGGTATCTTGCCAATCAGATTATCAGCAGTATCTAGTAAAATAGGATCTGCCTTATCATGTGGTACATATATCGTATCAACTTTATCTAAATGCCAACATCTCATATATGTTCCGCCCTCTTTATCAACTTCTTCTCTAACTTTGAGATAGTCTAAAGAATATTTTCCATTTATCTCTCTTTTGTAATTCCAATCTAAAACATTTTCAGGAGTTACAATAGAAAGATAAGGTCTTATATCTAATTGGATTTCATCTGCTTGTGTATTGGTTGTTACCTTTGGTTTATCTAATATTAAAAAACAATGTCCATAAATTGATGCATAATTTTGAGCTTGTTTAATAACAGAGCCTAAATCATTACCATCTAAATCAGCATCTTTTAAGAATGATTCTAAACTAGGTTCTTCTGCCATATCTTTAAAATCTCTTGATGGTTTTACTCTGAATAAAAATGATGAATAAGTTTGAACAATATTCTTACAATGATTATCGCAAGGAGTATTTCTTAATCTTTGATTAAATTCAAAGTCTTGTTCTAAATTATATCGGTTTAAATACTGCCCAACCATATAATCAAATCCACCATTGTATGATCTTATAAAATACTCCCATTGTGAGACATTTTCTTTATAATCTTTATGAGTTTCTAGTATTTTATCTCGTGTGTATGACATATTGTTGTTTATTTTTAACATTCCATCTTGTTGGAGTAAAGGATGATGATTGAATAGTTAAAGGTTTAACTACATCTATTAAATATCCAATGGCATCGTTCATATGATCATATCCTTGCTCTTTATCAGGAATGTTTGTTCCTATTTTGTATATTTGTTGTTGTAATCCTTTTATCATCAATTTACAAGTATTTGAAACAAAAATATGTCTTTTACCATCTGCCGACTTTAATCTTGAATTGACATTGTTCACTCTATCTCTAATTGGAGTATGTTTAAACTTTGCCTTAACATTGAAACCAGCATTTTGTAATATGCTTAAATCGGTTTTACCTCCAGCACTTGTTTTCCTTTGCCTACAAGCTGGATCAGGATAAATGAATATTGGCATTTTAGTTCCATATCTATCTCTTATCTCTTGGCACATTTCATCAGTATTACTTGAATAAACAACTATCTCATCAATAAAATATATTTTATCCTTATCTATTTGAGCAACTGCACAGGACATAGGATCAACGTTAAAATCCATTCCAATATGTAAAGGTTTCTTCCAATCAATCTCTTTTTCAATAACATTATCAACAGGATGAAAGTTATAATAGACTGCACCAGCATAGTTTTCAAATGTACCTTCAAACTCTTGTCTAAATGTCCTTATATCTAAATCCTCTTTAGCTCTTTCAATCTCCTCTTTAGAAACTCTACCACCTTGTAATGTAGTAAATTGAAAACTATCCCATTCTTTATCCTGTTTTCCTTTAAGATACATTCTATAAGACCAATTACCATATCCTCTAGGACTTCCTGTAAATAAAACTTTGCCCTCTGTATCTGCAACTGACGCTCTTAATACTTCTGACCAAGCTAATTCAGGTATATCAGCAAACTCATCCATAATTAAAAAGTTAATTCCTGTTCCTCTTAAATTATCAAAGTTCTCACAACCTTTTAAACTTATTCTGGAATTACTTTTTCTTATCTTGATAGTTAAATTAGACTCATTAATATCATCTACCCAATTAAACTGATGTAGTATTTGTTTTAATGGTAACCAACATATATCCCTTGCCATTTTAAATGTTGGAGCGCAATACCATATATTTTGATTGACTTGTGAGGCATATTTCATCATTTCAGATATACAAAGGTATGTTTTACCAAATCTTCTACCTGAAATTAAAACTCTAAATCTTTTATCTGATGATGATACTTTATGCTGTGGGTTTGTTAGAGTGATCTTCATAGCAACCAAACTTTATATAGATCTTATATTTGTTAATTTCCTCTCTACCAATCTTAATAAGTCTTTCTCGTGATTTTTTATAACCATCTAACATACAATCATATCCATCATTATATAAAATATCAAATGTCTTTGGTGGTAAGCAAGTTGTTCCTTGAACTCCTACTGAACAAATAAACATAGTTAGTAGGAATTTCATTTTTCTTTTTTTCTATGTTTATAATATCTTCTATGTACTTGAACTCTCCATGTCCAATGAAATATGCTTCTAGATATTTTGCCAATCCTTTCAATAATCCAATCAATCATAGTTATTGTCCTCGACATAAATTAGTTCTTTCCCTCGTAGGTTTTATCTTCTTCTTTTTGTCCACAATCGCAATCTTGACATGGACAATAATCTAAATACTCATCTATATGATTACCTGTATTACAATGACAATCATGATTACAGGACCTACAAGTATTCATTTTGTATATCCTGATGAGTCGTATTTATCTTTAATTATTTTTACAACTCTCATTTTATCGCTATATTCATCTTTCTCAATAATAGCATCTACTTTACCACATTGCATTCTAACATTTTCAGGATTAACTGATCTTTCAACTGTTCTTTTTGCTTTTAAACATGATGACATTTTTTGATCCTGTATATAAGTATGTTCAATAATTCCACCTTGATAAAACATACATAAAACTATTACTCCACTAATGACTGTTTCCATTTGCCCTCACTTTGTCTTTTATTTTTTCAATCTCATTTAATAATCTATCTACATCTTTTTGTAATCTACTTATATTAGTAGCATTATGTCTAGATTCTTTTAATTCTTCTTGTATATCCTCAATATCTTTTATTGCATCCTCGATCAATAAAAATTGTTCGCTATCTGCTGGTAATGAGCCAAGTTCTCCTCGAGGCCATTTTATAGAAAATTCAACTGCTCCCTCTAAATCCTTTTTAATTAAATGATTATCTGTTTCTAATGTATTAAGTCTTTCAATAATTCCAAAGTATGCCCAAACACCAATCCCAACGGCTCCTATTATAGAGATTAGATTTTTTAATGGCATATCAACTGATGTATTTTCGCTAACTTTCATGATTTCCTTTTAACATAACAATTATTTTTTTGATAGTTTTTATTAGAAATTTATTTACAAATACATCCAAAGAAATCTCCACTACCATCATTCATTATATGTTGGTTAATAGGATAATCTGCGTAAGTGCTTAATTTAATTCTTAAAATATCACAAAGGTCAAAGCATTTAATTGTATCATTTACTAAAACTATATCTTTTGTCATTTCTTTGGTTACCTCTACTAGATGATATACACCATCTGTTAGTATTATTAATTCCATTATCTTTTAAAGTGTCTTTTTCTCCACTTATTACAAACAAAATTATCCTTTACTCCTTTTGTTCTATATACACCACAAAAATTTCTAGGCAACGAATACAT
>VTLG01011824.1_pt1 | contig 13307 bp, 21 predicted proteins | sample 4694571 | NCBI WGS metagenome assembly VTLG01 (sample SAMN12604809, study PRJNA352737) | marine metagenome | biome: ENVO:00000447; feature: ENVO:00000209|ENVO:00000569|ENVO:01000036; material: ENVO:00002151; isolation source: viral sequences binned using virsorter ... | reverse complement strand
GTTCAGGTTCAGGTTCAGGTTCAGGTTCAGGTTCAGGTTCAGGTTCAGGTAACACTAGCAACAATAATAGTACTAGTATTGCAGACCTTCTAGCCAATGCCAAAGATGAAAACCAGGACGGAAGCATCAATGTAGCTGATCTTGTTAAACAGATGCAAGCAAATAAAACTAAGTAAATTACTATAGATTACAGGGGAGTCTTTATGGCTCCTCTGTAGATATATAAAATGGCTACTAAAAAAGAAAAAAAGAAAACCTATAGAATCGGCGGCTCTCGAGTTACCGAAGGTGCTATTGTAGGAGGTTTATCTGGGTTAGGCTTTGGAAAGTTAGATGCAAAGCGTGATATGGAAGCTTTCTTAAAAGAACCTCGTAATAAAAATTGATATAAATATACTGATTCCAGCCAAAGAAAAGCTCTTAGGAGTATGGTAAAAAATAATGCTGTTTCTGGAAAAATGTTTCAAGGTCTTCTATGAGGTGGAATATTGGGAAGTTTAATCCCTAGAACAAAAAAATTCACTGATAAAGAAGTGAAAAAAATAAGGACTAAGAAAATAAAAAAATACACTGAGTCCAAATATGCAAATTTAAGGGAGGAGCCAAATATGGCAGAAAAGTACAGCAAAGCAGACATAGTATTTGAAAAGGTAGGTAACAGAAAGGTTAAAAAAGTTCTAGAGCTCGGTGATGAATGGATTGTACAGCCTTTTAAAAGGTGGTGGAATAAAAAACCAGATCCACCAAAAAATAATAAACCTCCTAAAAATAAGAAAAATAATAAGAAGAACGATGACCAGTATGGCCAAAATAGAAGTGGAGATGGTAACGTCCCTCCTAAAAACAACACAAAAATGGATAACATAAAGCAGACAGCAACTAATGTTAAGGATAAGGTAGTTGATGTAGGTAAGAAAGTAGCACTACCTGTAATAGGCGCTGGAGGAGCGTATGCTCTTAGTACATGGACTAATGAGCAAAAACAAAACGCTATTAAGGACATAGACAGTCAAGTCTCAGCGGTAAATAGTTTGTATCAACGAGACCCTGAAAATTTAAAATTTCTTAATAATAATGCACTTTTAGATTCTCTAATAACTACTCAACAAGCTGAGTCATTAAGTAAGATACCTGATGTAAATAAACGCGCAGTTGTTCGAGAAGGCTATGACAATTTCAATCAAGTTATATGAGATATGTCAGACCCAGACGTAGTACAAATTTTACCAGAGGCCAAAAAATTAAAAGACTATAGAAAAAATCTTTATGATGCTGGTAAACTTACTCCATTTTTAGATTCTAATAATGAGAATTATTACAAAGATTTAAGGGTACCTGGTGTTAATTACAACTATCCCAGCGATTTTAAGTAATATGAAAAAACAGGCCGGACTACTTGATACTCCTCATGAAACTCTTCCTGAAGATATATGAGATTTAGATCGCATGGATATGCGTCCTAAAATTAGAGACCATATACTTAGAAAGTTATCTTCCTTTATGCCTTATGATATTATCAAAGAGATTTTTGTTATAGGATCAATTACTGGATATAAGTATAAAGAAACTTCTGATATAGATATCAATGTGAAAATAGATGTCCCAAAAGAGAAGGTAAAAGAGTGGTCACAAATTGCAGACATCAATAACGGAGAAAATGCAGTAGGCACTAGACACCCTATAAATTTCCATGTTGAGAAATTTTATAAAAAGTCTACTCCAGAGTCTTGGGGAGATTATAAATTTGGTAACTATGACTTAATTAACAACTCTTGATTAAAAGAACCGCCTAGCAGAAAATCTGTACGAAATCCAAAAGAACAGTTTAGACAAGAACTTTTAATTGCTCAGATGATAGCTAATAATTGGTTAAAACAATCTGAAGAATTAAGAAAAGATATGAAAGAATATCAAGAACTTGAAAAGAGGGTAGATGGTCCTGAAACGCCTTTACTCCTAAAAAGGAAGCAGAATGAGATAGCCGAAGACATAAAAGATTTAATTTATGAAGCTAAAAAAATTAAGAAAGATAGAAAAGAAGACTATGCTTTAGGGTTTGGTATACCACGACAAAATTTTGATAATATTGTCTTTAAATTAATTGAGCATGGTCAATATGGTGAATTATTTGAATTATTAAAAAGTGTGAGGAAAGATGAAATCGACGAAAGTATCAAAGGCATATTTTAAGCCTAACTATGTTGTTGTAAAAAACAATCGGGTAGATATTGCTTTAAGACAGCTAAATAAAACCTTGGAAGCTAATGAGTTTTTTGATAAATTACGAGAGCGTCAATACTATGTAAAACCTAGCGTACGTAAACGGAAACAAAAACAATTATCGAGGTATAAGTGGCAGAAGAAGCAAAAAAAGTCCAAATAAGTAGAAGTGACTTTGCAGAAAAATTTTTATATTTAAACGGCCAACCCTTCTCACTAGATGATTACCCACACATGAGGCAGATATATAATACAACCTCTAAAAATGTGGTTTTGATGTTTAGTAGACAAACAGCTAAAAGTACTACATTAGCAAATATGATCGTAGCAAATAGTGCTATGATAAATTATTTTAAAACTTTATATATAGCCCCAACAGTAGACCAAACTAAAGTATTCTCCCACGATAGGGTAAACCCTGTGATTGAAAGTAGCCCTTTACTAAAAGAATATTATATTAATACTTCCCTTGTTCAAAATGTTTTCATGAAACAATTTTTAAATGGTAGCCGAATGTATCTTCGTTATGCTCTCCTCAGTGCAGATAGAATTAGGGGGTATTCTGCTGATATGAATTTATTTGACGAGGTGCAGGATTTAAGAGAAGATGTGATACCAGTTATACAGGAAACAATGTCTCGGTCAGAATATAAAATGAGCTGGTATTGTGGCACTCCTAAGAGAACTAGAGGTACTTTAGCAGGATTGTGGAGAAGATCTAGCATGGCAGAATACATGCCTAAATGCCACTCTTGTAATGAGTGGAATTTATTAGATGAAGACAATATAGGACCAACGGGATTAATTTGTAAAAAATGTGGAAAAGATTTAGATGTAAAAACAGGTGAATGGGTAGCACATTCTCCAGGTAAAGAGGCCGAGATGGAAGGGTTTAGAGTGTGTTTATTACATTTCCCCGAGTCTCCATGGGTAGACTGGAAAAAGGATGTTCTTCTTAAAAGGGAAAATACTTCTAGAGGTATTTTTTATAATGAGACGCTAGGTTTAGAATATGATGAAGGAGTTACCCCTCTTACTGAGGCTGATATAATTGGCTGCTGTGATCCTAATTTTGAAATGGCTGAAGATCCTAATTCAGTTACTAAAGGACAACATTCTATTATTGGGATCGACTATGGACCTGTTAATAGTGAAAGAAGCCATACTGTAGTTTGCGTTGTTCAGTATAGAGGACAGTCTGACGGTTATCATGTTGTGTACATGAAAAGGTTCCAAGGGAAAGAAGCTGATTTTGCACATATCCACAAGGAAGTACCCAAACTATTTACAAAGTTTAATGCCACTAGTATTGCATCTGATTATGGTATGGGAGAGGCTGCAAATTCTGAAATTAGATCTAGAATCGGATTTGATAAAGTCATAGCTTTTCAACATTTACAAACTCAAAAAGAAAAAGTAAAATGGAATCCTAAGATGCCTGCTTATACTTTAGCAAGGGGACAGGTTTTAGATGACCTATTTTCTATGGTAAAAAAGAGAAGAATAAAATTTCCTAGATGGGAAGATACGAGACATTTTGCAGATGATTTTTTAAACGTCCAAATTGAGTATGATGAAGATAGAAATACGTCGAAGTATATTAACATAGGCCCCGACGACACTGTACACGCATTATGCTTTGCAATAGTGTCTTTGAAGCTACAAAGAGGAGTAGGGTCACTTGGTTAAATTTTCTATTGACAGCCTGGGGGTAAACGTCTATATTTAAGTATTATGAAAAATGCACACGATTTAGATATTATAGGTAAACAAATTTCAGATGGCTTTGTCCATGATGGAGTCTCTTTAAATGAAGGCCTTCATAAAGTAGGGTCTGACCAAGGATTAAATAGAGAGCAATTACAAAGAGTAGCTGAAGCTGCTAATACAGAAACGTATTTATCTCTTATGAAAACTGCAAAAGAAAACTATGTAGATTTTCCACTTGCAGATTTTAAAGAAGTTCATGATTCCATGACTAAAACAGCATCTCATGATTTAGTAGAAATAGATGATTATGATTTAGATTATGAATCTAATACAAATTCACCTATCGAAGAAACAGGTACTTTTGAAAAAACGGCTTCAATTGAAAAGAATGCATCTGAAGCTAAAAAAGAAGCAATCACTGCTAGAGAAACTATGAAGTATTTAGATGAGGCTGCTTATGAGTCAATAATGGACATAGAGACACATTATACAAATTTAGAGAAACATGCACAACAATCAATTTTAAGTGATGTTCCATTTAATAATATTAAAGAAATTTTAAAAGTTGCTTCAGAGGTTACACATGAGCCTGTAGTTGAGTTATTAGTTGAAAGACTTTCAAAATATGCACCTCATGTAGACTTAACAAAGGAAGCATCGATAGAAGGAAAACCAAACCCTGATTCAGATTTATATAAAGAAGCACAAGCAATTCAAGATGAGACTATCAGGTATTTAAAAATTGAAGAAGCTATCGACCACTACCATAAACAGTATACCGACTTAATTGATGGTTATGACCTCCCATTAGTTAAAGAAGCTGGAGATGTAAGTAGGATAATTTTCCATACAGGAAGATTGGGAGGTAGATCTGTAAAAGGTGTTATTGATGCCGCTAAAAAATTTCCAACACTAGCTACAGGAGCATTTTTGTATGCAGTAGGACGTAAGACTGGAAAGTCAAAAGGAAAGAGAGCACAAGGTAAAGTGTTATCTAGACGAGGCGCATATAAAAAGAATAAAGCTAAAATAGTATCTACATATAGATAGAGGATAATAAATGAACTCAATGCAGAAAAAAGTACGAAAAATTTATATGAATAAGTATGCGCAAGCTAGTGTGGCAAGAGGATTCAGCAAGGGAATGAGCTGGTTACCATTCATTGGAGCTAGTATGGTTGCAGGAGCTTTAGGCCAAACTTTAAATATGTTTGTAGAAAGGATGTTTAAATGGTTTGATTCGAATAACCATAAAGCAGCAAGTAAAAAATATTATGAAAAAATGTTAGAGGAGCATCCTACACTTATGAAAGAAAAGCCGGAGTTAGTGGCTAAATACTGGAATTCTTTATACCACTTTGCCCCACATATGGCAAAAGATCCTTTATCTTCAGGAGCATTTATAAAACAGTCAATTAATCAAGGTTTAGAAGAATTAGGAGGACCAAGTCCTGACATCGTACAAGGTTTAACTAATGTTGAGCAACAAAGTCAAAATGCTCAAAGATTAGGACAAACTGGTAAGTTTATGGGTGGTATTGATTTTAATGAAGCTAACCCTATGAAAGGAATAACTCAGTCATTAATTACAGCTGATGTTAAAAAGAATCCTGACGATTACGGTTTATAAAATTATATGGATAAAATAATCACATACACCTACGGTGACCACGATTCCGAAGTTTTTAAGTTGCTACATCCTGGCAGCCTATCAAAAACTGCAGAATACTCCTCATCTCTACTAGAATTTATAAAGGATTTAATGAAAAAGGATAACCATACGTATGCTTTGGTAAATGCTTTAAGTGCAGGGGAGTTTTACGGCGCTAATAAGAATGGTGATTATTTCCCACAAGATGCTTTAAGAGATTACCACAAAACGTTTGAGGCTATGGGACATGTATATAAACATCATATCAATAAGGACCCCCAAAAGTCTATGGGAAAAGTAGTTTTTTCTAACTATAATCCTAAAATGAAAAGAGTAGAATTAATTTTAGAGCTTGACAATTCAAAATCTGGGGATATATTAGAAAAACTAGAGTCTGGAAAATTGCCAGCTGTATCTATGGGATGTAAAGTTCCTTATGACGTTTGTTCTATATGTAATAATAAGGCAAAAACTAGAGCTCAGTATTGTGATCATCTATTAAAAGAGATGAATCAAACATATTCGGACGGTAGAAAAGTTTTTGCTATAAATACAATGCCAAAGTTTTTTGATTTAAGTGTAGTCACTATACCAGCAGATAGGACTGCAGGTTTTATAAATAAAGTAGCTGAACATACTCCGGATAATACAAATTTTAAAGATACGGTTAATTTGGGAGAAAGAAATTTCCAAAATTACATATCAAAAACTGCAGGCTTTGAAGCTAACGCAGATATAAAGAAAAAAATACCAGTAAAAGTAACTGATATTGATATAGTAAAAAATAAGGGAGATCTTGACAGGCTAGTAGGCCCTATGAATATGGAAAAGAAATCATTAGATAAATTAGCACAATACCCCTTTAAGACAGTATTATCGACCTGCCTAGGTTTAGGTATTTTACCACATAGAGCAGATTTTCAAAAATTAGCATTACTAGGACAAGGGTTAAGTAATGAGGCTGAACAATTTGAAAACGAGGGAGTAGTTTTTGAAGTAACTCCAGAGACAGAAGTAGTAGATTTAGAAGGAGTTTCTTTAGACGGTTTTAATGATGAAGTAGCTCATATCTTAGCTCCTGAAGTAACTGCCGCCGCTATTACAAAAGAGGCTCAATTAACACGAGCTCTTGTAAAAGTAGCAGACGCAGATGAATGGTCTCAGAAAAAGCCAGGAGAGAGGGGATATTTAAGAAAGTTTTTTATGGGAACTCCAGACGATGTTAAAACTACCTCTCATAAAAACCCAGTAGCCCCTTTAGGAATGCTAGCAAGTTTATATTATTCATATTCCCAACTTATGCAAGATGGGAAATCATTGACAGGATTTAAAAAATTTTTACATAAGAAGCCTTGGGTTTTACCTTTATTAGTAGGTGCTGGAACTGTAGGTAGTTTAAAAGCGCAAGATTACGCATTTAAAAAAATAAATCAACAGCAATTTGGTAAAGAAGCTAGTTATGTAACATCAGCAGCCATTTCGATACCGGTTTCATATTATTTTAGTGCTGTAGCTGAAGAAAAAGCACGAAGAGGAATACCGATTGGAGGCAAAGAAAATTTTATACGTAAGCACCCTGCTATTACTTCTATTTTAGGAGCATGGGGTGGCGGTAAAGCTTTAAAGGCTTTGAAAAAGGTGAAAAATCCTTTTAAGAAAGCATCCCCTAAACCTAAAAAGAAGAAGGGGTGGTTTTCTAAAAAAGCAGAAACAAATTCTCATAGAGATTACTCTATGGAGAGTAAAGTAGCCCATTTAGTTAATCAACTGGATGGGGAATCGTTAGACACGTTGTATAACGATTTATTGAACTAATAACGAATAACGGAGGTCATAAGTTATGGGAGTTAACATAGACGAGATCTTAGCATCTCTAGAACAAGAAAAGACAGCTGAAGCAAATTTTGCTGAAGGTCTAAGTAATGACTCAACTCCAGAATCAACAGAAGAGAATAATACAGAGGCAGTAAGTGAGGATAATGCCCCTGCAGATACTCCAGAAGAATCTACTAAAGAAGCATCAGCTGAAGAAACTGAAGAAACTGTAGAAGTTACAGAAGATGAGGTGGAAAAAATTGCAGCAGAGTGTGATGCTAAAGGTAGAATTATGGCTAGAGCATTTGTAGGTGAATTAAACAAACTTGCAGCAGATGCCAATGATGAATCAGTTTCCGAGACCTCTGAGCCTGTTTCAGAAGAAACAGTTCAGGCTGAAGAAACTAATTCTGCAGAAGAGCCAGCTGAAAAAACAGCTGAAGACTCTGCAGCACACATCGTAGGCTCGCTGTATAACAACTTTTTTGGGGAGGAAGAGTAATGTCAGGACTATTAGATACATATAACAATATGGTTGCTGCTTCAGAAGCTCAATCTCAAGAAGAAGAAGCGATTAAAGAAGCGCAAGCTTTGGATAACGCTAGAGTTGAAGTACTAACCAAATATGCTAGTGCAGCTGATAACCTACTTGCAGAAGAGTATGGTGACGATTATGAAGAGAGTGATGTTATTGAACTTGCTCACAAAATGATCAATCACGATATCGCTCAAGAAGAAAATCAGGAAAAAGTAGCAGAATATGTTGAAGCTGGACAAGTAATGGCTCGTGCTTTTATTAGCGAGTTAAACGGCTAAGACATAAAGTAGTAAAGTAAGATAAACTGAGGGAATCTATTACATTAAAATGGAAACTAACTTACAAAAATTAGCAGCGGATGCCATAAGACAGCTTCAAAGTGAAAAAGAATCTTTGCAAAAAGATTTGGATTTATTTAAAAAAGCTTCTTCAATGGCTTTCGATTTGTTTTCTAAAGGGATAATATCTGCTGAAGATATCGAGTCTAATTTTAATGCACTTCTTGAAAAAGATAGTGATGAATTAGCAGTGATGGAAAAAGCAGCATCCTTTTCGGGACAAAATAACGGTGCGTTGTTTGGGAAACTAAGCGATAAGCCAGCTGATGATGGAAGTATGGACCCATTAACGAGAATGTTAATAGAGGACCTTTAAACAAACACGTAACTAAAACAGGAGGAATAAATAATATGTTAATATTATTAAGTAATCTAAATCTAGTTACGCGCATAGAAGTAGCAAATGTTTCTAAAGACGATCAAGATGTAACAGACGGTGGTCTATTACAAGGAATGTGGGTAACACCAGGTGGCGCTAAGTTTGGACCAGCGACAGTTTCTGGTGAGCAAATGCCTGGTAAAGCATTCCAAATATGGACTGAGTCTAACAGATCGATTGAAGCAGCATTTGAAGCAGCTGTTGATAGAGGCACTTATGCCAATACTGCATTAACTAACTTAGGCGCAGGCCACTTTAGTCCAGATGCAGCGGATAAAGCTCAATTAACAGCATTGTATGGTAAGTACCGTGCATTAACAAATATGTGGATCGGAGCAGACCCATCTCCAGGAGACGCGTTGTATATTTCAGACAACGGTTTCTTGACTAAAGATGCTGCTTATCAAGAAAACGATGCATATATTCCTTTCGCTGTTGTAACAGCAGCAAAAGCAGACACAGTGCATATTGGTAAAACATACAGTTGTATAGAATACGTAACCTTATAAACTTAGGAGGATAACAAAAATGGCTAACGATCAAATATCTGCTAGTACAGTTAATGAGTTATTTGTGCAAAAGCTTAATTCTCCTGATGGTCTAGAAAAAGTAGCTCAAGAAGGTTCTGCTTTTATTAGACAGAAATTAAGGGAAGTAAGCTTTGCGCGTAAAATCATTAACCCGCAGTATGTAACAAAGGCAGATCTACAAAGATCAGTTAACCACGACGGTTTAGTTAAAATCGTAGACATTGAACCAGATTCAAAGGCTATGGTTGTAAACCTTAGAGGTAACCCTGATTTTAAATATATCATGGGCGAAAGATTCGAAATACCATTTTTCATGGTATCTTCAGAAGAGTTTCAAAAAACTGAAGAAGAGTTATTAGCTTATGAAATGCCTTTAACCGAGATCATTGAAAGAAATTCAGTTCTTGATATTCAAACTATCGAAGATGAAAACTTCATAGGTACTATCGATGCAGCCATGGAATCTGGCAACGCAATCACAGGTAACTATGTAACATCTGGTATGAATTCAGCTGAAGTTGGCTCAATTGAGAAAGATGACTTTAGACAGTTATTTGACACACTTGATGGCAACCAGTTAAGAGCAGATACTCTTTTAATGGATAGTACAATGTTCAACCGTTTATTCTTGTATGATGCTACTACAGTAGGTGATGCTGTAGGATCAGAAATGCATGTAAATGGTTATTCGTATGCTACTCTTTTTGGTAGAAAACTAGTTGTATCTAACAAAAAGACTAAAGTAGGCGGCGGAGACTTATTGGCTAACAAAATCTATGCTTTCACAAGCCCAGATTTCTTAGGTCAATTCTTAGTTCTTAATGATACTAAATTCTTCATCGAGAAGAGAAAAAATATCATTACTTTCGCTTCATACGAAACTATCGGAATTGGTATCGGTAATTCGAAAGCGTGTGCTAAATTAACACTTTCGTAAAACGTTACATATTTCGTAACTTAGAAATAAAGGCCAGGATTCATTCTTGGCCTTTTTTCTTCTCTTGACTAAACCCCCCTTTGGCACCTATATTTAAACTATGTTAATAATGGATAGTGTATATAGTGATCAGTTAATTTCTCTAGGATTAGATCCAGAAACATTTCCTATAGCACATAAAATGAATGCAGGTAGTTGAGGATCTGTAGGAAAATTTGAAGATATTTTTGCTCAAGCCCCTATAGGTCTTTGGAATAACTACAAAGGTTTATCTAATGTAGATAAAGTACCTAATTCGGTAATAGATAGTGTAACCAGTTCTACGTTAAGTACAGAAAATATAGTTTCAGTTGAAACAGACATAAATAGTAGTACTAGTACAGGCGTTACTTCTAAAGTAGTAGAGAGTAATACAGATATTCAAGCAAGTGCTGCAGTAATTAAAGTAGACGCCGGAACTTACGATACATCTATGATTAGTGGGACGAGTAATTCTGTAGCACTCGCTTCCAGTAATTACTCTGTAGTAGTTAAAAGCGACTCTAGCGCTAGTGTAGATGCAAAAGTAGTAAATAAGGCATTAACTAAAGGATTTGATATAAGTTTAGCTTCAGTAGAAACAACTGAATATACAGTTTCAGTAGTATAGAGGATATAATATGGCTTCAAATAGTGTAACAATGAAAAGAAATGATACTAGACCATTTTTAGACGTAGTTCTACAAGATGTAAATGGTGCTGCTTTAAATTTACAGACTGCAGTAGTTTCAGGTATAACTTTTACTATGAAAGATTTAGACACTGATACAGTCAAAGTAAATCAAGGTGCGTGCACACTTGTAACTAATGGTTCTGATGGAATGGTTAGATACAGTTGAACTTCTTCAGACACTAACGCTGCTGGGACATACGTAGGAGAATTTCAAATCTTATATAATGATGCGACAAAATTAACAGTACCAACAAGCAGCGTACTATCAATAGTTATCTTGGAGGATTACGACAATGCCTAATAAAAGCCAACTTTCAACTGAGATTATTCCTTATAACGACCAATTATATGTAAATAGACTTAGAAAATTTTTAAACGATACTGCAGCTTTAAATACTTTAGACGGTGTTCAAGAAGCTGCTGATATTGATTTGTATCATTACATTCAAGATGCATTAGATGAAATTAATTATGAGTATCCACCGACAACTGTAAATTATGCAAATATTGCAGCCGTTCCTAGTTGAAATGTACTTAAAATGGGTGCAACTTTACAGTATTTAACATCAAAAGGAATTCTTTCATCTAGAAATACCTTAACATACCGAGATGGCGGTGGAGTAACTGTTCAAGATATGGATAGATATGGAAGATATATTAATTATTATAATATTTTAATAAACAAATATCTTAGAGGAGTTACAAATATGAAATTAGGCGCAAATATTGAAGCAGCTTATGGTGGCGTGCCTAGTGAATACGGTACTGGAACTCCTGAAGATTACTAAAATGGGTAAATTATGTTATCATTGACTAGTCTTACAGTTAGTTCTTTTGACGTTGATAAATTAACCGTTACTTGAACCTTTAAAAACACTTCAGAAAGTTTAAGTGATTATACTATCGATGTATATAGAAGCGAATCTCCTGGAACAGGTACTTCTGAGTATTCATTAGTAGCTTCCGGAATATCCGCAACAACTGCGTCGTATGACGATACGACTATTTCTGGAATATACCACCCGACTAGAACATGGTTTTATAAATTAAAATTAACTAAAGTTAGTACTGCAGAAACTTCATTATTATTTGATGATACCCCAGCTTACGTCAAGAGTTATACAACAGATAGACCAACTTTAGAAATAATCAGACGTAAAAAATTAGCTATAGATCGTTTTTCAGGACGAGATATTAAAATATTAAGGAGAAGAACCTATGGAACACGATGTAGTTTATGTTGGGATACGACACTTAGTAGAAGAACTCTAGACGATGATGTCGAATGCTACGGTACGGGAATATCTGGAGGATTTTTTTCTCCCCTATCAGCAAAAGGATTAATAGCAGCTGCCCCAAAATTTAACCAAATTACTATGTTTGGAGAGTGAATGCCTTCAGACTCTATGTTAAATTTGGTAGGAGTACCTCCAGTAAAAACTAATGATGTAATTGTAGATGATACTAATAAACGTTGGTCTATAAAATCGGTTAGAACTATTGAAAAGGGTGGAATTATAATAGAGCAAATTTGTCAGTTAACTTTAATTGCACCAGCAGATTTAATATATCAAATTGAGGTAACTTAATATGGCTATAGAAAGTGTAACACAATCAGATTCCTTAGAAGAAGGTAGAGTTAAGTGGAATTCAAACGATTCTGAGCTTCATCTACGTCTTACAACAAGTGAAAATATTTCTCCTTCATACGTAAACTCATTTACAGGAAGTAAAACATCAACTACAGGAGGATTCCTATTTGATTTAACAAGCCAAGTCGGAGCAGGGTATGAACTTTTACCTGGAAGTGTCCGAGTTTCTGTAAACGGTGTTGTATATACTTCGAATGAAATACAAAATAATGCTGCAGGTACTGATTATTATATCCATTCTAGTGGATCAAGAATTGTTTTTAAAAATACTGCAACTGGAGGTACGTTAGATTTAATAGATGATGATGTAGTGGTAATAACTTTTAGAAGACGTCTAGAAACCGGCCAAGGCAACCAAGCAGGGTAGGCCTAGAGAATGGCTAAGGTACGCTGACAGCAAACGGATTTTCATCACTCGGGAAGTTGTGGACCTTCTTCTCCTAAAGAAGGTACAACTTGATTTGACACGGGTAATAATCAATTAAAAATATATAGTTCATCTAGTGGGTGGATAGCACATGCAGGGCCTATAGGGCCTTGTGGTCCTTTAGGGAAAGATGGCGCTTGTGGTCCTAAAGGGTCTTGTGGTATTCAGGGAGCTTGTGGAGCTCCAGGAGGTCCAACAGGGGCGTGCGGTCTTATGGGTCCATGCGGGCCCGCCGGAGGTCCTACAGGTTCTACAGGACCGACTGGTTCTACTGGACCAACCGGCCCAGACGGACATAAAGGTGAACAAGGGGTTAAAGGGGACACAGGTGTAAAAGGTGATACAGGGATTACAGGTGCATGTGGTCTACAAGGACCTAGAGGCCCAGGAGGTTTCAA
>VTLG01009058.1_pt1 | contig 13308 bp, 6 predicted proteins | sample 4694571 | NCBI WGS metagenome assembly VTLG01 (sample SAMN12604809, study PRJNA352737) | marine metagenome | biome: ENVO:00000447; feature: ENVO:00000209|ENVO:00000569|ENVO:01000036; material: ENVO:00002151; isolation source: viral sequences binned using virsorter ... | reverse complement strand
TTGGTCATCACCTATTTTAGCACTTGTAACAGAATCTGCTCCAAGAGCTGTAGTATCTACTGACCCGGGTGCGTAGTGTTCTGCATCTATTGAATCTGCTGCAATGTGTTCTGAGTTGATTTGGTCGTCAGCTATTTTTGCACCAGTTATAGCATCAGCTGCTATCTTAGCTGTGGTTACATTACTGTCAGCTATCTTAGCTGTAGTTATAGCTGCATCTTTGATCTCGTGTGTCTGTATTGTTTGCTCTTGCCGTTCTTTTGCAGCAAACAATGCTTGTTTAAAATTATTATTTAGATCGTCAGCTTTGATTGATGAGCCAGCTTGAAATACAGCCTTTGGATCATAGTTACCACTATCTGTAGCAACATCTGTCTCTCTAAATATTCTAATTTTTTGAGTGGCTAGGGACGGTATATTAGCTATAAATGTAACAGTACCGCCTGATACGACATTATAAGTATTAATTTGATAATCTGTGTCTAAAGTTTTGACAACATTATCAACTTCTACTTTAACATCTTGTTTTTTAAAGGACGGGAATGTAAATCCAAAGTCGGCATTATTCGTTCCAGTCCCTTGATTACCATTGTAATCGAAGAAAGTAGCTGCCATTTATTTAGGTATGTTTAGTATGTTTGCAGTTTGTCTACGTTTTAGTAGTTGAGCCTGATCTTTAGTCCGTTGTTCTTTTATAAGTTCAGCTATATCAGATCTTTCTCTTATAGATGCCCACGCTTTTTTACGAGCTTTTTGAAATAGTTTATCTATCGCTCTGTTATGCCAATAGTCTCTAGCGTCAAACTCAGCTCTTCTACCTGATCTTATATCATTATACATTTCTTGCATAGAAGCTAAAGCTTTTGGATTCTTAGCTAGTTTATCTAATTCACGCTCTAAATTTTGTAAGCCTATAGCACGTTGAAACTCAGATCTAATAATTGGAGCATCTGTTAAGTTTGTACTATCAGGTGCGTAGTATGTGGACATACGTAAATCATAACCACTATTAAATAAAAAGTTTCTGCCGGGTGTTTGATCTAAACTAAGAGTTATAGGACTTACTGCATTGTATGCTCGTGTTAAAAAATCCCAATCTTTTATTGCTTTGCCATTTAACATATCATATTTAATGGGCAAGTCTGATCCGGGTAGCACTTCAGTCAATAAGTTTCTATTACGTATTGATTGTACTATACCTGAGTTTATTTCTCTCATGTATGGTCTAAACAGTTGTCCTAATTCATTTCTTAAACCAGCTAGCGGCACTTGGTTATTTAGTAATCCAGCTACAATACGACCTCCCTGTCCGGGTCTACCAGCGAATAGGTCAACAAACGACTGTATACCAGCTAGATATGACTTACTTGTGATAGCTTGTGCCACTACAAGAGAGATCTTACCTAATTCGTTTTCTGTCCATTCTTCACCCATAAGTTCACTTGCGTCACCTACGTCAGCGATTGTAGACATAATAAGGTTAAATGGTTCAAAGTTATCATAACCAATACGTACAGCACCTAGCTTTATAGTTCTAGGCTCCCACTTACCATCTAGCCACATCTGCCTTTTTTGTCTGTCAACTGGGCCGTTACCGTTAAGATCACCACGCATCCATGCCTGTGAAGCCATGAATACTACAGCAGAACCTATAGCTAGTCTACCTTGTTGTAAAGCTCTTGCGTTAGCTAGTTCTTCAGCCGTATATATACCATACTTATGTACAGTACCTAAATCTTTAGGGTTAGCAAATGCAATATCATTAAACTCTTTGACTAAGAAGTTAAAACCGGGTGTGTACTTACCTGTTAACGCAAGTCCATTTACACCAGTTCTAGCAAATAAAAAGAACGGTTTAGCAAGAGGCATAGAAGTAAATACATCATTAAGACCTTTAGCAAAACCTGTAAGATCTTGTGTAAGTGTTACTTCTTTACGTGCAAACTGTGTAGCTTCGTCAATAATGTTTCCGTTAGCATCAAATACTTGAGAATAAAAATCATCCTCGTATGCTTTCATTAGATCTCTGTTAATCTTTGGTAACTCAATACCACTACCTTGCATGTCTAATACTTTACGCATAGCCTTTTCACGCATTTTAGCACGTCCAAGAATATATGCAAAAGCATCATCAGTAGCTGCCATCAGCTTAGTTGAGTACGTCAAGAGGTTACTGTTGTTCATCTGACGTGCCATATTAGCTACACGAAAAGCTGCTTGCTCTCCTTCAGTAGCACGACCACTATCTTCTGCCCAGCGTCTTAGTACCTCCCAGTTATCGTCTCCAGAAGTGTACTCACTAAAACGAGTTTTTACTCTTTTTATATCACCTTTCCAATATGAGTTTAATTTAGTTCTAAATAAAGTAAACGATTCTGGTATAGCTTCAATCATACCATTTACAGCTGCTAAACTAGCCCTGACTGTAGTAGCGTCTCCAGTAAAAGGATAGCGTAATGTAGCACCTAAAGCTGTTGACAAAGGTCTTAAAAATGTTGCAGTAGATGTACCCATGATCGCTCTTACTGGTGTTTTAGGTCCACTTAACACGCTGTGTGTCATAACACCCTCAAGTTCACGTATAAGTGCACCTGTTCTATCAGTACCATTAGGACTTAATTTACCACCTAATATAACTGTTCTAGCCCACTTATCAAAGTCATCTAAAGTATTAACATTGTCCATCATAGAAAACGCTTCAAATAAAGCATTTAACAAGTTATCGCTTTTATCTTGTTCTGCTATTTTAAGAACTGACATGATAGACTCTTTTGCATCCTCCATGCTTTGAGCTAGTGTTTCTTCAACAGCTACTTTTCTAGCTTTACCAGCACCTAATGCTCTAAATGAATCGGACTTTACAAATCTAGCTTTCTTTGTATGGTACAATGCAGTAAGCATAGTATCTACAATCTGTTTAGCTGGTCCATCTATATCCTGTAAGTCTACAAGGTCAGCTATTTCTCTACCAGCAATACCTGTATCACGTAACTGTTTTAACAATGTGCCAACAACAAGGTCAGCAATAACTACATTTTTAGCAGTCCAGTTTTCGATACCATCAATAACATCAGGTTGATCTTCAAGAAGTTCTTTTAGATATTCGTTAGCAGACATGTCAATAGCATTTCTACCTTGTGTAATGCGTTGATGCCCCTCGATAGCTTCTTTATATTTTGCGGCTAACGCTTTTCTATCACCCTTTGCAGCTTCCAACTCTTTTGCAAATTTATTTTCGCTCATCAAACCACGCAAGATTCTTTCGACCTGTGCGTCGTCTGTACCGCCTTTTAAGGCTATTCTTTCTCGTTCTACGGGTGTTGTAACAGAACCAGTTGAACCCTCCTCTGAGCCCCATTGAGTACGTGTTTTTGATAACTGTTCACGAGCTGTCTGTGGGTCCACCTCTGTTATGTGAGCTCCTTGATGTGGTTGAGATATAGGTGCATTTTTATCTGCTCTGAACTCTATCTCCCCTTCTCTTAGTTGTGCAACACCGGCTTGTACTGTTTGATCTTTTAGACTTTTATTTCTAGCTGTAATCTGATCTACAGCTTGTTGACTGCCTTTTTTTAATGTGTAGGCTAGACCATCAAAGACTAACCCTATGCCCATACCTTCTACGATGTTTTTAACTTTCATCATAATGGGGTGGTCAGTATCTTTTGTAGACAGTGGTGTATCTATCCAGCCATATCTATCACGTAATGCACCCAAAGCGTTCTGCTCATCTGATTCTTTAGATATAAGATCAGACGCAGCTCCTACAGCTGCACCTCTGACAAGATTACCTTTCATCAATGTCAAAAGGCCAGCTGGTACAGCAACTAAACCTGTAGCTGCTGCTCCTTTTGCAGCTAATACTGTGCCTGCTGCGAGAGAACCGAAATGTACCAGTCCTCTAAGCTGTTTACCCCACCATGTTTTTGTTTCAATAGGGTTATCATAAGCACCGAATGGCGTAAAATCAGGTGTGTATGTGCCTGTAGCATCCCGCTGTCGTTGCATTTCTCCAGTAATCGCATCTACTGTACGTTCTGGAAATGTAGCAATAGAGGATGCTGTATCTTGTAAACCACCTGACAAAATAGATTGACCTTCTTTAATGAGTGCCTTAGCACCCCATGTATCAGCATTACGAGGATCATATTGTTCTGCATCAGCCTTAGCTGTTGCTGCTGCCTGCTCTTCCGCTACAGCTTTTTTCCTCTCTTGCTCTTGATTATACTCTTCTTGTAGTCTTTGGGCTTCATCACCTAAGTAATCTAGATAATCCGTATCGACTTCAATATTAGAGTATTTATTTGAGTCCGTCATTTTTAGTTATATAGTGTTTTTGGATTAAAGGTTTGTTCTGCCTTTAGTCTTCTAGCTTCTTCTTCAGCCTTCTTCTTAGCTGCTTTATCATTACGTAGTTTTTCTGCTTCGGTTATAATAATCTCAGCTACATCAGCTTGCAAGTTTTGAAACTGATTATTTTTCATACCACGTAGGTTAGGGAATATCTGTAGTACAGCTTCCTGTTCTTCTAAACTTAAATTAATTAATCTGTGCCAATCTTTAGCTTCTGTTTGTGCACCGTTTATAGAGTTAGATCTATTAGCTCTGTTTCTAATAAGTGATAACACCATATAACTTTGATTGTCTTCAGTAAACTTAGCACCACCCATGCCTGCAAACGCACCACTTTCTACAGCAGTAATAATCTCTTCAGATGTAAATCCGTATCTACCAAAGTCTGTATATCCAGCCTTAGCTAAATTATAGACTTGTCCAATACTTCTGTTAGTGAGGCCACGCATATTTGCCATTAGTGGGCTGCTTGAGTTTGGGTTATAAAAATAATTATCTGACTCTTCTTGTGACTGAGTAAATGTTTCTGTACCGCCAAAAAACTTACGTCTTTTCATCTGACGCTCTTTAGCAAAACCATTAAGTAGTTTTTCAGAACCTTCTTTATTACCACTTATAAAGTTGTAAGTTTTAGTTGGTGATGACTTATAGTTTATCGAGTTTATTTCGTCAGCTGTTAGATTGTAGTTTTTCTTATAATTGATTAAACCAGTAGTCGCATCCATACCACCTGTTGCTTTCAGCCTTTCTATTCCAAACTCTAGGTCATTTAACAAAGTACCATCATCTTGCGTAATTTTTACTCCTCTAAGAACCGATTTAAAATATGTTGGCAATTCACCACCGACTACTAGGTATCTTTTTAGTTGACGTAAAGCTTCTTTTTCAAACATTGAGTTATACTTTGGATTAGTTATAAGAGATATGTCGTTTAGTAAAGAGTCTTTATCTTTTTGTATATCTAATGGTGAGCTTGTAATTACATTTTTAAAATAATCTTCGTACTTACCAGAGACGAGATTTGTTATAATATCACCTACTTCTTCTCCTACAGCTTGCCGTACTGATTTATTATTACCACTTTGATCTAAGTTATTATCGACTTTAAATCTTAACTCGTAGATAGCTGCTTGTAATTGATTATTCTGAGTTGCACTAAAAGTGGTTACTGTTTCACCCGCTGCGTCTGTTAGTGCTTTTTTGTAAGAATCTTCTATCTGCGTTATAGCGTCAGAAATTGGTGGTGAAACTTTGCCAGCATTTGGCTGATCTCCAAAGTTTAACCCAGTGTGCATCCTAGACATTTGGCTAAGAAGTAGTTGATTAAAAGGCTGATCTCGTAATACAGGATTATCTTTTTGTTTTGCCATTAACTCAAATACTACTTCTCTAGGAGGCTTTCCTTCATATTGTGCGAATACTTCTTTTATTTCTTTTTCAAAAACTATATTAGCAGCTTGAATATCAGAGTCAGGATCTCCCTCATAAATTCTAATAGCTTGATTAACATAGTTTAAGTCAGCTTCTCTAAAGGTAAAATTACTATCTTCAAAGGTTGTCAGGCCACCACCACTATGTGTAAATAAAAATTCTTTTGCTAAATAATTTAATTGAGTAGAACTAATCCTTCTATTTTGTGTCAGGTTTGACGCTAGTCTAATAGTGGTACTAAGAGCTTCTTTATCAGACTTAAGATTCATTTCTTCTTTAACAGTCTGAACAAGTAAGTTCATGTCAGGAAGCACGCCTTCGTTTGGATCGTAAAGTTCTAAAGTTTTTTCAATAGTTTTTTCAGCATTTTCTTTTGATATTGACTTATAGTTACGATTTTGTAGTGTATTCCACTCAGTTAATTTTGACTCTTTAAATTCAACTAATCGTGGATAGATTGTTTTATTATAGAAATCTTTAAATTTGCGACCGTCGGTATCAACATTAGCAGCTTGCCCTTTTAATATTGAATGTACTCCGATTAATTCAATCAACTCATCTATAGTACTAGCAGCAGTAGTGCTATCAGTAATGTTATTAAAGTTACCTTTACGTAGCAACTCTTCACCAGCTCTTATAGTATCTGCTAACTCACTTTTTATGGTTCTTAAACTAACAGGCTCTTGCTCGTTAAGTTTTATATTGTATCCAAATTCAAAAGCTTGTTTTCTATTTTCCTTAAATAAATCGTTTGTATACTTAGCTGTTGTATAATCTAAATTAAGATCTTGTTTTTGTAGAACTCTTTTATTAGCTCTCTCGTACGAGTTTTTAGCCTCTTCGTTCTGCTCTTTACCTTCCTTTAATGTCTCTATTAACTCCAGTCCCTCTGCTATAGTTGGAACAAAATCTGCAAGAGCGGCTATAGCATCAGGAAATTGTGTTGCCCGCATTGCGGCTATTCTTTCTAAAGCAGCAGACTCGCGTCTAAGCTTTGATTTATTATTTTCTATATTTTCTGATATAGATTCTTCTAGGTCAACGTCTGTTCTTAAGTAATTTGTTTTACTAATATCGGGAAGTCGATCCCGTGGTGTACCAATTATGTTACTAAATGATCCTGTTGTCATACGACCTCCATGTCAATATCAATTTGATTATAGTCTACAGTTAGATAACCTTCTGGATGTATGCCTACAGCCATAGGATTCTTTTTAAGAACATCTTGAGCCATAGCTCCACGGAAACGTATTTCTGGTCTAACTTTATAGTTAAACTCGTATATCTTGTAACCATCATTAGATGTACCAACTTGTTCTATATTTTCTTTTAGCTTAATATCAGATCCTAAACCTTTAAATATCGCACCGAGTCCGCCTGCTTGACTGATAGAAGCTAATCCGGAACCAATACCGATTACATTTGATATAAGACCTAAAGTGCCACTAAGATAATCAGACGGAGGCATCATTATAGGCTGTCCATAAGCTGCTGGTACACCTAGTGCTTCTCTTGCTCGTGAATTTCTTGCTAATAAATTACGTCTAGCACCTTCTTGAAAGTATGCCATATTTCTTCCGACTACGTTATCTATAACACCTTCTATTTCTCCTTTTTTTTGTAAAAATTTTAAATAGTTATTTTTTCCAAAACGTCTAGATCTACCACCCTCATCAACACTTAATGTGCCAAAGTAATTACGGGCAGCGGTTTCTAAACTAGATCTACCTTTACCTACTTCATTTAAAGTTCTAGCAAAAGCATCAGAAATTTCTCGACTGTATCCGAGTATATTGGCATCTATACTTTTTGTAAATGAGATTTCTTTATTATAAAAGCCAATTCTTTCTTGTTCAAATTCAGCATTTTTTGTTAATGCTGCTTGTTCGGCGGCAGCTCTCTGCCCCGCATTAGCATCTACGCACACGGCAAAATTCAATAAATGTTACATTGTTTGGCCCATGTTTTAACTTACGTAAAAACTTAAAGCCTAGAAACCTTAGCAATCTTATATGTGCTGTGTTTCTACTATCAACTATATTCCAAAGGAGGGGCTCAGTGCGGCTATCGACATACCGTTTAGCCTCTCTTGCGAATGTAATTGGGTGTTGGTGTATAAGAGGGGTGCATAGCATCCATATATCCCCCTCTTTTCCCACTCCGGCCATGCCAGCAGTCTTGCCGTTAGGCAATGTGAAATACACATAGGAGGGGTTGTGAGACATCAGAAATGGTAGTAGGGTAGGATCTATCCCATGACCCTCTTGAACCTCTCTGAGGTCGTCTGGACGGAGGTTAGAGGCCACTTCTGTAGCAGCCTCCAAAGTGATTGGGTGAATATAATTACTCATAAAGATTTATATATTGGTTCTAGCTTTTCTATTGTATCAGACATCCAAGGTTCCCATGGCATTTGTACACCTTTTTCGGCGTATCGCTCATACCATCTGTTGGTCTTCATTCTCCAATAGAAGTATCTAAGTTCTGTTTCTGTAAGTTCTATGTTATACACGTTTGTAAAATCTAGGTGAAAAGTCTCCTTCCCATGATACAGCTCGAAGAGTTGCAGGGGCAGGGTGACTGGACTTTAAAGTTATTTCTACGTTTTCATTTTTTTCGTAGACAGGAATAGTTTGGATATGCTCTTCCAAATATGGAGCATCAGATACTTGATACTCGTTTAGTAACGCTGAGTCGTAGACATCAGGGTAATCAGCTTTACCAAGACGTTTTAGATTAGTCTCATATAAACCTATCTTACCAAAGTGAAACTTCAGCCTATGTAAAATAAGAGATGAATTAATATCGGCACGAGTTACTTCTCCAGTAGTTTTTACAGGAAATATCTGTGGAAACTCTACTAAGTATTCGTATAAATAACCTATATTTAAAGTAGCACTAGACCAGTTTCCCGGTACTGTAAAGCTTGTTGTACTGTTTTGAACCATAGTAACTTTAGCATAACGTCCAACACGTGCTGCGTCTTCGTTAGTATCAACTAAAACTAAATCATAGTTAGGTGTAGTTACATTTGGTATCCAAGTAACATTACTGAATGTTGTAAGTTGTGTGTTTGAGTCGTAAACACCACTAGAAATAGAAACTCTGTTATCAAGATGTATTAAGTAGTTAACATCATCTTGTGTAATACTCGGTTCTAAGTCTGACTGAATAATTTTAATGCACTGTAAAAAATTATCAGAGTCTACAAAAAAATACTCATCATTAATAATAAAATGGTATAGTAAAGGATTGTTAAACTTCCATTTAAACCATGCAGCTTGCTGTCTTTTATCTCCAATATTAAAGTATTTATAACCAAACACAGTATCACTGTTCTCCTTACCCATCAAGATGATAGAGTTTTCTCTTGAATTTGTAAGTAAGTTTAATTCTTTTGGTAATAACGAAGGTACAAGTTTACTACTCTCAACTACAGTAGGCTCACCTTCTCTAGCAGTATTAGCCATTTCATTAAGTCGACTAAACTTACCCGAGTTGTCAAGATATGCAATAGTAGTTCCTAAAGATATAGGAGGCACCTCTACATTATAATTATATGTAGACACACTTCTTAATTTAGCAGTGTCAGGATTTAATACTGTATCATCTGTAGATAGTAAAAATTGTTGGTTTGAACTAAACACGAGTAAGCCTGCATTTATTTCTATACCGTCAAATAAGTCAGACGGAAAATTAGATGAAGATGATATATCTATAGGATCGCTAGGTGATATAGTCAAAGCAGATACACCAAAAAAGTCTGGGCTACCTAATGTGCCGGGCCTTGACATTACTACATTTTCTCCAGATAAAAGAGCTAGTCTATTACGAAAAAATAGAACCTTATTTATACGTTTAGTTACAAATGTAGGTAATGGGTTAGTGTTACTATCTCCCACTTGACGATCTTTATATTCAAAGTCTGTTGTATGCAGACTAACCTCGAATACTGTAGTTGCAGTTCGCTGGATTATTAACGGCATATTATATAAACGTTTGGATATGTTTGGTGCTGCACACTCGCTCCAAGCACCAACCCCATCCTGACCGTTTTGACCCTCGAATCTTAAGTAGTAGTCATCCTCGTCAGCCATTCGTGCATTTTTAACCTGTACTATATAACCATGTTTACAGTGAGCAGGCAAGTTAGTTACGTCATTAATAGAGCTTTGCATAATTCTCATTAAATCTGGCTCTACTTCTTCAATGTTAAACTGAGTATCACTTTCTAGATATAGGCTAGTTCCTATAACTTTTGTAGTAATAGGTGTACCACTTATTGCAGCAATCTCAGTAGCTATACCAGCTAAAATAGCATCAGCTGAAACTGCTGTATCAGAATCAAACGGAGTAGGAGCTGGACGTATTACGCCTGCATCAGTGCCATTATATTTTCCAGATACAACAACTTCTTCATGGTCTGTGACTTCTAAAGTATATATAGCTCTTCTTTCATCTACAGAACCACTACCAGATCCTCCACCACCATCAACACTACTCATACAAATAAGAACTTGATCTCCTGTTTCCCATCCTTCTCCACCATGTAGTAAAGTAACATCTGGTGAATAGGAGCATCGAAAAGCATTGGTATTACCCGGTGCACTACCTTGTTGCCCTAATGTTGTAATACGAAATGTAAGATTTTTTTTACTGGTATCTGTTACAACATTACCTGATGAATTTAAAACAACACCCAATGTTGCGTCAGTAAAACTAACAGTATTAGCACCCGCTGTATGAGTCAGGTCATGAGCTGAGGTATCTTCATCTAGTTCAGTAAGCTGCACACTTCCGGGTGAATTTGTACTAACGTTAAATATATAATATTCTCTTTTATTCTCTAAACCGCCTATACCGCCTGACGTGTCGGTTGCACTTACTTTATGATAAATTACAGGATCTCCCGCTTCATAACCATGATCTGAATTTAAACTTAAACTATCAGTAGAGGGGTTTGAAGAGCTAGCAGTAGGAAGAACATAACTATTACCTGATGAAACACTAAACACCTCTGTACCAACACCAGCACAGTGACCTGAGTTATTACCTTCGTATAATGTGTGCTCTTTAATTTTAAGTCTTGTAGCAACTTTTAGAGTTACATTTTTACTAGCATCATCTGTACCGTTTGTAATGTTAAGTCCATATTGCCTACCATTTTCTGTTCTGGTTAACTCAACTAAAGCAAAGTGCTCTTTACTGTTTCTTTGAGTTCTGGGTTCTATTAGACAAGTTCCATTTCTAGCAGTATTAGTAGTTGTAGTTACAGTAAAAGAATGAGCGTTAGGTAAAGAAGCTATTTTAAATACAGCATCTGTAGGCGTACTTGTGTTAGATGTTAAAAAATCTATTGCTACATCATCATCAACAGCAAGTCGATGATTTGGTAATGTAAAAGTAGTGGTATTACCAGAGGCGGATTCAGTCCATGTTGCATTTTGATTGACACGTACGACTGTATCAGGATTAGTCGTATCACGATTAGTAACGAATGTAGAATCATTAATCGTAAGAAACTGTAAGTCTTCTGGATTAGTTGCGGTAAGATAACTTTTGATAGTAGCTTCGGAAAGGTTTTGATAATTTACAGTCATCTCTTGACCGTCACTACATCTCCATATTCTAGTATTCCCATCATGATCTACTTGTCCAACATAAGATCCTTCAGTTTCATCACGAAAATAGTGAAACCAAGTTCCAGTTTTATTAGTAGCATGGTTAGGGTCAGAATATACATTAGTCAAAGGGGCTGTACCTTTTCTTTCACTTCCCGGCCTTTTGAATAGACCAAAAGTTACGTCAGGTATAGAGTTTACTGTGTCTCTTACCTGTCCCGGAAATTTAAGGTGGTCAGCCTGTTGTGATATACCACCCGTATAAGTTGGAATAGTTTGAGTAATACTTGCCATTATCTTCTAAGATTTCTCCATGGTTGATAGGTTTGATGTACAGTGTTATCTTCAAACCCAAACATAGTGTGATTGCCTTGATTACACTCGTATTCAATTAAAGCTGCACGACTTATAGATTCTTGCCCTGCTAGTAATCTTACAAGAGCTGGGTTTGCAACCAGTTGTGTTGCTGCCATTCTTGATGCCCTGTAAGTTATGTGCCTTCTAAAAGGTATTGGTGTATCTTCAAAGGGATATACCTTGACTACATCTAAATCAAAAGTAGCTGGCATGTCAGGAAAGTCATCTTTATGAGTTATCTTATCGTATAGAAAACCGTTACGTCTGACGAAATCGAAGGTCTTTCTTGTCCAGTTATCTGGTAAGTCTATTCGTACAACGTCAGCAGCGATTGCTATTTTATTATTACCATCCTTTTGAAATGGTTTATGACGCTCTGTATTAAAATGCCAGCCTTCTGACTGTACATCTATGTTAGAATCTTTTAATAAATTAAATATAAATTGTATCTCTGGATTATCGTTTGTTATGTTTCCTGTATTAGGATCTTTAAGTTGTGATATTGGTGCTTGTCCGATAGCTCCCAGTATAGAGTTCACTGCGGATAGTTCGGTATCGGTGTCAATAGTTGTGGTAGCCATAAGAAAAAAAAAGGAGGCCGAAGCCTCCGTATAATGTGTAAGTTAGAAAGCAGCGTTTCCAACAGTTGTTGATTCACCAGCAGCGTTGCGGCTTGTATCCACACCAGCTACGAGTTCAACAGCAGCAGCAGGGTTAAGTGCATCTGCACCCATAGCTAGACGACCTAGGATTACATCACCTTGGTATACCACTGAGATGTCTCCAGATGTTGTCTGAACTTGTGGGCCGATTGCTTCAACACAAGCAGCAGCTTCTTTTTGGAAGATAAGTCCACAGCTGTTCTCGAAAGCAGAAGTACCGTTACCATAAGAGTTAACAGTTTTTGTTTCGTTAGAACCAGCAGTCTCATCAACCATAGCAACTTCTACGAAGTCACCAGTTGCTCCGGGGTCTGTAACACCGGGGTTTGTAGCAGAGTTAGAACCATACTTAGTACCAAATCTACCAAAGAAAGGAATGTTCATTGACTTGTAGATGGTGATACCAGCTATTTCAATGATGCCATTACCTGACTGTAATGAGTCTCCTCTCTCGTTACGGTTGATTAAACCGTTTGTTTCCACGTTCTGGATAAGTTCGTAGTACTGTCTTGGGTTAAGTACAGCTACTCTACCTTCACCAGATACACCCTTCTCGTCGAGTGCAGCGGCAGCATCGTAGAAACCGTTTATTAGAGCAGTTGCATTGTATGCAGCTCTACCATCTGTGATGGAATCAGCTGTATTAGTAATACGGATCTGTGTTCCACCGGGCTCTTTGAAGCTTGTCTTAGTGATAGGACTAGCTTGTCTTGCAGCCTTTGTGATCGCTCTGAAGATCTTTCTGTCATACTGTTCTGCAAGAGCGTATCCGATCTTACGAGAAATTTCACCCCTCAAATCGTAGTGAGCAAGTGTCTCGTCAAGTTCATAGACAAATGCACTGGAGATTAATAGATCGTCAACAGTCACTGTCTTTTCAGCTA
>VTLG01004818.1_pt1 | contig 13309 bp, 22 predicted proteins | sample 4694571 | NCBI WGS metagenome assembly VTLG01 (sample SAMN12604809, study PRJNA352737) | marine metagenome | biome: ENVO:00000447; feature: ENVO:00000209|ENVO:00000569|ENVO:01000036; material: ENVO:00002151; isolation source: viral sequences binned using virsorter ... | reverse complement strand
AAGAAGTCTTCTATCGTAGTTGCTTCTGTTTCCGAAACCTCCCACTTTAAACTCCATGTTCTTGGGTTTTGATTAAGACCAAAACGTATAACTTGTGCGTAACCATCACCAAACTGAACTTGTTTTAAGCTCGGATTACTTGTTTTTGATGCTCCGTATGTCGGAGTAATTGAAGGAAAGTCAGCCATAATTAAAAGAGTGTACCTCCAGGTCTTTGCTGTCTGATAATTTCTGATTGAACAGCCGCACCAATTAAGTCTCCTAATTGTCTGCTTCTTTCAGCATCACCTTCTACTGAAGATCCAGAAGCATCTACGTTAACTACCACATTTGCCCCTCCCATTGCATGATTTGGAACGATATTACCGCTAGAACCTGGAACAAATAATTCTGGGCCTTTCTCTCCAACAATGTAACTACCCCCTCCTTTTACAGGGCCGCCACTGGCTCTAGTTCCATCTATCGGAATATCTCCTGAAGGCCCAAAGTTAAATAAACTTAATATTCCTTTCTGTAACTGAGCCGCAGCAATTTGTGCTGCCATATCCAAGAAATGATCTGCTGTCCTTTGGAATAAATTTCTTAACGCATCTTGCGCTGTCATCGAACCATCAACTATTCCTTTAAATGATTCACTAAACGATGAACCAATTGATTTAGATAATTCAACAACTTGATATTGTGTACTATTTAATTTTCTTAATTCTGTATTTATATCTTCAACAGCTTTAACAACAGAATAAGAATTTTCTTCTGCCGCTATTCTTATCTCACTATAAAGATCTCTGATTTTTGTCAACTCTTCAATAGTTTTAATATTGCCTTCATCTATTTCTTTGATTTCGGTTGCTTGTCTCCGTTTTACAGCAGGACGAACTCTTGTCGTTCCAGAATCTTTTTGATGACCTGAAATAGTCGCTTTTTTTTGTTTTTCTAAAGTATCTTCTATTAATTCATTAATAGTAGATTCAACACCTTTCCTTCTTAATGCAAGAGTTAATCTTAGTTCTTCTTCTAAGGTCATATCTTTATTCAAAGTTTTTATTGCTTGCATCGCTGTACTAATCTCATCAGCTTGTGCTACTGCCGAGAATTTTGCAAAATCTCCTCCAAAAGCTTTAGCAAATAAACCTCCAGACTTTCCAAATCGTTTAAATTCTTCTGCAACTTGAACAGCTTCTTCTTTTGTTATTCCTAATGACTTACCTAGACTTGTTATCTCTTTTGCACTAAATCCAGCGTTAAAGCCCATACTTTGCATATCTGCATTTAACTCTTTAATTGATTTTCTAAATGCAACAATTTCTCCTATTTTTTGTGCAGCAGCAGTTGCAACAATTGAACCAGCAAATCCAAATCCAGGGCTTAACGCACCACCCAAAGCACCACCAATTCCACCAGCAACAGCAGCAGCAGGGCTTTGACCAAACAATAAGGGGAAACCTCCACCAATCATTCCACTTTGCAATGCCCCTTTACCTCTTCCTCCTATTCCACCAGGAGAAGCAAACATGCCTTTTGGATTAGCTCCCTTTCCAATTCCGAACCTTTGCATCCTATTTAAAGGAGCAAGTTGAGGCCCATACTGAGCAGCCGTAAACCCTGTACTGCCAGGCATACCTGTGGCCTCTGCCATCATTGTTAATTTTTCAGTTGCTCTAAGATTTCTCTGATGTATAAGTAACCTCTTCTTTTCAATAGCATGAAGTTGTCTGACTGCTTTTACAGTTGGTAAATTCTTAAATTCAGCGTCTAATCTAATTGCTCGTTTACTTGCTTTGGAAATAGGAGCATTTCCCTCTGCAATCATTCTTGCTTCTCTATGTTCAGCAGCCCTTTGGTTTATAGCTCTATTCCTCATCCTTACTGATTCTTCTATTGATGTTCCTTGCTCCCTAACACCAAAGGCTCTGTTCTTCGGCCCAATTCGCCCTCTAGGACTTTGAATTTGAGCATTTAATCTCGCAGCAGCAGCAGAAGTTAATTCAAATTGAGTTTCTAAATTTTTATATTTACCAATAGCTAAAGCTGCTGAATTCGTTGCTCCTTGACCTACTTTCCCTAATCCATTTAACAATCCAAATATTCCTTTTTTTGTTACGTTTAAAAGTTGATCTCCAAAAGCCATATAAGCAACAGCCATTGCTGCAACAGTGACAGGATGACCAGAAGCAACTGCTGATAATTTCGTTAAACCTGCACTTAAGGCTCCTGTCTTCGCTGCCGCTACTTCAGTTGCTTTGTTAAATGGATTTAAACTAGCAACTGCACTTTTTATTCCACCAATTTGATTCTTCATCCAATTAAGACCCATACCTGCTCCCAGTACCCCCACGCCCATAGTCCTTACACCACCTTTAGTCGTAGTAAGTTGATTTGCTAAACCTTTCCATCCTCTTGCACTTTTACTTAATTTATCTATTGACTTAGCTGCTACATCAGCTTCTTTTGCTATCTTCCCAAATCCTTTCTGTTCGATACGTCCTAAAGTTTTTTCAATACCTTCTAAGCTACGAGTAATACGATCAGTGGCACGTTTTATTGCCTGATCTTCTACTTTAAAAACTATAACTCGGGTATAGTCAGCAGCCACTCCTTCTTAACCCGATAAACTTCACCTTACTTTACCTTGTTTGAACCCGACTAGCAGCACCTTTTTGAACTTTATCTTTTTCTCTTTCATCTTCTTCATTCTTTAACGCAAAATAAGCTGACCATCCCATCAACTCTTCCATCGTTAAATCATTTGACAACTGAGATACCGTCATCCCTAACTCTTTGGCTAGAGAAAACATAAAATACCAAAGCTTATTAGCTTTTCAAGTCAGCCTGAACTTCTTCCACCTCCTTATCCGTACCAGAATTAAGCATTGCCAACTGTATTTCTTGTAAAACAGCAGCTTCAATTTCCCGTCTTAAAGCAGCTTTATCACCATCTTGAAATAACCTTTTACTGTCTTTATCTAAAGCCTTTTGGATCATTAAAGCTAATGCAAAATCATTAGCATCATTTGTTCCTGCTTTTTTCTGAATTGATTCTCTTTCTGCAATTGTTAATGGATTCCAATATACAGTTAAGACAGTTTCACCATCTTTAACAACGTCATGTTGATATAACTGACTAACTCCAAATTTGTTGCGGAGAAGTTCAATGGCCTTAACCATAAGTTAGGATTCGATTAGTATTAATACTATACTAAGCGTTTGCAGAGAATTGGCAGGTTATTACAGCCATACAATGTGAATCGTTTTCAGTATCAAATATTCCTGGCCCTACAACATCCCTTACTTTGGGTTTACAACTATAAGTATCAACATAATCAGAAGCATTAACAGAGGTCATACCATCAATGACTGACTCACTAATAGCAGCTAGTATTGATGTCCCTTTGTTCTTAGGAACATAAACATTACATTGAATAAAACCTGAATAATAATCACTGGAAGCACCTTGGTTTTGCATCGTTGCTTGACCAAAATTAACGCCTAAAATGATGTATTTAATTGTTTTACCAGGGGTTGTATAAGCAATATTGTCATAAATCATTTTAACAGTCGGATCAACATCCGTTACTGCATCGGTAATTGCTTTTTCAAAAGCGGCTCTAGCTTTTACAAGTGTCATTGTTTAAGAACCTTAAATTTTGTCATAGCCAGTTCTAGGTCTGAAATCTGGCTCATATTCTTTTCTTAGTCTAGCCGTTCCAATTCCTCCAAACACATTTCCACCGATACGAACATCTGCTTTCCTGTCTGTCATTATTTCATTTAATCTTTGATTTAAAGAAGCAGTGCCACCACCAGCTCCTGAAATATAATTTAGTAAGTCTGATTTAGGAGACATTGCAGCGTATGGAGCATATTTAACTGCACTACCAATATAAACTCTATCTTTTAATTTAAATTCTGGGACAGCATGACGTTGTTCAATAATAGGTTCATACCCTGGAGATAAAACAGTTGTTTTCTTCCCTCCTATTACTCTTGTAGTTTTTCTTATATTTTCCCACGCAGTCCCTTTTGGAGTTTCTGTTCTATTAATTGGTCTTTTATTTGCTTTCCAATTAGAAGCAAAGAAACCTGTTAAAACAGGACTATAACCACCTTCATCAGCATCACTTGTTAAGTCAGAAATAGTAGCTTGAATTAATAAATTAAAATCAGCTTCAATTTCTGCATATAAATCTTGTTCAATCCTATTGGTCAGTTGACGAGGTAACTCCTTTTTACTTAACTCTGCTTGTAACTGTTCATAACTTTTTTTTGGCCTTCTTCTCCTTGCTTTCCTAGCCATCAGAACCTTACCCGAATCGTATGTAAATAAACTTGCCCACCCCTTAAAGTTTCTATATCTATAATCTGAGCGACTACGTTCTCTCCTGCATAACTCAATGTTATTTCATCTTGGAACGTAGGCTGGTGATCTCCTATTAAATTAGGCGTGATATACAACTTGGCTGACCTTAATTCACTACCATCGACTTGTTCTGTTGAGATAAATTCAATCGGTACTTTTATATCCGAATAACTAATTGTTGTGATTAGCTGTTTCCCTGCTGCTACGTTATAACTTCCTTTCGTGTTAACAGTGTATGTAATAGTGGTATCTAAAGACGACCCAATGTCGGAAACAACCTGTTTGGCTGCTGCTTTTAATGCTGTGTCTAATACTCCTGCCATGATTAACCTCTAACAAGTCTCATCTGGAAATTGCCAGCACCACCTAGCATGTAAGCTCCTAAATAACTTTGTAACCAAGGATAAACATCTAAAATATTGTTATTAGAACCTGTTCCTTGAGTTTTGGTGTTGTACTTAACTTTAACTCCTCCCATCTCTATCTGCTCATAATTTCCATCTGTACCTTTGTTCCCAGTCATTGCATCTGTCTCATTTGATAACGCCCTTGCTAATTCATATTGCGCATACTTAATATTTTGAGGAATTAAAGTACAAGCAAGTTCTACGTTATCTACTTCATAATTATTTCTAGGCCATTTCAATGCTTGTCCATCATCACAACGATCACCGTAATAATTAAAATCATCAATCCATCTCGTAGCAGATATTAATGCTCGATTCTTTTGATCATCAGTCTTATTATCCCAAGTGGTTGAATCTGGGACAGTCTCAAAATAAGTGTTTGCTTCAGCTAAAGTCACATAGCTATTAGCTGTTGCAGACTTCAACGTGGCAACGATAGTTGCAGCCACAATCCTTAAAATACATTTCCTCTATATTGTAGCGTCATAAAAAACCCCCACCAAATAAATGATGAGGGTTTATTCCATTCCCTAGTGATTTAATTATAAATCAAAGAGTTGAAGTGTCTAGAGGAGTGTTAACTGTCAACTGAACCATAGGAATTAAATCTGCATCATAAGTTGCAGTCCAGTTGTCCTTATTACCAAGAACACTATTGGTTGGGTTGTCAGCAGCGTTACCCCACTTAGTACCCATTACGTGATAACAAGTGTGGTAATCAACTGATAGAACATCCTGCTTAGAAAGAATGTTGCGATCAGCTTCAATGCGTAGCTCTTGCTGAACACCTTCAAGGATTGTTCCAGACTTAACCAAGTAGCAGTAGTACTCCTTGATGTGTCCTGAAGTACCAGGTTGAACTGCGTTCACCTGAGAATCCATGATTACATTCATGCCAGCAAATGTGCCGATACTCTTAGCATCAACACCAACTCCACCACCACCCCACTGGATACCTGTTCCAGTAGATAATGCAGTTGTAGAGAATGAAAGTAAACCTACCTGATAGAGATAGAAACCAACATTAGGGTGAACAATTAGAGTGTCTAACTCATCACCACGCTCTCCGAGTAAAGCTCTACCTTTGGCTACGTTAGAAGCTGAAAGATAGTTTGCTTCTGCTTGTCCAGAACTAGCACCAACAGCTAAATCAGAAGCATTGCTTGTTAACGCTGTACCAAATAAACCATGTAATTGATAGAACAATCTTTGGCTATTTAGCTTGTTGATCGCATCTGCAAGTTGATTGCGGATAGCGTTCATTGGATCTTCTCCAGCAGCTAAAGTTGCTAGATCATCAACCGCATAAGCAAAGCCTCTGTGGATGATTGATGCAATCTGTGTTGCAGATCCAATTTTCTGTGGAGTTAAATAACCACCACTACCAGTTCCCCAACCAGCCGCACCAGTCATCACCTCTTCAGTAGGTGCAACAGGATTGAACTCAGGAACTTGGATGCGTGTACCACCTTCCTTGGCATCAAGGAAAGCACTACGAACTACAGCACCACTCTTGACGAATAAACTGCGCTCTTTTATTGCCTCTTGCACATAGCGAGACAAATTATTTCTTTTTACGATGTCCGCTAAAAGGACACCGCCAGTATAATTCTGAAACGGAGCAGCCATTTCAAATAAAGGGGATTAAATTTGCGGAATCCAAGTCACGGACTCGGTTGTTAGTCTCACCGAAACTAACTAGGAGGCTCCTGCTTCTCTTTTCAGCACGGCTGCAAGTTCAGGATCGGAACCTTCCAAGGTCATTTGCCTTGTTATGTTTATATTACCTTCTTTCCAGGGATTAGTCATGCCTGGAGAGACATTTGATGTAGGAGAAGGTTTAGCACCCATACCAGCAGCAGAGCTGGCTTTGAAGTGATGTTCCCATCCACTACCAGGATTTTTTAGATTCCCTATGTAATTATTTAAGTCCTGCTCGACTCCTCCATTCAATACAACAACTTCACCGTTATCGTTTCTCTTAAGTCTATCTTGAAGCAAAGATAACATTTGTTCGGCATTTACCGCACCAGAATTACTGATAGCTGAAAGTGCTGAAGTCTTAATGTTTGCAGTCTCATTAGAAGACTTTAAACTCTTTAATTCCTCCCTTAAAGTAACTATTTCTTGGTCTTTTGTTTGGGCTGTTTTGTTGGCTTCTTCCCATAGGTCTTTCCATTGCCCTTGGTCTTCAAGCTTTTGTTTCCTTTGGTCATCTGCTTTTTTATAGACATCATCTAATTTAGTCTTGATGCCTTTAAATTTCTCGCCTTCTTCAGCAATTTTTGCCTCCAAAGCAGAAATTTTACTTTCATATTCAGCCTTAACACTGTCAAGGTTAGGTGCTTGTGGAGCTGGAGTTTCAGCCACAGGCTGTTCAGCAGGAGTCACGGACTCAGGCTGAATTACTCTTTCTTCAACCATAATTATTCAGAAAGTTTAGATTCAGTTTTTGAAGCTTTTGCCTTTGCTTTTGGCGCAGGAGCTTCTTTTTTAACAACAGGTGCAGGTTTAACAGCACAGTTATCAGCCGCAAGAGCAGCTTCTAACTCTTCTGCTGTCGTACCATTATCCATTTTTATGGAAGGCATAGTAAGAAATTAATACTTAACTATTATTCTAGTGTATTAGCTAACTTCAGTCTCGTTTGCAGTAGGGAGAACTTCACCTTGGACCAAAATATCTCTAAATTCTTCTCTATCTATGACTTTTTGATCAAATAATGAGGTCAAAGCTGTTATATCTTGTCCAATTAACCTCTCAATATCAAAATCACGGCTAATTTTGACTTCAGGTGGCTCAATTCCTAAATAATTAGCCGATAAATTAAACACTTTTTGTAACTTTTGCTCTAACTCAAGAGAAACCATCGAAAGCATTGAATTTGTATCAACACGATCTAAACGCCTTGCATCTGCTGATTCTGCTACAAATTTTTGTTGAGATAACGTACTAATTCCTAAAGTTGCCATCTGAGTTTGCAATTCTTGTATTTCATTAGTCTGTGCTTCAAATGCGCTACTTGCTGGCTCGACATAATACACCTTATTTCCAGGTTGAGTTGCCATTGCATAGTTAACACTAATACTCATATCCTTCGTTTGATCATCCCATCCCTCTAAAACCAACATTGGTTGAGAAGCTACATGTAAACTATGAATTAAATCAGCTTGACGTTGGAAATGTGCCAAATTCAAGTACGCAATATCTAATAACGGTGGCTTGCTCGTCAAAGTATCAGTTTTACCTGAATAAACACTAACTAAAGGCACTTCTCCTAACGAAAACATACCAGAATCAACTAATTCATAGTCTTTTTCATTCTCTGGCCCGTCAAAATTGCCTGAATAACTATTGTCTTCCAAGTTAATCAGATCTTTTTTAGGTGAAACCTTCCGATAAACATGATATTTACCAGGCTCAATTACTCTAACTTGATCAAATACCTGTTCGCCAAAATCTCCTGAAGGAACAACTGCTTTTTCAGCAATTCTCACCTGTATCAAACTGCCATAATTTACTTCTCGGTCTAGTCTCCAACCATAAATGTTTGTTGGGTCGATCTCTATCCAATATGGCCTTCTATTTTGCGCTCTTTCTTCTGCCAGAGTTAATGCCCCTGTTGGTGCAGGGTAATCAACTAAAATATGACTCTGACCATAGGTCAAAGAACAAATAAGTACTCTCCTCGCATACTCATCTAAATCTGACCCACAACCATCAACATCCTTAGCAAAAACATCAGTCCAATACGAGTCACCTATCAAAGTAATAGGTTTTCTCATTATCAAACCTGTCGCTGCTCTAATTAATCGCTGCGTATATGGTGAAAAAACTGCTCGATTTACCCTAGATAAATAAGCTTCATAATCCTCCCGTGGCTCAAGAGGAAGAAAAGCTTCTGAATTATCTCTTAAATATTCAGTTCCACTTGTAACAGCCTTCATAATTTCCCACCCCTTTACCATGTCCATCACCGCACGGGTGCGAGTAAATGGACTATCAGAACCACCAACACTGGTAGAACTTGTAATACTGGTACGAATTGGGCCAGGAACGGAGTACGTCACAAATCTTTCCTTTTAATAAATGGCCCTAACTTAAGCAGCAGAAGTAATTGCTCCAGTTGTTTGAAAACTTACAGAAATTGACTGAAGATCACCTACAGAAGTACCAAAATCAGCACTTGTAACAATTCCGTTAAAGCTCATCTTCTTAGAGCCTGAAGTGTCTAAATATAACTCGAATTGAGCATCTCCAGCATCTTCTGTTGTTAAAATATCAGTCAGCAATTCAGAAGTTTCGTCACCTGAAGAAGCTGTATATAGAAAATCAACAGATCCAGTACCAGAAACTAAAGATCCAACATAACTACGTGATGTAGCCCCATGTGCTGTGCAATCAAGAGTATCCTTAGAAACACTAAGACTCCATCCTGTTGTAGAAGCAATAGCACCTACAGTGCCAGTAGCATTCTTAAACTTAACGGAGCCTTCTTCGCCACGATAGAAAGCCATGATTTAACACAAAAATATGATTATAAAGATAGTTTAACCGTTAGTTTCCTTTTTTACAGCTTTTCCTTGTGTTTTTTGATCTAAATACTGCTGACATCTAGGGTCCCATAACGCAGGATTTCTTTTCCCCTTTACAGCTTCAACGGCATCCAATTGTTCTTTTGTTAAATCCATAGCGTTACCACTTAGTTTTGTTAGCCCAATATGCTGCACTCATCTTACCCTTTGCAATATTTTTTGCATGTCTAGCTTTAAATGACTTCCTCCTAGCTTTATCTTTTTCACTTTGAGGATTCTTACCTGCACCACTAACACCCTGTTGTCCAAATCGTATTAACTTAACCTCATCCCCTTCTTTTGCTAAGACAGCATGAGATTTGGTAGCATGACCAGGAGTTCTTTTGGGCTTGTTATACCCACTGAACTTTTCTTTACCTCTTGTAACACTCATTTTTTCTTCTTTTTAGCTGTTTTTGCTGCTTTTTTAAAATTGGCAGCAGTTGGCGCACCTTTTTCTCCTGGTTTTCTCATCTTTTCTCCACTACCAGCAGCAATACGCTTCTTTTTTGCCGCAATATTTGCATATAAACCCTTTTTCTTAGGTCTTCCTTTTTTACTTCCGTAGCTTCCTTTTCCAGTTGGCATGGTTTTAGTAAATTCTGTATCCAGTCTGACCTAAAGTCTCAGGTTTTGCCAAGTTGAACTGTTGTAAACATAAATAACCGAAAGCATCAAAAGCATGATCAACACCAAGGTTTTTATTAGGTAATCCTGTATTCGGTGCATAAGTCAACGTTCTTAAAGACTTAATTAACTGTTTACATCTTGGGTGAATATACGTCCTCCTATCTCCACTCGCATCTAATAAAGCCGTATTAACAGCAGTAATCTTATCCCTGATCTTCCACGGTGCTTTTGGACTTGAAACATTAAATCCACTTCTCCTTAAAATACTATGATCAGTCGCACCAACGCCACTAGTTTTCCTCGCTCCACCTGTAGGGTCAGGACATGCTATTACTCTACGATCCACCCCATATCTGCGAGTGACTTCTTCTGCAAAGTCCCATGTGGTTGCCCCACCTGTGAGCATGATTTCGTCAAACACATACAAATTCTCCCCATCCCTTACCGCACATATTCCTGACATCGGATCTACGTTAAAGTCAACTCCTAAAAGTATTGGCATCACATTAATATCCTTTGCATCAGTCGAAATATTCGCATCTCCAAAACTAACAGCAACCAACCCAGTTAAATTCTCAAAACTTGCTTCAAACTCCTGCCGAAATGTTCTCGCATCTAACTGCGCCCTAGCTGCTTCAACTTCCTCTTCTGGTACATTCCCCCCCTCAATTGTCGTATAACACCATCTCTGCCATTCCCCCGTAGGATCACTCGCCGTATAACACCATAAATCATAAAACCAACTAGCGGTCCCATCAGGTGTACTAATAAATAACGCCCAACCCTGTTTATCAGCTAACGCAGGTCTAATTACCTCAAACCACACCTCCGATCCCATAAAAGCAGCCTCATCTAACACAACCCCCGATAAACTCCTCCCCCTCAATGCCATCGCATTTTCCGTCCCTTTCAGTTCTATAGAAGATCCATTAACAAGGTCAAGTCTCAAATCTGTCTCATTTTTTGCCGCTATCCATACCTTCGGCACCAACTTCTTCAATGCCTTCCACGCAATATCCTTCGCCATCCGATATGTAGGCGCACAATAGAAAAATGTCTCCCCTGGCTTCTCAATCGCTCCCCTCAACAACTCAATACAACTTAAATAACTCTTTCCAAACCTCCTCCCCGCCACTAACACCCTAAACCTCTTCTCACTATTAAATACCTCCCCTTGCGCCCACCTTAAATTAATTTCTGGTGCAGATTTTACCGTCATACATTATCATTTTTATTAATCATACTAGCTCCCCCTAGTCCCGTGGCATCTAAAGACGAAATCCTAGCTAGAAAACAACGCCTATACCGTAGACAGTCTGAAGGTATGCCTGCCAGACAACTCGTTATAGATCACTCTCAACGTGAAGGCATTACCGAACGTACAGGCTGGGATGATTGGAAACAAATTAGAGAATGGAATCAAGAAGATTGGGCCGTAGAACGTGAATCAGTAATAAGTCGTATCCAAACAATGCGCTTCCGTGCCATAGATAAAGCTATGCGTAAAGGGCAACTTCAAACAGTTGCTCAACTCCTAGCCGATATGGGCAAAGTCGTAGGTGAATCAGTCGAAACAATTAACGTTCAAGCTCCTGAACTCTCTATCAAGGTCGAAAAGAAAAAATCTTGATTTCCAATATATATTTATGGTACCCGCAACCTGTAAGCAATAAAAAAAATTCGCTACCCTACCCCCTAGGCAATATTACCTAGGGATTATTAAAGGGCGTTTGCTGCCTCTCAGACCTGCACAAGTTCGGCAACCTTAGCAAGTTCTATGTCTTCTTTTGTCACCCATAGGAAGCTATGACCTAAGCTTCTAAGACTTTCCATGTCGTTGTTATCTATCGTCTTCTTGCCTGTTAATCCTCTCACTGCCTTAGCTATCGCTCCATCCTCAGGCATGACGTAGGTTAATTCATTTCCCCAGACGTTGCGACTCTCGATCAAAATTCTCATTGGTTTAAATTAGTTTCTTTACTCCTTAATATTACCATACCTTAAACCAATAATCTAGAAATTAATATTATTTAACAATAAACTAATTGTTAAGAATTAATTAATTTAATTTATTTCTACATTATTAGTTTAGTTCTATGCCTATAATATCTATATACATTTCAGTAAAACAACTCCAAACATCCTCAAGCTTTCTCCAGTTGCCAAGTCTTTCCAATCATTTACAAAGATTTGACGTTATCTAACCCGACTGACGAGAAAACACAAAAACTATCCCAAACCCTAAAACCAAACCCTAAAAAAAAATGGATTACCCAGAGCTACCGATTGATGCCACAATAAAAAAGATTGTGGAAAGTAGAAAACAATTTTCAAGAAACTTAGTCGAAGCTTATAAGCAAGGATTGATTACGCAAGGAATAGAAATGATAAACAATGATTTAAGACTAGAAGAAATAAATAGAAGATACTAAAAGATGGAAAGTTTTATTATTCTTATTTCTTTTATAGTACTTTTTTACTATTTCTTATTAATTATCCGAGGTTATTAAAATGACACTAACTAAAAATTCAGTCTTCGATCAATTAGAAGACTATACAAGAAATATGACTAAAGAGGATATTCTAAAATCTTTCATTAGTTTCTTGCCACAGTCTCAGATAGAAGAGTTATCAGACTCATTAGATAGAGATTACTTCTAATGAGTAGCTATTGTCCTAAATGCAATTCAATCAATATGACTTACGGGGAACCATCCGTAAGTTATCAAGCTTATACAATTGAGCTTCCATTGACTTGTATAAAATGTAAGCATAAATGGATAGATATTTACATTTATAACTCTACTATTGAATCACTTGATTAATTATGAATTTAAAACCACTAATCAAAACAAACTATTTTTTATCATGCAATTATTAACAGTTACTCAATACATGACAGTATTGAAGAATAAAAAGGAAGTTACAGAACACTTGAAAAGAGATAAAGACTTTCTTATTCAGGATATATCCTGTAAATGGGATAATAAAGCATGTAATAAAAGTGATTTATTGAGAGAAAAATATAGTCATATAAAAGTTTATTACGGCAATAACTGCTCAAAAGTAACCGTATTAGAGGTTAAATAATGCCTAGTATTGTATTCACTAATTTCGATGGTCAATCTTTAGAGATAGATCTATCAAAAACAACCAATAAAGACGCATTGGATCAAGGTATTAAACATCTTGATAAAGCAGTCTACAAAACCAAAAACAAACAAACAAACCAATGTATAAAACAAAACTAATTGAAGGCACAAGCAATCGTAAATTAACTAATGAAAAATATGATCCTTATTTTTCAAGTAGTTATACAACTTTTGAAAGTTGTTCGGATG
>VTLG01003054.1_pt1 | contig 13310 bp, 21 predicted proteins | sample 4694571 | NCBI WGS metagenome assembly VTLG01 (sample SAMN12604809, study PRJNA352737) | marine metagenome | biome: ENVO:00000447; feature: ENVO:00000209|ENVO:00000569|ENVO:01000036; material: ENVO:00002151; isolation source: viral sequences binned using virsorter ... | reverse complement strand
TCTTTCTCTTGCCTTTTGTTGTCTCTGTACAATAGATGTTTTAGCTTGATCTGTATTTGATAAAAAACTTTGTGGCTGTTCGGTCATGGGTTGATTCTGTGACTTTATAACTTCAACCATCACTTGTCTCATACCACGATCAATTTCTTCTCTTACAATCTTTCTTACTCTTGATAACAACATTTTTGATACTGACTTCTTTACAGCTTCAGTAATCACTTTTGAAAGGTCTGTCATCTTTAGTTGTGGCATATCCTACCTCTTTACTTTGTTTGTTTTGTAAATCCTCTTGACTTAGCAAACTTCATAGCACCCCGTTCTACTGGGTGTGCACCATAGTCATCAATAATCATTCCATTCTTATCAATGGTAGCCATAGAAAACTTATCTTGTTTTCCACGCATACCCTTTATGTTTCTTGAAAAGATAACAAAGGTTTCTTTGGGGTTGCTCGGATTAATAAGTTTGATAGTAGATGGGTCATTGATAACCTTATCAGATAGTTTAGCTTTCTTACCCTCAGGCACTAATTTTACCTCCATCACATCATCAGCAGCATCCTTCTCTTCTTCATCTCCAGAAATTTCTGTGAGAGATTCTTTTCCTTTTACACCAGCTGCTTCTGCTGTCATTCTGATTGAGGCATTCTTTTCTATCTGACTAACTACCTTTGATAGAATAGCATCAAATTCTTCTTTGTTTACTTCAACACCAGCAGCCTTATCAAGTGAATCTTGTAAGGTTGCATTACCCATAGCTCCAAGAGGAGCAACGCCTGGCATGAAACTAGATAAATGTTCCTTTACTAGTTTTCTTAGTTCTGATTTCTTTATTTGCTTTTTCATTTCAGATTGCTCCGTTTCTTATACTACTTCCACTTTGAGTTTTTTCTTTAATCTTTTTATAACACGTTCCATTGATATACGGTCTTTTACTTGACCCTGCATAATCTTACCTACTGCCATTTGAATTAGATGTCTTTTTATTTTTCTCTTCTGAACTAGTTCTGGATAGTCTCTATAAATAAAATCTATTGCTTGATCTATAAGTTGATCTTCAATGTATTCATCAGCGCCTTGACTAACAGGGTCTACCTTATTGCCAGGCGTTGCCTTATAACCTATCGGCCCCCATGTTCCAGCATACGTTGGAAACTTAGAGGCATATTCGTTTAGTACATCTTTTAGTTTCATTACAGGTCTAAAATATCATTCAGTATTTCATCTAACAATACTAGTCTGTTCTGACTAACTAGTGTTCTATACTCAACACTTTCTTTTAGATTCATGTAAGCGCCAGAAGTTGATGGATTACTTACCATGTCATAGCAAACTAAATTGAAGTCATCTTCAACAATGTCATAACCTTCATTGTTTCTACGTGTACTACCAAGACCTCTTGATGAGATACCTAACTTAATATCTCTACCAATTAGCTTTTCAAGTATCTGGCCTTTGGGTGTATCTAATACTTCTATTTCACCAACCAGATTGTTACCGTCCCACTTTGTTTCAGTAACTACGTGGCTTACATTTTCTAACTGAACAACAGGACTATCGGGGTGATCTAATTCACCAAGTGCTCTTCTATCTTGGATAAGTTCTTTGTATCTCTTATCTTCTCTTTCAAGAATAGGACGGGGATAGATTCTATTATTGGCGTTAGGTTGACCAGCCTTCTGAATGATGCCTGTCATAGTGACAATACCATCACTGCTCTTAGATGGCTTTACGTCTTCGTATTCAAACAACATGAAGTTGTGTAGTAGTCCTTGATCGTTCATTATTTATCACCCACTTGGTTTTCCATATTGACTCTGTAGATTTGTGTTATCAAACTTTCTAAGTCGTTTATCATTTTACGAATGTGATTTAGTTCTGTTGTTGCTCTCTGTGCATTTAGTTTAGCACCACCTGTGGCAGTATCCATCTTCAAAGCATCAAGAATAAACATACGAGTGTAACTCAAACTTATGTTTAGGTTTTTAGAAATGCCTTCAAAGAGTCTAATGATGTAAGTCATTCTATCATCGTCTGGCGCTTGTTCGGTAATCACTTTGACAATCATGTCACGTATCATCTTATCAGCGGCTTCATCAATAGATTCAACCTTCTTAGTTTTCTTTACACTCTTTTTCATCTTTCCATTCTCTTTTACTTTTACGAGTTTATCTACTTGTTTTTTTCTACGGCGTATTTCTTTTTTAGTTGGATTGCCTGGCGCTGATATCGGGCCAGAGAAACCTGCAACTCCACCTGTGGCTGATATTTCTCTCTTAACTTTTTTCATTAAAGTTATCTTCCCTAAAGTCTTCCAAACTTATAACTTCATTTACACCATTAGCTGTCATTCTCTGTAATTTATTATAGCTAGGTTCAACATTAGCAATTTCTGTAAAAACATGACTACCTGTTCTTAGAGGGTTTTCACTACTTATAAATTCACTCATGTATCCATTACTGTTGGAAACAGTGGCTTGTTGCAATTCGTGCCATCTCTGTAAATTAGTCTTTGACATTATTTATCTAATTGTCCAAATGCATTAAAATCTAAAACAGAAGATTGTCTGGATTTGTTAGGGACACGATCATTAAATGCTCTATTGGTAAATTTTTTCCATGTATCTAATTCTCCCTCTTGAGCCCCTATTCTAAAGTTTTGCCTGACAACACTTCTTTGAAAACTAATGTCTGGAAACTCCTTTATTTCGGGTTCGTAAGGATTATCGCCACTTTTTTCAGTGTATACTGTATTAGATGGTGATTGAACTAATTGGTTGTTTTGTAAAACTCTTTCCATGACGGTCGCTGCCTTGAAAAAAGTATCGAATGTCATATCATCGTCACCAAATTTTGATTGATTTGGTAATTTAGGGTCAAAAATTTCTTTTGCAGCAGCCTTGACTCCTTGTTGACTTAAAACTGTTGTTCCTAACATTCCTAATATACTAAAAGCCTTGCCGGCCGGAATAGGATTATCTGAGGAAAGTTGACCATCTAAACCAAGAGCGCCTTGTTGATCATTAAATTCATTTATGTGTCTCAAGCCACGATTTTTGTTTCCGCTGGCTGCTGAATCTGTTTTCTTATCAGAACCTTCTTGTCTGTCAAAATTGTCGTGCCATAAAGATAAAAGTGTTTTTGCCATAGTTTATTCTCTATGTAAACTGAGCCTGTGTGATTACATCATTTTCACTTTCAATAGATGGTGCTGTTGTAAACTGTTCAAAACTATCAATATCATTTTTGGTGATCAATCTTGTTGCATTTACAGAACCGCCAGGGTTTTGTAGTTTTGAAGTGTAAACACGTTGTCTAACAGTTCTACGAAGTGGGTGTCCATTTGTTCTTCCGTCAGCAAAAGTTGGCTCTTCATCCACTGGTAATTTTGTAAGAACAGAAGCAGAGTCATACATTGCTAAAATATCACTGTCTCCCTTTACTGGAAACTCGTTTTTGTAACTCCAGTTGTCAGTTGCGGCTTCACTTGCCTCTCTAAAGGGACTCTTAACAGCATTCACTAAATTACCACTACCGTCCACACCTTGACCATTCACGGCATTTGCATTTGATTCTGGTGAATTGTTTGGGAAAAGTGCTTGCCACTTACTTAATATTGTTTCACTTGCCAATTTTTATCTCCTAAAAAAGATCTAGTTTGTCTTTCATCTCTACTATAAGTAGTATGTCTTTCAAATTACTGGTACTCACAGACTTCTGTTCAACTATACCTTTTAGTTTTTCACTAACTAACTCAATCTTTTCTGTAATCTTTTCATCGGTAATAGCTGGTGACTTGTTAGCAATCTCATCTATTAGATTGTTTACTTTCTTATCCACCCAACGCTTGTACTTAGCAGGTTCGGCTGTGGTATAGTATTTTTCAAGATACAACTTTTGTTCTTTGGTCAAAAGTTTTCCGTAGATGTCATCAAACTTTTGTAGGGCTATTACCAAAGCAAGTTTTTCAGTTTGTATCTCTTCTATGGTTTTCTTCTCATACTTGGATTGTTCCCTAACGTCACGGATACGTTTGGCAGCCTTGTTCTCTAACAAATGATCTAATAATGTTTCATCAATAATCAAATTTTCTTTGGAACTAATGTATTGATTATCTTCATGTAGTCTAATATGAAAACTAGCAATTGTTTTATAGTTAGGTACATTTATTTTTAGAAGATTCTTTTTATTGGTAATACGAGAAATAGATTCTGATAATCTATTTAGTTCGGCGTCTAACTTCTTTTTATCTACATTCACTACATATTCTTTTATAAGATTACGAATGAATAAATTAGCCGAGTAGACGTTTCTTGCTTCACTATGAATAAACTGTGAATAAATCTTATAGGCTTTTGAGATTTCTGTGTCTTTCAGAAAGTTTTCTTTGATTAGAGCATACAATCTTGCTGCTCTACGGTTTCTTTTTTCCGAAACTTCCCGCAAAACAGCGTGGCTCAAAATCTCAAACATTATGCCCACATTTTTCTGTTTATTGTGTTTCATTATTAGCCCCAAATTATGAAAATGATATAGTTTACTAAAATAAATATAAAAAAGGATTCCTAAAGGTTACTTACGATACTTTTTAGTGTAGATTTATCTAATTTTTCCTCACTATTATCCCGATTCAAAGACTCTAACATATTATTTGATTCAGTATTGAACTTCATAATGTCTGAAATAGTTTTATCCAATATGTCTGGTCTTTGTTTCTTCTGTTTAGCTCTACTAGTTATACCTGTTTCGTTATAGGTATAATCTTTTGGATAGCCAGGCAATTCTCTTGTACCTGTTGGGTCGTAAGGCATCATATCCTTAGCAATCTCTCTTGATTTATTTCTCTTCTGAACTTTTGTTTCATTACTACTGTTGTCATCGTCTTCGTTACTAGCTGGTGGTGCTGGTGGTTGACCTTCTTCGCCTCCACCTACTGCACTTTCACCTTGTTCAAGTTGATCAACAATAAACTTCTCTGATGCTTCTTTTTGTCTATCAATCTTTATACTAGCAATATCACTATCAGAAAGTTTAAGTATAGACTTCTGAACATACTCGTTAGAAATCAACTCTGAATCAGCAATGTCTCTTGCTGCACCAAATCTTTTATCCATCAAATCAAGTTGCATCATTTCTGTAACTGTAGATGGGTTGGTTAGTTTCAAGTCAAAGTTATAAACAGATGCTTCATCGTATCCTCTTAGATACAAGTGTATCAAACTTATCTTGGCTAATTCACTGATAATAATTTTTTGTATTCTTTGTATTGTCCGAGCAAACTTAATATCTTCTTGTGCTAGTGTTGACTTACCACTCAAGTCTTCTTCGGCTGTAAGGTATGACTTTGGTACACCCAATGAAATAAACAACTTGTTTTGTAGATACTGAATGTCTTCAATAGCAGCAGCGTTCTCACCGCCAGGCAATGTTTCAATTCTACTTCCTCTGTCGCCGCGGACGGGAATAAAGAAATCTTCAAGTATTGATTCGGGATTGTATCTTAAGTCAACTTGGCCGTTTGATTGATTTACATTAGGCAATCTTTTCAGTTTGTCTCTTGCCTGTTGCATGTAGGACTCTACATCTTTGGGGGGAATGTTTCCTACATCAACATAAAACACTCTGCGTTCTGGTGCTCTACTAATTCTATAAATCAACATGGCATCTTCAGCCATCAATAGTTGTTTCCAAACTTTACGTGATGAATCTAATACTGAACGACCATAAGGCAAGAATCTATCATCACCAAGTATTCTTAGGTGTGATACTTGATAATTTTCAAATACAGTATTACCTTGTGTTAGCCACTTGAAACGTAAACTGTTCGGGTCGTTGTTATAACCTTCTTCTCTTTCTATCTCACCAACTGGTAGAGCAATACATCCAAGAACACCTTCTTTATTTACAATGTCTAGTAAGTTGAAGTGGTCACCATACTTACACATATTTCTTATCCAAGTCCACAGGTGGAAATCAATGTCCATCCTCTGGTAAAACAATTCTTCTAACTCTGCTACTATCTTGTCATCGTCTGAAACTATTTCTACACTCTTACCGTTTTCAGAATATGTTGTACTATCATCAGCATAAATGTCCAACGCTCTTGTAATCTCTGGATAGTGATCCATTTCTTCGTAGTCTCTTATTCTATCAATACGATCAGCACCACCTACTAGTCCTTCACCGTAAAGACTTTGAGATGCTTTTTGAAAACTATCAAAGGCTCTTTTCTGTGCATTACTGCCTGGCCGTTCTGTTGGAACTTTGTACTGTGCAGAACCACCACGTAGTAATCTTCTCAGTATGTCAAACCTATCTGCCATTATTCACTATCCTTGTTGTGAGAAAAATAAAACTATACCTAATACCACAGGAATCAAACCAGCAATCCCACCCCAAATACTTGCCTTTACTTTTAGGGTAGCGATCTCTACTTGAATACTTGTGAGCTTATCTTCTATTGTTTTGAAATCAGAATCGTGTGAATCTAATTTATCAATGACCAATTTTTGATACTGCTGCCATCCGTTCATATCAGCCATCTCATACTCTCTTTCTGACCGTTGCCGACATCAAATGTAAATTCACTGTCATTGTTATTGTTTTGATTACCATAAACACCATACTCAAAAGGTGTATTATTAAAATTGAGGCCCGAAAGCATTTCTTTCGTCACCTCTTCGTTTTGAGAATTAAACTTCAAAGTTGTGTTTCTTACATACATTCCCATTGATAAAGACATAACTAGGTCATCATTATAACTTGACAGTGCTTCTGGTTTCCCGTTATGAAATACAAATGTCTCTAACTCAGCAATGGTTCTCTTTGAATGTAAGGTAAAATCATGTGTTCTTAAATCTTCTTCCATACGTGCAATACATGCTGGTCTACTCTTCATGCTCATAGTAAAGCCAGGCACTGCATTCTTTGGCACATTGTAAATATCATATTGTAATTGATTGGCGTTACTTTCATGTATTTTTGTTAGGTCTTTGATTGTCCAATACATATTCTTATATTCCATCTCTAATATTTTCATAACGACATGATGACCCATAGAAGCATTTTCAACTACGATGTAGGCGTTATTGTATTGAACAGCAGTGTTATGTATAAGATGAGAATAAGCATCGGTGTTTACTTTGCCTTTGTACTCTGCAACTTGTTCATAGTTTTCTATGTCTATAACATGAAAGGCAGAATAGTCTTTTCCATCGCCACGAGAAACGTCAGCAGAAATAAGATATTCTTTTGTGTAATCGGGGTATTTCCAAATCCATAACCCTTTATCAACCCAAGTCTTTTCTTCGGGTTCTCTTACGAATGGTCTAAAACCATCATCAGCGGGTTCTTCTTCGGTGGGGTGTTCTTCGTACCATTGTAATGCTTTTACACTCACAACATTGTTACCCGATTGTAGAAAGTCACAATCGTGTTCCTGTGCAAATGCTTGTTCACCTATTTTTCTTTTTTCTAATCTACCCCACTCAGCATCTCTGTCGGGGTGAAGATTCCATGGCAACTTTATTGGATTGAATGATATTGTAGCATTACCAACTTTTTCTGGTGAGGACAACACAATACAATCACCACCAGTGGCCAACGTAGGTTGAGCAGCAACCCAAATAGTATCCATAGCTTTTATAAAAGCTGCCTCATCAATAATCAATAAACTAAGTGCCTCTGAACGAGCAGCATCTTTTGAGTTTGAACCTGTAGCACCAGCCTTTATCTTACTACCGTTTTCTAATTCAATACTTTGTCTATTGTCAACTAGTAAACCACTTTTCAAAAAGTCTGGCACTTCTTCTAAGAACACTCTTACTTTATCAACCAAGTTCGTTGCCGTGTCTCTCTTATTAGCTAGATTAAAAATTTCTTTGTCTTTGAAAAAGTTAGCCATCCATGCGGCATATGCTGCACACAGAGTACTAATACCCAATTGTCTGGCTTTCAGAATGACGTTGTATGATTTATCTAAAAACTCATTGAGTGTGTCTTCTTGGAAGTCGTACAGCTCAAATGGCATTAGTCCCTTCTTTGGGTGTCTAACTCTGCCGTAAGTTTTGAAAAAATAAATAGGGTCTTTCCTACACTTAATGTATTCTTTTAGTTCTTCTTCTGTCATTCTATTTCACTATGAAAAAGTTCTTGGTGAGAAATTTCTATTTATAACCGTTACACTTCTTATATTATCTAGTTTAAATCTTTTAATTCTATCGTTGTTTCTTATGGCCATTGTTACATCATAACCCCAAAAATAATTATCATCTATTTCATAGGGTTCTAAATTTCTAACAACTATATCACCTCGTTCTTTTCTACCAAATGGTTTTGGTTTCTTGAACTCTTTATCTTCCTTCTTGTATCGGATACGAACAATTTTTCTATTGGTCATTCCCTCTTGGAGCAAACTTTTGTTTCTACTACTTATAGGCATATTATTTATTATCCATCTCTGAGTCAAGGTCAGTTATAATATTGCTTCTTTTTTTATAGTCTTCTAAGTTCGTAACTCTTATACTAAGTTCTTCTGATTCTTTTATAATATATGCAACTACCCTATCATCCACATATTGATTTACGGTCATGTTCATCTGTCTTAATGTGTGAGCGTTTACGTGTTCATGCCACACATTCAAAATACCTACTCCTAAACCGATACCTTCTTGTGTAGTTAGAGGCATACATTAACTCCCATTGATGTACCTTTCACAAGTTTCAATAAACTCTTTGGCTCTTGCTTCACTAGTGTGATACTTTAGTAAATTTTCAAAACCATTTTTAGCAATTCTTTTTAAATCATCCCTATTGTTTAGATAGTAATTTATCTTATCTATCAAATCGTTTGGGTTGTCTTTATTATATATAATTACATTTTCCTTATCTCTAAAACCATTTGGAAAATCAACATTGTATGCTGGAGTAGGAAGAAACAAACAACATCCAGCAGCTAAACTTTTAAACATTCTGTCAGTATAGTAACAACCTTGCCCTGGCTCTCCGTCTACACTAATAAATGCATTTAGGAAAGCCTCACCTTCTTCTTTGTGTATCCCGTTACTATCTCTATCTTTGAAATCAAGTGAATTGTACTCAACAATACATTTACTATTGTCTTCAAAATTTTCTACTAATGCTTGTTTAATTGAGTGACGCGAATTAAATTTCTCTCTAAACAAACTAACCATATCTAATTTTTTATTATTCCAAATTTTATCAAAATCTTTGCCACCAGTAAAATATATTTCTTCCGTTGCAAAAGGAAATGATATGACATTGCCCTTATAAGATTTATCTAATTCCGTTTCACGTTTAAAAAAAACTTTATAACAAGGGGGTTGATTCTCTGGGTGAACAGCATATTGTGGGCCATAGCGATCATCTCCACCCTCTAAAAAAACAACTTTACCTTTGTTGTTGTCTAACATATAACGATGTAAATGTTTTACTACATCACCTTTGTCGTTTCTAAAATAAGTTGTGGGGTGACTACGACCTACTCCCCATAAACCGCCAAGATCATCTGGAATTTCTCCCTCTACATTTTCGGGATTTTCTTCTTCCATTATTAAAATAACATCACACTCATCAGCAACATCTTTACATTCTTTAACATATGATTCTTCATCTAATACATATGAATAACAAGTTTTACCAAAAGATGTTACAACTTCCTTTCTCTCTGAATTTCTTAACGGCACTTTATATCCATAATTAAGAGGTGTGGTGGAAAACACAGTAACGTCAGGTAGTGAAACTAACCCGTCCATTAAGGAAGCTATACTTTGTTGCCACCCATAATACCCACGGAAGTCGCCGTTATTGTCGCCTCCTGGCATTCCCATTCTATCTTCTGGCCCTGCAAAATTAAAAACTAAAACTTTTTTGATCACCTTTTCTTTCTTCCTGCACAATGAGCTTTTTGACTAAATCCTTTTGGATTATTACAATCAATACTTCTCTTGTACTTTTGGCTCCAACCTTCGTTCTTCTTCTTTGTTTTCTTTTTCATCGCATTGATGAAAGAACGATAAACACCAGCAGCTGACTTCTTACCCATCTCTCTTGCTCTTTGTTCCATCGCAACTGCTGCTTGTATTTTATGAGCGTGTGACTTACCACTACCTTTTATTTTTCTAACAGATGCTTCAGCATCTTTTACTGTGGCAAACTTCAAACCCTTGATTGTTCCTTTAGGATTTTCGTCTGTGTATAAATCACTGTGACTAGATGATTGTCTGTGTTGTCCTTTTTTTCTTGGAATCCTTTTCGCTTCATCTAAACCATCTTCATCGTATTTTGGTGGGTTTAGACGTTCAAGTTTATTTATTTTATACTCTGGTTCTAACTCATGTTCTAATTCATTACGAGACAATTTTGTATTTATGAAGGCGACAACTTGATAGTCTAAAACGCCTGAACCTATCTCAGCTACCTTCACAGGTGTGAGCTTATCTATCTTAATATTTTTAAGAGCAAAATGAAACTTCAGCTCGTCAATTTTATCTTTTCTATTTTTCTCTGTTGTAAAAGGAATTGATAACACCACTTTGTATTTTCTAACGTCTTCTTCAACATCTTCATACAAGGACTTCATTGTTGCCCATGAAACAGATGAAAGAGAAGATGCAGATAGAGCAGAAGATAAACTCATCTCTGCAACAAATGTATCGGGGTAGTCGTTGTACAGACCATACTGTGCAATGATCTTGTCAACATCTTTTTGATCTGACGCTCCTCTTATAGAAGCAACTATTTTCTTCATAGCACCTTGACCGGCACCAAGAGAGGCTAATCTTACAGTAATCATTGACAACCACTTTTGTAGTGCTTTGTCTGAGCCACCACTATTAGCAAGTTCAACATACTTACTTATTAGGTATTCAATGTTATTGTCATCATCCTCTTTTATAACTGAAGATAGTTTCATTATTTATCTGCCTCTATGCTCTTCACTACGTCTTGTAAGTCTGCTAGTATGCCAAACAATTCTGGGCCTTCATCGTAATGGCCCCTTTTCTTTGCACGAGCGTGTCTTAACTTTAGAGCAGATTGTATTTGTTTTATAGTTTTGTCAATACCTTTTGAGTATCCTTCGTAAGACTTTTTAGCCTCTGGACGGGGAAGAGGTGCGGCCTTCTTTTTCTTTGGAGGCTTTGAATAAGCTCTTGGCCCTCTTGGTAATCGTTCGCCGGTGCCAGAAAGTTTGCCTAACGGTTGTCTATAATTTACCTCTTGTAATTTCATTTTATTTTCCTCATAGGGTGGGACGCCCGTAGACGCCCCACATTTTATTTACTTAAGCTCTTCAGCAGCTTTCTTTATATCACCGAATGTTTCGGCAACTTTCTTTGAACCACCTGCAAGTAGCCCAGCAGTTAGGACTTGACCTAACATTGTTGCATCACCATTGAATAGCATTGCAACTAAATCTACTGGAACTTCTTTGGCAATAAGAAAAGAAACACCCCAAGAAATAGGTACTTTCAATCCCTTACCACCAACATACTTTGCATAATATTTCCAATTGAATAAGGTAGCTAAACCTCTCTCAATCACGACAGAGAGAGCGATAAGTAATGCAAACACACTAGCTACGTTCTCCAATACGGGCCCAAACTCCATAAATAATCTCCGTAATAATGATAATAATTTACATCAACCCTTTGTATAAATATTATTTTACATCAATAAGAAACCTATGCCAACATATCAAAGATGTGTCCCTGTTTTACAAACTCTAAAGTTTTGGTCATACTCTCTTGAGTTTTTTTGATATCGTCAAGGCCACCCAAAGGAGTGTGTGTCTGCATTGTTGGGTTAATCATAGAACCGTACTTCCATTCGGGACTAGTGATTCCTTTACCTTTTACGGGGTCAGCAAGTTGACCATTTGTCATTCCATAAAGTTCTACTGGAATAACGGAAGCTACTGGTGGTGGTGGTTGATTAACAATCATCATTAGTTCTCCAAGCTACCACAAGGTCTTCAAATCCTTTGATGACCCTATGAAAAGTTTCTTTTGGTATAAAGTATTCACTACCTTCTACAAGTGTAGTAGGCATTTCTTCATCCAGCTGTAAACACCAACCTCCAGACTTTATTACTTCTATTAGCCTGTCTTCCCTATCACGATGCCACACTAGTTCATCTTCAGAAACCTCGTTAGAGAAAGTCCTTACTATTTTTTTCCCTTCCTTAATTTGTTTGTACGGTCTTACCAAAATACGCCACGTGCTCCAGATAATCCAAGTGACTTGGCAAATCTTGGTAATCTACATGACCAGTAACCTGCTTTTGTTTTATCTTTTTTTGTGGGACAGTTATGTCTATCACTAAATGCCTTACGAGCCTTTGGGTCTTTTAGTTTCACAGCTAGTTTACCGCCGCCACCTTTAGCACCAAACTCTACTCGTTTTACTTTTTTAGTTTTGGGATTCATAACATAGACATAGAACTTTTTACTACCACCACGTTTAGGTTTGTTTAGGTCAACCTTTCTACCTTGATATTCTGCCTCATTCATCTCAACCATGATGGGACAATCCAACGGTACTCTTATTCCCTCACACTCACCAAACGTCCCTATGTCAGTTTCTAACAGTTCTTGGTCAACATAGGATAGTTCACCCAACTTACCCTCGTTATAAAGCCTACGGGCTTCTCTGAGTGTAGCAAAGTAACTCTCACTATACATTCTAAAAATACTTTCAGATAGCGGTACTTTGTTTTCTCTATGATAGTCAAGAGCCTCGTTTATTGTTTCTTCTTTTATAATGTCTGTTAATTTCATTTAAAGTACTTTCTTAAAATTTCTCTATCAACTTTAGGCATTTGTTTTTTGTTTGATGCATTTTTAGGATTGTTCCAAATATCAGCCAATTGAGATTTCAATTTACTTGTAATACCAACAGCACGCCAGCCACCCTTTTCAAAACCCTGTTTGTCTTTGTCTTGTTTACTCCAACTACCTGTCTGAAAATCTTGAAAGTAATCCGTATCTAAATTAAAGATAACACCAGACCATCTTTCCCGAGCACCCATACTAATCTTTGAGGTGGCAAGAAAAATGTCACGTTTCTTTCCTTTGTAAAACCATGCTTGATTTGATTTAGTAACTGGTTTTGCAGATGATGGGTCTACACCACGACCAACTTTCTCTACTAGTAATTCACTTAGTTTCATTATTCTTCCCTATGAGATGTAAGCGTTCAACTCAAATTGGTTTTTCATACCGTAGACTTGAAAGACTAGCATATTCTTTACTGGCTTTCCTCTTCTTGTTAAACCAATTTTAAACTCATGTG
>VTLG01001350.1_pt1 | contig 13310 bp, 18 predicted proteins | sample 4694571 | NCBI WGS metagenome assembly VTLG01 (sample SAMN12604809, study PRJNA352737) | marine metagenome | biome: ENVO:00000447; feature: ENVO:00000209|ENVO:00000569|ENVO:01000036; material: ENVO:00002151; isolation source: viral sequences binned using virsorter ... | reverse complement strand
GGTTCTTCCCCGTCGAACGCTGAAACGCCGCTAATATCCATTGAATAAACGCCGTATTCTTCCTCATATACGTTTGCGTTTAGCCGGTACGTTCCCGCCGCTAGGTCCACTATTTCGATGTGGGCGTCCCAGCACATGCCGTTAATGTTATGTGCTGCGCTGTCGTCGTCTTGGGCTATGAGCGTGTCCTGGTCGTCGTACAAATATAAATAAGGATCGGCGCTATACTCATCGGTGCCTTGCCCCGTCCCATGGTCATTACAGGTGAGGCTCGTGTAGGTGGTGAAAGTAACGGTTGTTGCTTCGTCTAGTGTGAATACTAGGTCGATGCCGTCGGTGCCGTCCACGTCCAGAGAACAGTCCCAGTCGCCGTTTTCTTCGACACATTCGACGCTAGAGGCGTAGACGGGTGGAGCTACCCAAACAAGGGCGAGTAATGCTATGAGTAGTAGCCGTGATATGAGGGTGAAAGGGCGGCTACTCTTCACCGAACATTTCGGCGAGTTCGTGGTCTTTGTCTTTTCCTGTTATGAGTGAGGCGCTGCCGTCGGCTGTGAAACGTGCGGCGAAGTAGCCTTTAAGCATGGATAAGACTGCGGCCCCTCCTGCCCCTAGTACGAGTTTCCATTCGGCGACATTCATGTCGATAATTTGGTCGGTGGCGAGCATACCGCCCGCTGCCTGAACAAAAGTACTGAGTACTCTTTCTGCTAGGTCTTTCCAGTCGATCATAGTCCTAAAGCCTTCCATGTGTTCTTCCCGCATAATCCGTCTACCGTTAGGCTCCTTGATTTTTGGAAGCGTTTAAGGGCGGCGATGGTCATGCTGCCCGCTATGCCGTCGATGCCGGAGTATTTCGGGTTTTTCGATACTCTGAAACCTAGTTCGCTAAGTTTTGTTTGTAATAATTTGACGTGGGCGCCTCTGCTTCCCCGTTTCACTAGCGGCATACTAGACGCTGGCGGCTGTGCTGGTGGTTCTATCGTCGCCGCTTTTTTAAGTTTGGCGTTGTCCTTGTAGGTTGTGCTCGTCGGCTTATACCAGCCGTACTTGCCGCCGCCTGTGTGCCCGTAAGCTTGATGATGCCACCATTCCGACGGCACGGTTTTCACGAGGCCGTATTCGGCCGCTATCTTATTAACTTGGCCGGTGCTAATTTTTCCCACGATTCTAAAATCGACGGCGAACGCATAGCCCCGTAAGCCTTCCGGTGCGTTCGGCTGGGTCATATGGAAGGAGCCTTGAAATTTGCCGCCTGGCCCGTGTCTCCTATCAGGGTTCGCTACAACGTTGGGGAACGTTCCGGCCTTGTATTTTCGGTAGAGTTCTTTCTGGTTTGCGTAGGTCCGGCAGCCGCTCGACACGACGACTTTTCCTTTAATGCGTGGATCGGCGAAAAACGCTTCAAGCCTGCGTTTCATAAGCGGGTGTATTTCTTTTAATCTCACCCAATTACCAGCGACGGGTATAGCGCTCATGATGGCTCCGTTGGGAAGGTGACGGTTTCGGCTGGCGTCCAACCGGCTGGGAAATCCCGCAGTTGTTGTCGCCATGTGGCCCACGCTGCTTTATTGCTTAATGGGTTATCGGCGGCTTGTGTCCAATCCGATTGTTGAAGTAGTAGGTTTCGTTCTTGGCGCATTCGTGCCATTAAAACGGCGTCATCTATTGTTTCAGGGTCGAACGGGTCGAGGCGTAGGTAAATCATGTCTGCCTGTACATTCCCTGCAAGTAAATTTTGTCGCCGTCATCCCATCCGAAAGGGCGGGTGGCGTTAACATTTAGAACTCTTGAGCCGTAGGTGCCCGAAGTTAAAAGAGCATGCAAATATATTGTCTGGCTTACTAGCGTTAATAATACCTGTGAGTAAACGCTTCCCGTTGTATCGATACATATCGCGGTACCTATTGGCCCCCAAGGGTTGATGGTGCTCGCAGCGGTGCCCACCGGAACGGCAAAAGAAATACTGCCGCCAATACTAGAGCTTGTGCCAAGAACTAGCCCAATTTCAAAGAAAACGCATTCGTTGACTTCTGCGTAGAAGCCGGCGTTGGTCGCTGATCCCCCAGGCGTGACATTCGACCATGTAGGGGTGAAAGCCGTATAGTCGCCTATGGCGTTGAGCTGTGCGGCGGTTAGAATTGCGCCAGAACTGAAGTCAAATGGGGTGGCCATATTCCTATCCTAGTATTCCTGTCCCTAATTTACCATAAAGCGAATTATCAAGTATGAATAGTGTCTGGGTTTGTGCGTCTGCAAGTATGAAAGTGCCAACCGTTCGGGCCGGCGTTATATCCCACCGTACGCCTATTATCATGCCATTATAGGTTTGTTGTGCGCCAGTGCCTGGCGGCGTTTTGTATTTAACGTTGCATTGATCTAGTACGGTGTAAGTAAAGATAGATCCGTTGTCATCGGGTTTCGTTATAGTAAATTGTACGCTTTTAATTACTGTAGATGGTTTTTGTTGTTTCGCTACAATTTGGTTCGCTAGGGTAGTCACTCCGTTGTCGTCGGCGTTTAATAGTCCTGTACGAGTTAAACCTTTTAGGCCATGAGCCGCTACTGTTGCGTCGCTACTTCTGGCCCGTTTGGCTGTACCCCCTTGTCGTTGCATAATTGCTTGGGTTACTATATTTTCGCCGCGTATTCCTATATCTAAATAAGTAAAAGGAAACGTGCTTCCCGCCCCTGTATCGTCGAACGTTACGGTAGTGTTCTGAGGTATAGACCCCTGCGGTTTGAACGTTAGAACATTTCCATAATATGAAGCATCAAAAGCGGCCCCTTGCCTACAGCATAAATCGCCGCCGTCTGTTTGCGCTAGTAGTTGCGCTAGTTGGCCGGCTGACCCCGTATGGCTTAAGGTTTGGTTCGTGGATTTGCCGGTAGCGTTACCCACTATTTTAACGTCGTCGTTATGTTGGCCAATACTCTGGTAATCCATAATCTGGTTAATTTGAGCTTCTACTGTTGCTCCATTAAACGCTACGGCAGCGCCGGAAGAATCTGCTATATTAATTTGTGATAATTGGGCTAATCTATCTACTACTGTTATTAATAAGCGGCTTTGTTTCGTGTCTGTAATTTGTAAATCTACATCTTGAATAATGCCTTGAAAAACGACAGGCGGCCCAACCGAATAAGAAGCGCCGGATACGCTAGCGGTTAGCTTAAAAGCTTTTCCGATATACGTTTCATCTTCATGGGTGCCGCCGCCGCCAGGCGTGTATTTGCCGTCATTGTTGTAAAGTTCCATTGTGCATGATCCGGCGCCATAACCTGCTATAGGTTCATTTTTTCCATAACCTATTTGAAAGCCTGCAACATCTCCTATCGGGATAGCGCCGGCGTCTAGCGTGCAAGTAAGGGTATAATCCCAAGCCATTAAAAAGCCCTTGTATTTACGGGTATAGGCCCGTTTACGGCCTGATAGCGTTGTAACGCTCTAACTACGTCGTCGCCGTTAGAACCTACCGGCATATTTATAGTTATGTTGCCACCCATTGCGCCCATTTTGCTTAAAGGTATAACAGCTTCTGGGCCTTGCTCCCCAATTAATGCCGCTGTTGGGCCGGTCACTATGCCGCCTTCGGCTAACGGTTCTAGCGTTGGTATATGAAACGATTTATTTGCAAGCCATGACGAGCCAGGCACATATTTAAGCCAGTCCGGTGTAGTAAAACCAAAACCGCCTATTGTCGAGTTCCACGCCTCTGCTAACCCGTTATACACGGCCTTAAATGTTGATATAACCACGTTTAATGCGGTTTCTACTAACCCACCTATAAAATTAATGGGTTTCATTATTGCATCTTTTATAGCTTCACCAAATCGGCCCGCCTGATCTGCCGCATAATTACCCATGTTCACGAACGCTCGCCCTATGTCACCGCCTAAATTAGCGAAAAAATCTATAACTGGCTGTATAGCGTTGTCGTAAAATAGTGAGGCTAAAGCGCTAGCGCCGTCGCCTATAGCGGCGCCTATATCCTTAAATGCAACGCCTAAACCGTCTAATACTTCGCCTGCAAACCGTAGTAACGCCGGAACTAGCTTCTCTGCGAGTTTGCCCGCTACTCTAACTATGTGCGGTATAGCTTCAGTAACTATAAAATCTACAATAGTCGCAACTATTTTAGGCAGGTTCTTAATTAAATCACCTATTACCGGCCCTATCCAATCAAGGAACGCCGCCGCAAATTCTCCTAGTTTTTCTGCCGCTTTCGGCGCGCCGGTATGAGTAAACCAGTCCCATATAGCGGCGGCCCATTCCCCCAATTTTCGTAGAATGCCTGGTATTAGTGGCACTATCCAATTAATGAACGCCGCCCCTAATTCTTGCAATTTGTGTAGAACTATAGGCGCTACGTCTACTATCCAATTAATAAATTTTTTACCTAATTTAAGTAACGAATTACCGATTTTAGGCGCCCAATTTCTAACTATATCTATTAGTTTCTTCCCGACTTTTACTACTTGTTTGCCTAGCTCCTGAAATACGCCCTTAGCGCCTTTTTGCCCAAATATTTTTACGAGTTTCTCGCCGAATCCGGCTAGCTTGCCGATAACTTTCGATACTTTCATAGCGATAGGTATAAGTTTCTTACCTATTTCTATGGAGACGTTCTTAAAACGTGCTTTAAGTATGCGCATTTGATTTGCTAAGCCCCCCGATGTCCTCTGAAAGTCATTTAAGACGCCTTGTTCCCCTAATTTCTCAAGGATTAAGGCCTGGCGAGCCATTATCTTATTGCCTTCGCTTATCTCTCCGTTAGCGTCACCTAACCCCATTTCTAACGCTTTAGCTTCTACTGCGGCGGCATTAATTAAAATACCGATACTTTGCAACGGTTCATTACTGCCTCGTAACCCTGCCTGTAGTTTCTCTAACGCTTCTTCGGGCCGTAAATTGTTAAAACTAGCGACGTCGGCGGCTACCGTTACCATTTCATCGGCAAACCCTGAAAGATCGCCACCTGTTAAACCGGCGGCTTTACCAAACACGCCAAATGAGCTAGCGGCGTCTAAAAATTCTGCTTGCGATAAGCCTACGGCGGTAGCGGCGCCTTTTGCGTTAGCTTCAATACTGGCGCTAGCGTCGCCAAAGATTTGTTGGGCTTTACTTAAGCCTTCTTCGAAATCTACCGCCATCATGGTGGCTTTAGCCCCTAAACCTGCTAAAGCTACACCGGCGGTAGCGCCTACTTGCCCTATTTTCTTGCTAAAATCCGCTAACGAACTACCGGCATTCCCTAACGCTTTCTTAAACTTTTTAGCGTCGCCGGCTATAAGAACGTTTATTACTGAACTACTGCGTTTTTTAGCCATTATTCGCTAACCGTTTTCTTTGCGTATCGCATACCTTTATTTATGATCTGGTCTAAACCTTCTACATAAATATTAAATGCGTCGTCGGCCTTGTCGTTTAACGCGTCGTATAAAAAATTGGTTGGTTCTTGTCCTCGTCGGCCTCGTATTCGTGGCCTACCAAAATGGGTTACACCTGCATAATTACCTATACGTTTATAGCCTGCCCTAACCCTAGATGCTGTTTTAGTACCTGACGGTCTAATACTGTCCATAAGGGTGCCTGTTTGTATAGGTACTAATTGCCTGGCCCTATCTGCAACTACTTGAGCCATATCTAAATGTATGTCTTTAAGGTCGTCTATACCGCCTTCTATTTCGGTTAGCGCTCTGCGTAACTGGCGCCCGCCTTCTATAGTTACTGCCGGTTTTCTAGAATCTTTTTTACCTATGGCCATTTTTACCGTTTTTGCCTGCTGGCTTTTTCCTGTTCTTTAACTATGTCGTTATGTGCCGCTATGATCGCCCTAAGTATGTAGGGGTCTAGCTGTAACAGTTCGGCAATACTTTGGCCGGTTACTAGCCCTAACCTTGCGATTGCATAGGCGGTACTTCTTCTACTAAAGGGTCTGGTGTGTCATCAACTAACGTTATATCTTTAAGGTCTGCTACCCATTCGTCGAAAAGTTTAACTACGCGGCCTTGTTCTTTCGTGGCGGTCCACGCAAGCCAGGCTATGTGCTCTATGCTTGGGTCTTGCGAGAATGCGCCACTAAGCGTTGTCTTAAATTCACGTTCGAACGCGATAGCGGTTTTTAATGATATGGCGACTATGTATTTTTCGCCTTCTGGTGGTTCGACTGATAGCCGAATGTTCGAACCTAACATTGGGTTAGCTCGTCGCTTTAGTAATAGCGCCGTTTATAGGCCAAGAAACGCTAACTTGGCTTAAATCGCCCACGCTGCCGTCTACTGGGCTGTATTCAGCCACAAAACAACTCATTGTGTACGATGGGTTCGTAGCTGAAACGCTAGCCGCTACCGGCTTAACTACTACGCTAGTAGAAGTGTTTACCAGAGCGTATAGCGTGGCTTCGACTTTAGCCGCCGCGTAATCCTGATTAAATGTAATATCTAGGGTGCCACTTTCAAGCCCACCTGTGTAGGTTCTTGCTGTGTCTCCCATCGCTGTTGTCTCTACTGCATCGGCTGATCTACTAATAGCGACGCTTGTAACGTGCGCTGAAAGATCAACCGAATTTACAACGACACTCGCATTTGTCAATACTATGTCAGCCATATTCTATTTTTCCTTTGCTGGTTTAGGGTTAGGGTCTTTCAAATGCCCGCCTTCTATAAGGGCATCTATGTTTGCGCCGGCAAGCTGTTTAGCTGTCACCGTTTCGCCTTTTTCGTGATTCGCTAGGTTGTCGCTTATCACTTCGTATTTGGTCATGTTGCGGTTACCTCCACGTTGAGTTGTACCGCTAGAAAAATGCTGTCGGCAAAATTTAGCGGGCCGTAATTAGTTGCACTTACCACTGTAACACTATTTGCCGTATCATTTAAGGTTTGGTCGGCTTCTAGTGCGGTAGGTACTGTTGCTAAAAAATCGTTTAATAGTTCTTGACTACTGGCGGTTTCAAACCGTTGTGAAACTACCACAATATCAAAACGTAACGTTTTTAACGAATTGCTAACGGTACCCATAGCTTCGTGATATGAAATGAGGTTAGACGATGGCACAACAATAGCGCATGGCGGTGTAAGAAAATCGGGTACGGTGTCGTACACGCTTACGAACGCTTGCGGGCTACTTACTGCTTCAAGCCTAGTTTTTAGTTCTGCTCGTATTTCGTGGTAATCCATTAGGCGGCCGCCGGTATCTTCAAGCCCCGTAGTAGGGCGATAACTTCAGGATCGGTACGGCTGATTCGTACAAAACCGACGTCTACGCTACCGGCTTGGAAACCTAGCGGACTGCTACGCCTCTGGTAGAGCCTGGCAGCGATAACGAGCGAACACTGCTTGATCTGGTCGGGTACAGCCATCCCATACCCGTAGAACGCTGTGACTTCGACCGTGGGGCGCCCGTAGCGGTCCCTCGGCCACATGTCCCCATCTACCCGCTTAATGACCCTATACGGGGCGCTGTTGCCGTCTACAACGTAATCTGTGGTGATGGTAAGGGTAGTATCATACGTTCCGTCTAGGCTTGTGTCCTCTTTGACGACAAGGCCGGTTAATTGGGCGACATCATCGACGTAAAGGGTGTAATCATCGTACGGTATAAACGTTTTAGCGGTCGCCCCGCTGGGTACGACAAACGTGCGGCCCGTTATCTGGTCGATTTCGGCGTCGGCGGCTGCGATAGCGTTATCGATGGCCGTATTTTCTGACGACGTTGATGACGGTATACCTAAATAGGCTTTTACGAGCGCCTGGCTGGTGTAGGCCATTTAGTTACCTACTTTTTTTTCGCTGGGGCTTTTTTCGCTGGGGCCTTTTTTGCTGCGGCCTTTTTTTCAGGTTTCTGTACCCGGCTAGGTGCCTGCTTTTCCCATAATTCCTTCGACATAATGTCCTTTCTCGAAAGGTAGGCGATGGCTCCGGCTACCAGAGCCACCGCCCACGATTGAATGGTTAGAAGCTAGGTGCTACTAGTCCGGTACCGCTTATCATGCTGACGGATGCTGGGTAGCGTCCACCAATAAAGCAAGCGTACTGGTACGCGACCAGTGTTACGGTTAGGTTAAGGCCCGCTGTTTGGTCCATTCTGACCATTGCTGGCTGGCCTGCATCTTCAAAGAGGAGCATGTCGCCACGGCGCACCGCAAAGATTACGTCCTCGTTGCCGCCTGAACCTGCTGCTGTTGAGATTTTGCCTGATGTTACTACTGGCAAACCGGCCATAGAAGCACCGGTAACACCGTATCCAGCTATCGGGCCGACGCCTAAAGCGTTAGTCGGCACCTGCTGTTGAGGTACGACAAGAGGCCTTCCGCTAGAATCTGTTGAACTTTGGAACCAGGCTAACCTCCGTGGGTGCATGACCAAAAGATCAGCACCGGCAAATCGGTTGCTGTTAATCTGTTGGATAGCATCCACCACCTTAGAATATGCTTCCGCGGCGGTCGGTGACCCATCGGTGTATGTGACACTGTTAATCCCGCTGATGTTTGACAGTCCAAGCATATTACCTGATGACCCTGACCCGTTAAGGACTTGATCTTCGAGTACTGTCGCTACGGCGCCCATCATGTCGGCGGCGATAAGTGCGTCGATGCCGGTGCCTCGCTCAACTGCCTGGCGTGAAACTTGCTGCCCTGAGGCGATGGTTCGCACGTCTGCGGTTAAGAGGGTATCGTCGATATCTGTTTCGGATACTGCTGCGTTCTCTGAAGCCTGCATTGCTGCCGAGCTGCCAGTAGTCACCCTCGATATATTTATCGACATCCCACTGTCTGGGAGCGGTAGGCTAGTGCATTGGTCGGCGAAAGGCCGTCCTGCCCTAGAAAGTTCCGCTGCTAGTTGTGTAAGGTACTGAGGGACGACAAGACCAGCATATGAAGCGGTCGTTCCGTCGCGGTGTTCTACGGCCATTTCTTGGCGGTGGCGTCGTATCCTGTCGGAAGCGTCGATATCGCCGTTGTATTGGCTGTTATAGAGGTCCTGAAAGAAAGAAACACTGCGGTTCTCTTCAGCATAGGTGGATGGTTCGTTTGTTACTACCACGTTGCCGACTGCCCGTACTTCGGTGTCGTCGGTGGCGTTTACCTCTGCCCGTAGTTTCGCAGCTTCGAGGTTGGCGACCTGTACGGCCCGTAACTCTGAGATTCGGGTATCAAGCTCTGAAGCTCGTGTCGCCAGGTCTTTAAGACTTGCATCTTCGGTTTCTGTGAGGTCGCGTTCTTCATCGGCGGCACGTTGGACAAGTCCAGTCTGTGATTCGCTAATTTCGGCCCGCTCCTCGACAAGTGTGTCAAGTAGTTGCATTTGTTTTTCTCCAAAATAGGGTGGGTTGTTTACTACTTCGGGTGCCCGTGGGTGGTTTCGATCAAAACCGGCGCAACGTGGCGGCGCGATAGTTATATTACATGAGTGTAATTTGCTATTATCGCAAAATCAAGTATTTAACAAGTGGCGCCATTTGGCGAGCCGTGGTACGAGTTCTTCATCGTCGGGATCCCATGCCCGTACCGCTAGTACTTTGGCTTCCTGGTAGGCGGCTGTCGTTACGAGGCCTACGTGGTCGAGGCGTGCCTCTATCCGGTTAATGTGGGTACGGCGGCCCACTGTCGAGGTTTTATTACGAATTGGGATAAAACCGACGCTAAGGCCGGTAACGATACCTTCGCTGGCGAGCGTGTGAGCTTCTTCCCCTCTGGGAGTTGGGGCGAGTTTGAAATCTGCGATAAGTCCTTCAGCGCTTTTATCCCATGACACGGCCATTCCTATAGGGTGCCTAGAACTATCATGCTGCTCAAGTAGCGGTATCCTATCGCCTCGTTCCTTAATGCTTTTGTCGAACGTGGAGCTGCTGAACGTTTCGACATATTTCCCGGTGTCATACTCGGACGAGAACGGGGCGACGAGGCCAACAATATGGCGGTCGCCGTTTTCCCCTGCCCTGGTTTCTAACCCTGCGAACTCGATGGTGCGGGTTTCTATCGTCATGCCGTGACCTCCATTTCGGTTTCTCCTGTTGGTAGATCTTCGAGCCGTCGTATTTCGTCTACGGTGAGCCAGCCGGCGTCTAGGGCGATGCGGTGGGCTTCGTACCGTTGTAGACGGTCGGCGCGTAAGAAATCGTCGAAATCAAAGAGGGCGACCTGTCCGCGTGGTATGAGGCTACTGAAGGATTGTTCGATACGTGACATGTAGCCGCGTAGCGTGTAATCGACGAAAAAGCGGTTGTCCTGCTGGACGTTTGAGTATGTTTTGCTGTTGCCGTCGGTGGATACGCCGATCATGTGCGGCGGTACCCCAAATATCGTGCAGATTTGTTCGGCCGAGTAGCGGCGGGATTCTAACAGTTGCAGGTCATCGGGCGACCATGACAACGCTTGATAGGTTAGTCCTCCGGTGAGGACGGCGGGGCTTTTCTGCCGGCCGCCGTGGGCTTTCATAAATGACTGTTTAAGTATTGTAGCTTCCTCTTGTGACATTTCTTGCGGGCTGTTGATAACGCCTGAAGGTATGCTGCCGCTTACGTGGCTTTCGCTCGCTGCTTCGTCCCCTGCGAGTGATAGGGCGAGGCTGCGACGCTGTAGCTGAAGCGGGCCGGCCCCAGATATGGAACCTGGCGTGACGACACCGCCTCTTATGTGTAGTATCTCCGATGAATCGTACACTGTGCTATTAACTCGGTACGATATGTTCCCTGTTTTGTCGATGACTACTGCTACAGCGTCAGGGGATAACAGAATAGCTGATTGTGGAAAACCGAACCTGTCCCTGTTTCCCAGAATGAAATAGGCGTTTCCCCTCATAACGAGCGACGTTACGCACGCTCCCAAGGTTTCGATGCGGGTTTGGTTTGGGTCGGGTTGGCGTAGTATCGCCGGCGTAGGGTCGAGGCGTTCGTCGTCACGATACGCCCCGAAAGGAAGGCTGCCAATAGAGTCTGAAATAAGCTGTACGGCTCGGTACGCTACGGGGATTGATAGTGTCGTCCCTTCCGTAACACTAAGGCCACCTGTGAGGCTTTGGGGCGGGATGTAGCGGTCGGGTAGCGTGATGGTGGTCGATCGTTCTTCCCTGTTGAATAAGCTGTTGAATATCATGCGCTATTTTCCAAAGCGGCCCCCAGTATGAACGCCAGTATACCCGCAGCTAGTAGCCCTGCTGCGAAGTTGAAGAATATGTAAAACGCTGCCACTATTGCGGCGGCGCCCAGTAGCTCTATTGCTAGAGCGACGTATTTTCTTTTTATCATAGTACAAAATGTCCTATCGTTAGTGTATAGCGGCTTTCGGCGTTGGTGTGGTTAATCCATTTACGAGAGCAAAACGCGCAAGGGTCACGCTGACGAGCGGGGTGATATCTGCGTCGCTTTTACGCGACCACGCCCACTGTTCGCCTAGTTTGCGGCGTGTGGCATTATCGACCGCAGTTTGGAGTCTAACGTCGCCAAGATGCGCGACGGTGCCTTCCTCCACAGCGTCGTAAAACGAGCCGCACGCCTGCCCATATTGGCGCATATTGACCGCTATCACCTCAACGCCGGCTTCTTCTAATTCCCCTATGAGGCTACTGGCTGCGGCGCCTGAATCTATCACGAAAGGCATTTTCCATTTTTCGTACAGTTGGATGATGCGGTCTTTGACCCAGCCGATACGGTTTTCTGATTCGATGACCTCTACTGCGGTGAAGGCACCGGATAGGCCGGCTGCTCCGATGCTGGCCTTATCCCGATTAGGGCTGATATCGACGGCAAAAATCATGAAAGACCCTATTTGAATATCTTGGCGGGCGAGTTTGGCCCATTTGTCGGAGTCGATAACGTTTTGCGTTACTAGGGATGGCCACACGTTTAGCCATTCTTGGGCAAATATGGTCGGGTCGGTGGTTTGTACCGCTTCCCTCACCGCTCCGATGGTAACGCCGTGGGTTTCCCCTAACGTCGGTATGGCCTGCTCCCAAACTTCCTCATCGTGTATATCGAAATTGTCTTCGTAGGGCGCCCATTCATGCCACGATAGGGCGGGCGATTCGGCCTGGCCTAGTTTACGGTAGTGCTGAAGCATGGTCGAGTACGGGCCGCCAGCGTTCGACGTGATCCAAAGCTGAGCGCTTTTTTTCGTGGCCATCGTGGGTTGAATGGCAGAAACCAACCGTAAATCATGGGCAAGGGCCTCATCGATGACCGCCAGATCCACGGTTAATCCCCTAGCGCCTGTAGCGTTCGGCGTAACGATCCGGTACTGGGCGCCGTTATTCATAATGAGGGCTTCCTGCCCGTTCGCCCGTATCTGCTTTTTGATGCGTTTCCTAAAAGGCGTAGACAGTAAAAGCTCGCAGTGTTCGTCGAATTTGTGTCTGGCGGCGTTACGGTCCTGGCTGGTGAAAATAGTCATCGTGTTAGGTTTCAACAACTCTAAAGCGATACGAAAAACAAGTAGCGTGGTTTTGCCGTTCTGCCGGCCCACCGTCGCCCCAACCGTCCGGTAATGGTAATTGCCGTCTTTGTCGAGTTCTAGGGCCGTATCTGAAACCTGTTTCTGCCATTCAAAAAGATCAAAACCCAAATTATTAGCGACCCGTTCCAAAGCCGGCCCGTGGCTTACCCTGTCAGGGTTGCGCTTAGTCGCCCAGCGAGGTGGTTTCATCTTCTGTAGCCGTGTTCGAGGGGTGCATATAAAAAGCCCAGCATCGCCGGCATAGTCCCCATTTTTCTGCTGTTTCGTCGCATTCGTCGCACCGCCATGCCATTAGCTTGCTAGTTCTTTCGAGAGTTGTTCCCACACGTCCGAGTCGGCTTCTACTCCCAAACGGTCAAGGCATTGAAATAACTGAACTGCGAGGCCGGTAATGAGGCGGGCGTCGTATATTCCTAGCTCGCATTTATCCCAGGCGTCGGCGATACCCCGCAAAGCTTGAGCGAGTACGGCGTTAGAGTTCGGTATTGTTGCTAGTACGATTTCTGCTGCTTCCCTATGCCTGCCGTGTTCTACCATTGCCGTGACCCTTTTATCTTTCTTCGTTTGTCATTTGTGATCTTAGCACCCATCCTACTATTGCAGGATTTACAGCAGGCCACTAGGTCGCCGTGCCACAATTCGGGCGAAGGCGCCGACGACAGGGGCGGCACATGGTCGGCGGTATCAGCTACCTTAACTCTGCAATAAACGCACAACGGGGCGCCCTCCAAAAGGGACCTACGAGCTTTTCTATATTCGTACGAATAACCACTACTCACGCCGAAAAACCCCCTATCACCTGCAAAAACAGAGTTTTACCTAAAATCCTCATTTTATTGGGGAGATTTTCCGCATTGG
>VTLG01013586.1_pt1 | contig 13313 bp, 12 predicted proteins | sample 4694571 | NCBI WGS metagenome assembly VTLG01 (sample SAMN12604809, study PRJNA352737) | marine metagenome | biome: ENVO:00000447; feature: ENVO:00000209|ENVO:00000569|ENVO:01000036; material: ENVO:00002151; isolation source: viral sequences binned using virsorter ... | reverse complement strand
CCACCTGCTGGCGGACTTTGTACTTGTGATGCTGGTGCCTCGGTAGTTTGACCTGTGGGAGCCTGATTGGTAGCACCCATTAATGGTTTTAAACTAGCAAAGAACCTGTCTCTCCGTTGATTTTCATTTAAACCCGGATCAGTAAAAGCTGCGTAATCAATACCGGGAGTTTGCGGATCAATACCTAAACTTTTAGGAATAGCATAAACTTGATCCCATTGGCTTTGTTCTGCCGTTGGTTGAGGCTGATTTGGTTCTTGTGGAACTTGATCAACTTGATCTCTAAGTTTTTGATTTTCCTGGTAGTAAGCTTGATTAGCTTGCAACATAGAATTAAATGCACCTTGGTGTTCTTCAGGTAAATTTTGAATATACCTTTGTGCAGCTTCTTCTTGTTGCTTGCGTGTCGCATCCTCACTATCTCTACGTATGCTATTCAGACCCCTATCTATCTTTGACTGTAAACCAGCTACTTGTCGGTTCTGCTGTTCTAGCATATCCTTCAAAGCCTGAATCTCGCCAGTCATGTTTGAGTCGGAGTTAGTTTGAGGGGTTGCCTCCTGAACGGCATCCAACTGAGCCTGATCCTGATCTATTGCAGATGTCATGTCTGTATTGTCTGTAGTCACCTAGTTTCTCCTATCTTGTTTTGATGAGTTACCGTAACGATTTGTATACAGTTTAGGTTTAGCATATATGTTCTGTCAATCTTAACGTGCATTTTGTTCTTGTTGTGCTTTTATTATTGTTACAACTTCAGCTTTTGCTTTTTGATTAAATATTGCGTCAGTTTGGATATTACCTAATCTCCACATTGCTACTTCAATTTTTGGATCAGCCCTCCTCCATATTTCTTTAGCCTCTTTAATATCTACAAGAAGTCGCATAAAATCTGGCTCTAAAATTTCAGTTATAAATTGATTACTATCTTGTTTATAGCTATTGTATAACTCTATATATTTACCATTATATTTACGTGCAACAATTTGGTCTGATAAGTCATAAAAGTTTGTAGTTAAATAATCTGTATCATCTCTGTATTGGTCGACAGCTGCATTAATAGCTTCACGTATTCTAGGGTCAGGGTTTTGAGAAACAGGATTTTTTTGAGTAATAAAAAATGCTAGCTCTGGGCCAAGCACTATTTCAGCTTCTGTCAAAACAGCTTCTTGTATTCGTTTTCTTGCTTCATGATCGGGCACGCCTGTTGTATAATTTACAGGTAATTCGGCATCCCAATATTGACTACGGTACGTATTAAATATATCTTCTTTTGTTCCTCTTTCAGCCATTTGTGCAGCTTTTACATCTTCTACATAGTGAGGAATTAAATTCCTAAAAGCACTACCTTTTGTTGAAGTATATCTTTGTATAGCCGTAGTTAAAGTTTTATTATATTGCTGTCCAAATTCACCTTGCCTAGGGGCATCTAAAAAGTTCATAAGTTCATTTTCAGCTTTAAGTACAGTATCTTTATATAATGTTAAGTTAGTAGCCCAAACTTCTTCTGGGTTAGGCAAAGCTTTCTTTTCGTTCTTTTTTTCTTGCCAGTTCATATATTCTGGACTCATATCTATTGATAATTGTTTATTAACGCCATCAGGTTCATCTATTAAATCTTCATAAAGTAAACCAAATCTATCTACAGATAAACTATTTTTAATAGTTTCTGGTGTGTCATATACTGAAGTCATAATTCCAAAAAGTGATGGGGATAATAAAAGAGGATTCTTAGCCCAATCGTCCATTAAAGCTCCCTGTTCCCTAACTTCTTGCATAAGAATAGATGCAAACCTATCAACTATTCCTTCTTCAACTTCTTCCCAAGTATCTAATTTCCAAACTGGCTTAACTGTATTTCCTAAAAAATCTTCTTTTTTTATTGTATTAATTATTTCTCCAAACCCTGGTGATAATTTATTTCTAAGATATTTCTTAGCTTCGTCAACAATATTTGTGTCAATTTCTAAACCTGAACCAGTTGTTGTTTTCCCAAGACCTCCCCTAAATACTGTTCTAAAAAAAGAAGCATCTCCACCAAAAAGATTGTATTTATATGGCCCAACTGATAAGTTTCCAAAATCTGTAGCAGTAGGATCAACTCCAATTTTTACATCTCTTTTAACATCTACTTCTTCTACTTTGCCTGTAGCTTCATTATGAATTTTAACTTTATTCGGCCAGTATTTTATTCCTTCGCTTAACCCATAAAGTAGCCCTGTACCTTTAGCAAGATGCATAGTTAATGTTGTTGCATGAAGCCTACTTATTTCATTAAATTTTCCAGATCCAAATATTGCACTAGGTTTAGCTACAAACCTACCTCCTGTTACTCCAACTCCTACTGCATCTGACGCAAGATCAAAAGCAGATTTAAGCCCTCTCCAATAAAACTGAGGAATTGAAACCATATGCCTAGGTGAAAAAAATACATTTCCTAATACACGAGTGCCTGAAGGAGTAAAAAACTTTTCAATAGAATCCCCAGTTGCTCTTCCTGTTGTAATTAAAATATATTCAGCAAAGGCGTGAATTTCTTCTTTTGTAGTGCGATGCCCTCGTTTAGCCCAAGTTTCTAATTGTCTATACATTATGTCCCATCTTAATTTGTTTAAGAAACCTGTATAAGATTGTTCAGATAATTTAACACCCGGGATTTTGTAAGCCCAATCAGAAATAAACCTGTCTTCCATTTGAGTAGATGTTCTTCCTCTAGTACTACTTAATTCTAGTACATCAAAAACATCTCCTGCTGCTTCAACAACAGTAGTGTAATACTTGTGTTCTTTAATACCTCTAGCCATTTCATCAAATTTCATTATCCCTATTTCAGGGTCAGCCATTCTAAGCCCTGGCCCAATAGCTTTAAAATACTCTACAGAGTGAGGGCTAAATGCCATCTTCCACCCTTGGTTTGCTATCCCTGAAAAGTCAATTGAAGCAACCATTGCTTTAAGTGCCCCTAATCCATCTAATATTGGATCAGTAATATATTTTTCATCAAGTCGTTTAGGTATATTAAATATTGTTTCAGCTATTTCAGTACCAAACATTTGTTCGATACGACCAAGCTGTGATTGGTTTGGTTTAAAAGCTGGATCAAACATTTTAGCCATTGCTTCCATGTTAGCAGCATACTCAGCAGCATCTTTTGATTCTTCATAAAAATCATCTGTTCTTCCCATTATTACATCACTAGCATCATCAAGTGCTCTTGATGCTACAGGAGTACGAAATCCTTTAGTAGCAATACGCCTAGTAATACTGTTTGTTCCTTTTGCAGCATCTCTAGTTTTCCTCCAAACTATTTCTTGCAATTCTAAAATGTCATCTGCTGTAAATGCATATGCTCTTTTTGCAAAATTTTGAATAGATTCATTCCACCCTATTGGAATTTTAGCAACCTCTTTTATAGTTGGTATTCCAATTTTCGCTTTACCTTGTCCACCTACAAAAGGAATCCTTGCTCCTGGCGTAACAAAACTTTCTTTAAGGATTTTAGAACCCGCAGTTATTGTTTCATTTAATCGTTTTCTTAAACCATTAGCTAAACTTAATTCTTTAAATATTTTACTTATTACTGGATAATGATCACCCTCTGAAGTTAATGGACTAGGAATTTTTTTATCAGAAAATAATCCTAAACCTTTTATTGCTTTTGTTTCTTGAGCTGGTTTTATTAATCCTAATGTTCCTCTAAGTGCAGGAGTTCCTAACGCAGCTATTTGAGCTGGGTAAAGCCATTCTCTTTCCCAAGCACTCATATTTTTATATGATTCTTTATCAAAAGTTCCAAGTCCAGTTGCTATAAACCTACCAAGCTGTTCTGCATTAAATGCACTAGGGCTTGCAGAATCTGTAATATCTATATCAACTTCACTCCATCTAGGGATAACTTCTATATCTTCAGGGTCTGGGCCGTATTGATGAGTTGTATAAGCCCAATCATCACCTGTTGGTTCTGGGAATAACTTAGCAACATTTTCATTTAATTCTTTTAATGGAACATTTAATAATGTTTCTGTAATAACAGGGGGCAACCCTGTCCCCACAGGGCTTATTGACTCAAATGCAGCTCCTGCTCCTTTTGAAAACAAACCTAACAAAGATTCAAAAGCAGAAGGAATAGGTTCTGTTCCCCCAAGACTTTTTTGTTGAGGTCTAAAAGCTTCTGCTGTACGCCTAGTAAGTATTAATGCAGCATTCTCTATTAAATCTTGGTATGCGTCTATCCCACCTTCAAGAGCATCTACCCCCCCTTTGCTTAATCCAATTCTAGCCATCAACGATTCTGGCAATAAATCTCTATCTACTGGTTGAGGGGTAAGTGGAGTAGGGGTAATAGGAGTTGGAGCAACAGGAGTTGGAGCAATAGGTTCCTCTGGTGGAGTTGGGGTTGGAGATTGATATTTTATATCATATGGTTGAGCCATTACATTCCCCTTAACTCATCAAATTCTTGATTAGGCATTAAATTAAACTCTTCTTGAGTCTTTTGTTTTTGCATATTTGGAGCACCAGAAACACCTAACCCAAGCCCCAATGCTCTTGTATCTAAAGGTTTTGTTCTGGGATCTGGAGCCAAATTAATATTGTTAGGCGAAAGATTTTCATACCCTCCTTCCATTTGCATTTCAGGAGTAGTTGCCATATTAGGCGATCCATCAAAACTACTTGCAAGTAATGGAGTATATTTAGAGGCTCTAGGGTTACCTATAAGTTCAAATTGGTCTACAAGGTTAGAAGGGAGTGCTGGAGGATTTAGTCCTAATTGCATATTAAATTGTTGTTCAGGAGTCATTCCCTGTGTGTAAGCCATCATCATTTCCATTGCTACCCTAGCGGTTGGGTCTTTAATAGTTGAGGGATCAAAATCAAGGTTAGCAAAAGGTCTTAAATTAAGAGGGTCAGCTTGCTCAACAAATTTCCCGCTAGGAGTAATTGAATATCCCTGTTGATTTAATATGTTTAAATCTTCATCAAGAATTTTCCTTTCACTAGGGCTCGCTTGTAAATAGTTTTGCTGAAACTGTTCAGGGTTGCGATTTGCGTTATCTCTTGTTTGTGTGGCTCGATCTATTCCGTATTGAGTTTCTGCTCTTTTAAAAGCCTCTGCGATACCCGGCACACTACCATCTTCACTGCCTTTATCAAAAGTAACTTGCAATTGATTTAATGCTTCAAGCTTTTGTTGTGAGTCTAACTCAGGGTTAAATTTAACCATTTCCATTTTAGCTACCGTACTTTTAAGCATATCGTTAAGAATGTTTTGTTTGTAAGAAGCAGCTGGATCATTACTAAAAATAGGATTAAGAGTTTTAATAAGGTCTTGAAAATTCTTTGTGTAACCCTCTATTTGTTTTTGCATTTCTGGTTCTTGCGTAACTTGTTGAGAATACTGTTCCTGTGCTATTGCTTGTAACATATTAGGAGGAAAGTTTTGTACGCCCGGATTACTTAATTGATTAATCCATTGGTATGCACCAACTTTTTTAAATTGCTCAGGAGTAGTTGGAGGAAGTGCAGGGTTAGCATTTTCAATTAATGTATCTATTGCGTTTGAAAAATTCTTATTTGTTTCAGACGTAACTTCATCTATTTGTCTTTTAAATGTAGACAAGTTGTTTTTTATAGCTTCAAGTACAGCAGAACCGCTATCTCTATCTTTAGTATCAATAATACCAGCCTTATCTAATTGTCTAGCAATTTCTCCAATCTGTTTATCGGTTGTGTAATGAGTTGGGAATCTTAATATTTGTGTTTCCCCATCACTAATTTTAGTGTTAACTAAAAAAGATAAATCACCCGGAAGCCCTACCCCATATGAGGGAATACTTAATTCTGAGGGAATACCTAATTCAAAATCTATCGCTGTTCCAAATGTTTGGCTAGCAATACGATCTGCTACTATATTTTTTTCAGCTGTAGTAAGTTCAAGACCTGTTGTTGTTCTCCACTCATCTTCAATTTCTGTTTGAATGTCAGCAAGATATTGATTAGCATCATCAAAAATTTCATCAGCATCTGCGTCTAAAGCTTTAACAAAAACATTTTCTTCACCAACTTCTAGTTGAGCCTCAATCATTTCTTGAGTACCTAACCCTGCTGATATTTCTCGAATAAGACCAGCTAAGTCCCCAGCCCTTTTGTCTTTTTCGGTTTGAAATTGTGTTTTAATATTATTAGATAATAAAGTTATGCGTTTGTTCGCTCTTCTTTTTTCTTCCGGGGTCATTATTTACCTCGTAAAGCATCAAGTCTATAACCATACTTGTCAGCAAAATCTTTAACTTCTTTTTTGGGGTCAGGTAAGTATTGAGCTTTAAAAGCACTAATTTGTTCTCGATATCTTAGTTGTGCTACGGAAACTGGGTCTTTTAATAAGTCTGTTTCTTTTACCATTACCTTCTCCTTTTTCTAGTCGTTGCTCTTTTTCGATTAGCTGCAATTCTTCTGTTAGTTGCAGTTGTTCTGTTAATTCTATTTTTTTCTTGCACTCTTTTTCTTTCTGATATTTTTCTTTTACCTGCTTTAGCTTTAAGTCTATTCTGCCTGTTTACCATTTGAGCTCTTCTATGTCCTGCTGTGTGTGCCATTAAACTCTATCTCCTGTAGGCATATTTCTACCACCACCTGTGGCAGTTCCAAGTTGTGATCCTAATAGATCAAGTCCACCCATTCCTCGTGGGAATGTAGCCTCTCGATCTGTTCCTTCACCAACTCTTTGTCTTTGTATTCCAGCTTCACCTGGTCGTTGCAATTGTGCTTGCCCCGGTAAGAACTGTGTACCTAATTGATTGGCAGACATATCTGCTGCCTGTGCTCGTTGTTGTTCTAACTGTACAGCTTGAGCAACTTCTTCAGCTTGTTGAGCACGAGCCATTTCTAATAATTTTTCAGCAGCCATTTGGTTTTGTTCTTCTAATGGATTAGTAATACCCACACGTTTTTGTGCTTCGTATAAACTAATTAATCCAGATCCGCCATTCCATAAACGCAATGCTAACAATGCTTCACGTTCTCTTTCTTCTGGGGCTTCGGCTTTTAAAGACACTGAGTTTTCATAAAATACTTTTATGTCATCAGGGCCAATAGCTTGATCAAAGTTTTGTACATTACTTCTAGCATGTACAGTTACTTTACCTATAGCTTTATTGTTTACTAATTTTAAGAATCGTTCATTTGCATGTTCCATTCCCCTAGCCATAGCATCGGCAAATTTACCAAAGACTAATCTTCCTGTACCAGCTAAAACACTTAGTGCAAACCCAGTGGAAACACCTGATGGTCGCATACCTCTGACTACGTTAGGGAATGTAGCCTCTTCAATCATTGTCTGTACCATTCCAAGTTGTTGCAATATTTCCTGTGGTGGCATTGCAAGTGGGGATGGTTGTATATTTACATTTGGTCGTACCCAGTTCTTAGCTGCAAACAATTCGTATTCATCCATTGTTGCTTCTGCTGAAGATGCAGGGCCGTAGAAATCAATTGTTCTCCAAGCGTATTGTCTAAGTATTGCTTCGTACTGTGTAATCAATCTTGCTTCTGAATCAAGTAGACTGTGTACAGGTTTAAGTATTCCTTGGTACCTGTCTTCAGGCATACCTACATCATAATCTAAAGATGTAGCTGGTTGTATTTTTACGTAAGGGTTAAATCCATATCCGTGTTTGTATGGCCCCCATACCCATTCTCCATCTGCCATTCTTCCACACCAAGTATCATCCCAGTATTCCAAGAATGTTACTGTGTCTGTACCAGGAATCATTGGTCTCCACTCTGGGTATAACATTTGTATGTCATTACAATCTGTTTCGTAAAACTCAATTGCCCATTTCATCCCTGCTCTTGAGTCATCCCAAATCATATTCTTAGGATTAACAGCATCAATAATAAAAGGGAAAGAAATGTTTCTTTCGTCTAAGTGATCTTGTAAAGCTTCTTTATATTCTCCTTCATCTGTATAGTCATCTAGTAAAGGAGCATCAGGCCACTTATCACCATCCCACCAAGTTTTAATAAATCCAACTCCATACTGAATAGAGTGTTTTACTATTGTTCTTTTGGTGTGTTCAGGTATATGCATCCATACACCTTGCAAGAATTTTTGTATTCGTTCTGATCTGTTCTTTGCTCTGGGTGATGGAGCTGGTACGAAGATAGACGGATTGTTGACATCAACGTGATCAGTAGCAACATTAACAATAGCGTGAGCCGTAGCTGGTCTAACAGGGTCGATAGGCATATCATCAGGAATAGGAACAGAACGAGTACCATGATAATATTCATCTTCTTCCTCGCATTGATCATGAAATTCTTGATATTGTTTTTTGTAAGTATCAAAAATATGTAACACGTTTTCGGCAGTAGGCTTACTGTCGTCATAATTCATGTCACCAGGAACTAAAGGCTCACCTGTTTTAAAATCTGTTAATACCATTATTCTACTCCTGCCTTATCCCACCTTTCTTCCACACGATCCAGTCTTCTGTTTCTCATTATGATTTCACCTCTGCTCATTCCACCAATACCGTAACCCTTGTTTGTTTCGTCTTGTGTTGCTAAATATCTGCCACCAAAACCACGTCTTCTAGATTGTGTATATTCAGGTTCGTTGCAAGCTGATAAACCCAAGGCTAGAGCAAAGACTTCATCGTCATGCTCCCCAACTGGGGCTTGTGCTTTGAAATTTCCACTAGACATTCTAACATGCTGGAATGCCCTTAGTTGTCGTAACATTATAGGAATAGCAGGGAATTGTATAGTCTTATGTTCCATTGCTACTTGTAATGTTGCTAACAAATTCTCACGATTGTTCTTTTGAATTGACACACCTTCTACAGGTAAATTACTTGCTTCTAGTTCTTGAACCATAGCTAGACCCATACCTGAAGCGTCTGCCATTATTCTTTGCAATCCCCACTCTTGGTTAATTGCAATAATGTGTTGCTGTACTTGTGGCCATGATTGACCATCCCATAATCTGTGGTAAACAACTCTGCGTTCATCAGCATCTAAAACTGTTAATACGGTAAAGTCACGAGACACACCTAAGTCTAATCCTGCTACATAGTTTTTACCGGGGAGTGGTTCATCTAATAAATCACCACCTATGCAATCTTCTATGTTAGAAAAGAATCCTGATGACAAAGAAAATTCTGCTAGGTACATACGTCTCCATGCAGACTCAGGCATAACTTCTTTATCGCCTTCAACTTCTTCTACATCTTGAGGCATCAGTAATGGGTTTTGATAAACAGTGTAATGAAAGTATCTGTGGTTTTTATGTGCACCACGTTTGGCTGCTTCGCATCCTCTTCTGAACCAGTGCTCTGGATATACAGAAGGAATACCTTCATACAATGCTTTACCCATTCTTCCTGCTTGTCGTAGGGTAGGGCGTAATTTTTCTGCAGCTGCGTTAGGAATGTCTTGTGCTTCTGACACCCATAAAAAATCAAGACCTACTGTTTGTAGTGCTTGAGCGTTATCTGCCGATTTCATTTCTATCATTCCCCAGATCTCTTCGGACGCACCGTTTAGGGTAATAGTCATATTGGCTTGGTTAGTATCTCGTATCCAACTAGGATCAAGTAGTTGTAGTAATTCATTCCATGCTTGTCTTCCCTGAATGTAGGAAGGGGCAACAACCCAAGCGTGAAATCCTGGTGGGACTAATTGGTATTTGTTAATGTGTTCGATAGGTCTTGATAAATGTTCGTAGTAAGCTGCTTCTAACTCACCTAATGCACAACGAGACTTACCCCACCTTCGAGCTGCTTCTAACCATTTCTCTTTAGCATGCAGTGAATGTACTTCTAGTTGTCCTTCATGCGGACTGTATCTCGTCCTTAACAATTGTTGTTGCGTCATTTGTTATATCAATCCCTATTCCTTGAGGAAAAGCATCTTCTTCCTCTTGTATGTATTCTAGCGGAGTTCTTCTATCAGGAACAACTGCACCCGGTTTAATGTCTTCTGAAGTAACAGGCCTAACTTTTTGTTTGACCTTTCCTCTACCACCACCTTTAGTTGGCCCTTCTTCATCAGGCAATATTTGTATTTGCCTTATAACTGCTAACCGTTTTTCTACTGGTAACTCTGGATCATTAAGCATCTGTACTAAATGCCATTTAGCTACACGTTTCAATTCATTGTTAGGTAGCTCATCTACCGCTACAGCTTTATTTCTTACATTTTTAGCTGCAACACCAAAGCTGGGATTTTGTCTTACCCATTTAGTTAACCATGATTGTGATCTTCCAATGTAAGCCAGTGCCCCAGAATCTTTTGCATGAAATTGTCTTACCCATAAAAATGATTTCATTTCAGACGTAAATGATTCCCATCCATCTATTTGTGAACCATAGTTTTGTTGCTTAGCTGCTGATGCTATTGTTGCTGCAACTAAAGCTGGATGAACATCGCTTGCTTCTTTTCTTGGCATTACCTTATTCCTTGTTGCAAAAGTTGACGTAAACGTGAGGCAATGTTTGTGGTTACAGGGTCGGTTGTTGTGCCTGAAGTAGTTTCTCTTATAACCCTATCTCTTGTAACCTTACTGGGTAAAATACTATCTATTAAATTTTTATCATAACTATCCATACCATACTTAATCAAATCTATATTTTTAGACATAGTAGCAAACCCTTCTGAAAATCCTGTAGGGTTAGTCATATCTGGTTGAGACAATTCTCTTAGTGCTTCATAAAAATAAGTATTTTCTAATTCAGATTTAATTATTGTGTCATCTGGGTAACCCTGTTTACCAATAAGCCTTTGAATTGGTTCTAGGTTTTTAGCTAAACTTTCTGTTGTTGTTTTACCCCCAGTTGCTGACATGGTTTCATTAGTTAATATATCTTTCCAAAAATCTATCATTAATCTTTGATCTTCAGGTCTAGGTTTTCCAATGTATCCAGGATTTACAAAAGAACTTTCAGGGGTTGCAGTTCCTTCTTGCAAAGCTCTTTGCCCCACTTTTTTACTTATTTGTTTGCTTTCAAATATTTGCATAGGGGATTGTGCCCCTCTTTTGCCACCAGTTATTCTTTTCCCATAAAGTTGACTAGCCCCAGCTTGAGAAGTAAGTGTTTCCATAACATCATTAAAGTCTTGCATTTTTTCTTTACGGTTACCGCCACTTAATCTAGTAGCAAATTGTTCCCATCGGTCTACTGGCTGACTTAATTCCTGATAGATTATTGACCCATCTGGATTTGTCATCATATTTCCAGAACTATCAAATTTAGGAAGAACAAAATTATCTTCATCTCCAAAAGGGTCTGCCTTAGACCTCATACTTCCTTTTTGAAGGACTGGATTAAAATCTGTTTTCATTGGTCTTTGATTTTTATAAAACATACTTGGCGGAATGTCATCAGGGCTTACGCCTTTTTCTGTAGCCCATTTAGAAAAAACGTCATACATTTTGTTTCTGGTTACCGGGTTCCACCCTGCTTGCATATCTACGTCATACAAAGGGAGGTTTGGGTTTGTATTATCGTATATAGTATATTTTCTTAATAATATATTTGGATTACTTGGAGCAGGTAAAGGAGGATCAGCAAAACTAGGTTCAAGACCTTCTTTAAATGCAAAGTCTTCAGTAAGTTCGCTTTTATCGACAGGGGTATTACTTGTTACAAAAAATTTACCCGACTGTGTATTACTACCTAATACATCTTTACGTGTATCAAGAATAGGGGTAGTTAAAAGGTCTGCTGTTTCAGGATTTTTTATAACTGAAATTACTTCTTCGTCTGAAGGATTAATACTCATATATTTTGATTGTCCTAATCTTTTAGCTACTATAGGAAATGCTCCTTTAAGAGCTGGGCCTACACCTTCTGGTGCTATTTCAAATGCAGCACTCATAGCTCTTTCAGCATCTGTCATTTCACCGCCATATACCATTGATTCTCCAAAAGGCAAAATGTCAGTTATCCGAACACCTGTTTCTATTGGGTCTTTAAAAATATTTTGTGGGTCACTAAACTTATCAAAATCAATAGCAATAGGAGCAAATCTAATATTCCCTTTTTTAAAAATGTCAGGGATTTCTAATTGTGGATCATACTGTTGAATAAATTTTGGGATGGTTTGGTCTAGTCGTTCTGTTCCTAACTTTCCAAAAGTTTTAAATAGGTTAGATAAAAACCCTTCATCTTGTGGTGGTGGGTTTGATCCTGTGGCTCGTAATCCGCCATAGTCTTGCATTACCATTTAATACCTCGGCAATGCTTGAAAGTTAGGTCTGCCTATTGGAGTAGGTTGATTGAATTTTCCTGTAAAATCTCCTGCATCATCATATTGTCTTGATCCTGCAAAAAATTGTGCTAAAGGGCCAAGCCTTTGGAACAAAGCATTTCTGTTTTGCAATATACTTTGTGGCATTGTACCTAATGCTGCTGCTAAAGACTGAGGTGTCATAGTTGCACCAAACATAGGCTTTGTCATTGTGCCTTGTATACGATCTTGAATACTTTCTTCGTATTCTTCATCTTGCCCAGTAATCGGGTTTTTTCTTGTTCGGGTTTCGTATCTTGTTGCACCCAAATTAAATAATGGATTGTTTTGATTAATCTCAAAAAAATCTTGAGGTAGGTTACGATCACCCCCAGTAAACCTATCTCTTTCTTCTCCTGTTAACTGCACGTTACTTTTTTTAATAATACCCAAATCTAACATCTGCTTTGTAAAATCAGATTGTTTATTGGTATCGTAAGTAAGTGTAGGGAATTTATTTTGGTTAACCATTATTTTCTTTTTCTTTTAGTTGCAGCTCTTGCTGTTTTCTTAGCTTTTCGTGCTGCGGCCATTCCTGTTTTTGTATATGGAAATTTTCTTTTTCCTACTTTAGGCATTTCCTTCTCCTATAAATGTTGATTGTTAGATCGGCCTTTAGCTGATTTTAAACCTTTAGCTGCTTTTAAAGCTGCTGATACAAAAGGGTTAATTGCACGTCCTGTAGTTACTGCTTTCCCAAACGCTCTTGTTTTTGGGTTAATTCTACTTTTCCCAACCGCTTTTGCTCCTTTAACTGCTGTGCTTTTTATCCTTCTTTTAATCGGATTTCCACTAACATACTTTCTTTTTTGTCTTGGTCCTGGCATTATTTTCTCCTTGCTGTTTTGGCTGATTGCTTAAAAGCCTTGGCTGTAGGTCTGCCCTTTTGTCCGGGTTTACGCATCTTCTCACCTGAACCAGCTTTTATCCTTTTTCGTTTGGCGTGTATATTAGCATATAATCCTGGTTTCTTTTTTTTAGGCATTACTTCTTCTTCTTTTTATTACGAGCACTGATGGCTC
>VTLG01009057.1_pt1 | contig 13313 bp, 8 predicted proteins | sample 4694571 | NCBI WGS metagenome assembly VTLG01 (sample SAMN12604809, study PRJNA352737) | marine metagenome | biome: ENVO:00000447; feature: ENVO:00000209|ENVO:00000569|ENVO:01000036; material: ENVO:00002151; isolation source: viral sequences binned using virsorter ... | reverse complement strand
ACTTCCTTATCGGTATCTCAGCTTACTTGGGACGCCAATGGGAACTTAGTTATCGACTAGGAATGAGACCATGGATATGTGTAGCTTATTCCGCACCAGTTGCAGCATCCTTTGCTGTCTTCCTCGTGTATCCATTCGGACAAGGGAGCTTCAGTGATGGTATGCCTCTTGGTATTTCAGGGACTTTCAATTTTATGTTTGTCTTTCAGGCAGAACATAATATCCTTATGCACCCTTTCCATATGCTCGGCGTTGCAGGGGTATTCGGTGGAGCTTTATTCGCTGCTATGCACGGAAGTCTGGTTACTTCCTCACTTGTTAGGGAAACAACTGGACTCGTATCGCAGAACTATGGATATAAGTTTGGACAAGAGGATGAAACCTATAACATCGTAGCTGCACATGGCTACTTCGGAAGATTAATTTTCCAATATGCTTCTTTCAATAATAGTCGTAGTCTTCATTTCTTCCTTGCTACTTGGCCAGTCGTTTGCATATGGCTTACCTCCATGGGAATTTCTACAATGGCATTTAACCTCAATGGATTCAATTTCAATCAGTCCGTAGTTGATGCTAGTGGAAAAACAATTCCTACATGGGCTGACGTATTAAACAGAGCTGACCTTGGAATGGAAGTGATGCACGAAAGAAACGCACACAATTTCCCACTCGACTTAGCGGCTAAAGAAGTCGCACCAATAGCCTAACGATACTTCCGTTCATCCTTCGGGACGCATGAAACCTTAGACATGGAACGGGGTCTGAGGTACTTGGAGATTTCCAATGACTATCAAAGTTACTTACAAGTATCGCGGCATTTCTTACACAAAATCAAAAACAATTTAATTAAATGAAAAAACTTGCACTTGTCCTAGCGACTACCCTCGCTTCTACACCTGCAATGGCTGGTCCATATGTAAACGTAGAAACCAATGCTGATTACACAGGTTCTGATTACACATCAAGAGCTACTGACCTACACATAGGTTATGAGAATGAGCTTGGAGCTTTAGCTTTTTATGTACAAGGTGGTAAAACCATCAATGCAGTAGATGGAGCTGATGGAGATTCAAATTTCTCTGGTAAGCTTGGTGGTTCTGTATCAGCTACAGAAAAGCTAGGTGTATATGGTGAAGTTTCCTTTGCAGCTGTAGAGGATACTGACAATACATATGGTACAAAGCTCGGAGCTAAGTATTCTTTCTAATGGCTCAACAATCTACTACTGGTTTCGGAGTAGCACATCCTGTGTCTTACTCACCAAAGAATACAGAGAAGAAAGAAGAGAAGAAAGAAAAGTTCGATGAAGATATTTCTATCGAGGAAGCTCTTTCAACTTTGTGAAGAAAGTAAATGAACTATGGGTAGTAGTCTTCGGACTGCTATCCTTTTTTATTTTGGTAGAAACAATGCACGTTAACTACCACAGGTCAGAGACACCTCAGTGTCGGATCTCTGACTAATTTGGCTCTTAGCCCTGTACGCAGGATACCTATTAGCCGTCTAGACGGTGGGATAGACCACAAAACGACTATTTTAAATTGCTAGCAAGGGTAAATATACATTCAATACATTTTAGATTAAAGAAAAATGGCACAACAAGCCCAAACAGCTAATGCCAATGGTCCTATTTATGGAGGTGCTGCTAACGGTGCTTTAACAGGAGCAGGTACAGCTGATGAAAGAAGAGCATTATATCTCAAGCTGTTTAGCGGAGAAATGTTCAAAGGATTCCAGCACAACACAATCGCTAGGGATCTTGTAACAAGACGTACCTTAAAGAATGGACGCTCATTGCAGTTCATCTACACAGGACGCACAAAAAGTGAATTTCATGTTCCAGGTCAAAGCATACTTGGTAACGATGAGAAGACTCCTCCAGTAGCAGAGAAGACAATCACAGTTGATGACCTACTCATCTCCAGTGCTTTCGTTTATGAATTAGACGAGACTCTTGCTCACTACGATTTACGTGGAGAAATCTCTCGTAAGATTGGTTATGCTTTAGCTGAAAACTATGACCGTAGAATCTTCAGAGCTATAACTAAAGCTGCACGTCAACCTTCTCCAGTTACCATGAGTAACTTTGTAGAGCCAGGTGGTTCTGTAGTTAAGGTTGGAGCTGCTGCAAGTACTACTGCTGCAGATGCTTATAACGCTGGTCACTTAGTAAACGCATTCTTCGATGCTGCTGCAATCCTTGATGAAAAGGGTGTTAGTGGTGAAGGCAGAGTAGCTGTACTTAACCCAAGACAGTACTATGCACTAATCCAAGATGTATCTTCTAATGGTTTAATCAACCGTGACGTACAAGGTACAGCTCTTCAGTCTGGTAATGGCATCATAGAAATCGCTGGTATCAAGATCTACAAGTCAATGAACATTCCGTTCTTTGGTAAGTTTGGTACTAAGACTGATATGAATCCACGTGCTTCAAATGACAACGAAGGTTCTTTCGTTGGTGAAGCAATGGGTGATCAAGATGCTAAGACAACACCATCAAACAGTAACACTCAGAAGACAGTTAATAACTATGGTACAGCTGCTAAGTTTGCTAATAGTTGTGGATTGATTTTCCAGAAAGAAGCTGCTGGTGTAGTAGAAGCTATCGGTCCTCAAGTACAAGTTACCTCTGGTGACGTTTCAGTGGTTTACCAAGGAGACGTAATTCTAGGTAGGTTGGCAATGGGAGCTGACTTCTTAAACCCTGCTTGTGCAGTTGAACTCGTAGCTGGTATTGACGTTTCTTCTAACTTCAATAACACTGCTGTTTCAAACGCAAGTTTCACATAATTTATATATGGGAGTCTTTATGGCTCCCTTTTTTTTTAACAAAAAATTTCATGGCTACCACAACAACTGAACTCGATACCGAATTATCCGCAGTCAATTCTATACTGGGAGCCATCGGTCAATCTCCAATAACCACCCTTAATTTTACTAACCCAGAAATATCATTTATATATAATATTCTTGCTGAAGTTAATAAGGATGTACAGAATGAAGGTTGGCACTTTAATACTGAATATCATGTAACTGTTAGTCCTGATCCTAATAAACATGTAACTTTGCCAAATAAAACTCTGAGGTATGATATACATGATGGTCTATCAAATAAGAACTCAGATGTAGTAACAAGAAATGGAAGATTATATGACTTAGTTAATCATACAGATGAATTTGATGGTGATCTTTCTGTAGATGTTGTAACCCTATATGACTTTGCAGATATACCAAATGTCTTTCAAAGATATATAACCTATAGAGCAGCGGTAAGAGCCTCGGCACAATTAGTATCTAACCCTCAACTGGTTGAGTTATTAAAACAAGATGAAGCTAAATCAAGAGTTTCATGTATTGAATACGAATGTGATAAAGGAGATCCATCATTCTTTAATCTTCCTCATCAGTCTGGCTATAGATCCTATACACCGTTCTCAGTACTTAATAGATAATGACAAGTATTACTCAAACTATTAGTTCATTTACTGGAGGTATCTCACAACAACCTGACGCATTAAAAGTTCCTGGACAAGTTACAGAAGCTAAGAATGTTTTACCTGATATAACAACAGGTGGTTTACTTAAACGTCCAGGTGGTCAGTTGGTTAAATCTTTAAGTGATGGAACTAATAATTCATATACAACAGGAAGATGGTTTCATTATTACCGTGATGAAACTGAACAATATATAGGTCAAATCATCAGAAGAAATGGACATGCTGATGATGGAAAAGTACGGATGTGGAGATGTAGTGATGGAGTTGAGATGCACGTTGAAAACCTTTCATCTCAGAACAGTTCTCTTCTTAGTTATCTACAACACAGTACAGATGAAGATCTACAAACATTAACTCTAAACGATTATACCTACGTTACTAATCGTACTAAAACGGTTGCAATGAAAGCATTGTCATCAGGTGATAATGATCTCAGACCTCCAGAGGCTTTTATTGAACTTAAAAAAGTAGCTTATGCTAGTCAATATGCAATCAATCTATTTGACACTATTGCAACTGCAGAAGTTAAAACTGCAACAAGGATTAAGGTTGCTTCATCTTCTTTAAATTCTGATAGTAGCTGTCCTAATGTTGGGACAGAGATTTTTAAAGTTGGAACAGGAGATCAAGATTTAACGACCTCAAAACAATACTTTAAATTTTCTTTATTAGCTGTTGGTCAAAATGCTGAAGATCAGTTTTTTGAGAATGATGAGAATGCAACATATACGTTAGTTTATATACCACCAGCTTGGACAACAAATACTTATTATTCTCAAGGTGATCTTGTATTAGGTGAATCAGATAATTCAAGAATATATAAAAGAACAGGAAGTGCTATTACATCAAGTGGATCAGTACCTAGTCATGACTCAGGAGAATCTGGTGGTTGGACTGTAATCACTTCGACTACTTATTCAGCTACTTCAGATGTAGCTAGTACACAGTTGTATAATGGTCAGCCTTGTATTGAAGTTTCAACTCAGGAGCAAATTAATTCTGCTAGTGCATTAACCCAATTAACAACTGAATTCACTGCTGGTAATGCAAACTTTCCTTTTGAATTAAATGATACAGACTACAATACATCAGGATCATCCATAACTTATAAATGGAAAATTGAAGGAGATTATTCTGATCAGATTAGTAGAATAATACTAAGGAAAACAACTGGAAATAATAATAATGAAAAGTATACTATTGGTGGTAATAATGTTTCATCTGCAGCTGATGGAGCGTTGTCAACAAATAGAGGTAGATTAGATATTACTTCCTATGGTTTTGCTGCACACAATGTATTACCAGCAGGTAGAGCTGATTTATACTTTAGACTTACGAATACTGGTCAAGCTGTACCAGATACTACAGGTGATAACTATAGCTGTAGATATACAACAACTGTAGATCTATTACATGGTGGAAGTGGTTGGGAACCTGGAGATAAAATTCAAATTAGAATGAAAGAAGGGATACATGTTATCGAAGTAGAGGAGACAAGTATTTCTAAAGTACAAGCTAATCTTGGTTTAATTAGACCGAATCCTACTTCCTTTGATACTAAAACAACAGTTACAGCTGAAAGTATTCTAGGTAGTCTAAGGACAGCAATATTAGGTACTAACAATAGTGGCGAGAATACATTATTCCAATGGGATGATGACTCAGCTGATGAAGGTACTAATAACTATAATGGTTATCAAGTTAAACAGGTAGGTAATGGTCTTTATATTACTAGACCTTCTAATATACAAAATGGTGTTGAGCAAAATACATTTAATATAAATACTCCTGTAGGTGAATTACTTAATGTTTTAACTGAATCAGTTAAAGATGTAACAGAATTACCTAACCAATGTAAACATGGATATATAGTTAAGGTAGCTAATAGTGAAGCTGAGGAAGATGATTACTATTTAAAATTCTTTGGAGATAATGATAGAGATGGAACTGGTGTCTGGGAAGAGTGTGTTAAACCTGGAGTAGAGATTCAATATGATCCAACTAAGCTACCCATACAAATAGTTAGGCAAAACAGCACAACTGCAGATGGTAGTGGTAATACACATGCTAATGGTTGGTTTAAAATATCTCAAATAGATTGGGAGAATGCACTTGTCGGAGATACAGCTGTAGAAGGTACAAACCCTAGAGCTAGTTTTGTAGGTAAAACTATTAACAAGATGATGTTCTGGAGAAACAGACTCATTATGTTAAGTGATGAGAATATCATTATGTCTCAAGCTGGAGAGTTCTATAACTTCTGGGCTAAGACAGCTTTAACCAGTACAGCTACTGATGTTATTGATATATCATGTAGTTCTGAATATCCAGCTATTATCTATGATGGGATAAGCACAAATAGTGGACTTGTTTTATTTACTAAAAATCAACAATTCTTACTTAGTACTGATAGCGATGTATTAAGTCCTTTAACAGCAAAAGTTAACTCTATATCTTCTTATAATTTCAACCATACTACTAATCCAGTTTCTATTGGTACGACTATTGCATTCTTAGATAATGCTGGTAAGTACAGCAGGTTATGGGAAATGGCGCAAGTAGCAAGAGAAGGTGAACCAAGTGTTCTTGATCAAAGTAAAGTCGTTAGTCAGCTATTAAGTACTAACGTCACACAAATATCTAACTCAAAGGAGAATGGTGCTTTATTCTTTAGTGAAAAAGGTGCTTCTACTTTATTCGGGTATAGATATTTCTCTGTAGCTGGAGAACGTATTCAACAGGCTTGGTTTACGTGGGAATTACACGGTACTATTCAAACTCATTGTGTTTTAGATGATGCTTTATATGTAGTTGTCAGGAATAACGCTAAAGATCAGATGCTTAGATTTGATTTAAAACGTGAAACTACAACAGATCTAATCACGTCTGGTACTGATGAATTTAGAATACATCTAGATAATAGTGAGACAGTAACGATAGCTGCTAATGCCTATAACTCAACTACTGATAAGACTACTTTTAGTAAGCCAACTGGATTTGAAGGTAGTGGTCAATTAGCAATCATTGAAGATAACGGAACTAACATAACTAGATATGCAGAAGTAACAGTTAATGGAAGTAACTTAGAGATAACAGGTGATTGGTCAAATGGTACTTACTTCCTTGGATATCTATTTGATATGCAGGTAGAGTTTCCAAGATTCTATATAAAGAAAACAGAAGGAACTAAAACCACTTCAGATACAAGATCATCATTAGTCTTACATCGAGTTAAATTAAACCTCGGTTCATCTGGTTTGTATAAAACTATTTTAAAACGTATAGGAAAACCAGACTATGAAGAATTACATGAATCACCTTTATCAGATAACTACGATGCTAACGCTGCTGCTTTTTATACAGAGGCTTCAAAAACAATCCCTATATATGATCGCAATATAAATACAACACTAATACTTAAATCCACTCATCCATCACCTGCCACACTTCATTCAATGACGTGGGAGGGAGACTGGACAGATAGATATTATAAGAATGTCTAGTTACATACACCCCGTTACGTTAGAGGCTGCTAAATATGTAGCCTCTAATTTACGTCCAGAAGACCGTAGAGAGGTCGAAGAGGGACATGGTATAGATCCAACAGAAGCATTATTAGATGCTGTTCAGAAGCCCTCCTGTGTCTATTTCACAGTGCCTAACGGCAAGACTGCTGGAATGGCTGGAGTAGACCCTGGTGGTTTGATCTGGATGCTATGCACACCCGCTATACATGAATATCCGATGACGTTTGCTAGAGAAGCAAAACGTTACGTCGAAAGACAACAAGATAAGTTGCTGTGGAACGTCGTTGATAAACGCAACACTGTCCATTTAAAGCTACTTAAATTCCTTGGATTCAAGTTCCTCCGTGAAGTTGAGTTTGGTCCAAACAAATTATCCTTTATAGAGTTTTGCCGTGTGTTTAGGAGCGCAAGCAAGAGCAGCTAATGAAAATGCTCGAAGACGATATCAATACGATATAGATAGACGTGAAAGAGCTTGGATGCAAGAACTCAACGTCAATCAACAAAAACAAGTTCAATACGAATTAAATACAGAAGGTGCTGAAATGGCAGCACAAGCTCAGTATGGAAAAGCTGAGCGTGAACGCCAACAGAAACGAGCTGAAGCTGAACTTAAGACCCAACAAAAATACATCACAATGCTACAAGATAGTGAGGCACTTAATGCGCTTGCTAAAGGTAGAACAGGTCGATCAGTTGGTAGAGCTAAAGTTATGGATGAAGCTGCTTATGGTAGAGACCTTGCTGGTATAGCTTATGCTCTTAAGCAGAATGACTATAAATTAAGTGAAGATAATGCTAAAGCAAGAGCAGCAGCTGCAGCTTATAAGAAAGATGCCTTTGCTAAAGTAGCTTTCCAACCAATCGAAGATGTAGCACCACCACAACCTGTTATGCAGAATGTTGGACTAGCTGCATTTACAGAAGCTTTAAGTATAGGTATGCAAGTAGCAACACCGTTTATTATTAAGAGTGATCGTCGTCTAAAAGAAAACATCAAAAAGATTGGTAAATCAATATCTGGTTTAAATATCTATAAATACAATTATATAGGTAAAGCTAAGCAATATATAGGAGCTATGGCTGATGAGGTTATGCAAGTAAAACCAGAGGCAGTAGTTACTATGGATAATGGCTATTTAGGAATTAACTATAGCCTAATAGATGTAGACTTTAAGGAGGTATAACTATGGCTTACGGACCGTTAGATTTTTTTGAAGCACCTGATTATGCTTCAGAATTAGAAAAAGATTATCAAAAAATTAATGAAGGCTTTGAAAGAAGAGAAGAGGCTGAAAGACGAAACGATTTAGCTAGACTGGAGAATGCCAGAATACAAAGTCAATTTCTCCAGACAGCTGCACAGTTTTCAACAACTGCATTTAAGTTAAATGAAAAACTAAAAGTAGATAGACAGAAAAAGCAAACTACTTTTGCAGACGATAGTGATTATAACCAAGAGGAAGTTGATCTAGCTAATGAGATATATGAAAAAGGAAATGATTTACTACTAAAGGATCACAAGGAAAAGTTAAAAAAAGCAGCTGAAGCTGAAGCTAACGGTGAGTTATTAGAATCTACACGTTTAATGACTCAATCTGAGTGGAGAAAGGGTAGATTTGGCTTCATGAAGCAGGGTATTCAATACAACGATATTGCGAGATTCGATGAAGATTTTCTAAAGGCTAATCCTAATTGGGAGTCTTTAAGTAAAAAAGAAATGCTTGATGCTACATTAAAATTTCGTGCAGGAAAGTTAGAAGAATATAAGAAGGATGGTATACCACAAGCTTTAATTGATTCTTATTCAACTGCGTTAACTCAATTTAGAGAAAGCAAGATAAATGAAGCTATACAAGCAGACTTTACTAGAGCAAAAACTAACCTAGAGAAAGAAAATTACCTTAGAGTAATAGGTGTGTTTAAAGCTGTAGACGGTGAAACCTTAAAGTCAGAAACTTTAAAGTTAATAGATGAATTTAAAGTAGATGAAAAGTTTTCAGGTGGGTTGAAAAAACTTATAGATTACATTGCTCAAGGTGTAAGTACTGGTGAACTTAGTCCAGCTCAGGCACAGAAACTTCCATCTATACTTTTAGAACACTTTGGAAAACAAGGTAAAACAGAAGAGCTAAAAAAAATACATTCAAAAATATTTGCTGATGCTAATTGGGATGACGTAATACATGAGTCTCAGAAAAAATATTTAAAGCAAGAGCAGGAAAAAACAGCATTTAAATCTATAGAAAAGGATATAGAATATAAGAAGTTTGCAGATAAGATTATTGAAGAAACAGGGCTGTTCCCTACACGTGCTCAAAAACAACAGAAGATAAAAGAATTAGGACTTGATGGAACTAACCTTTCTGAAACAGTATTAGGTGCAATAACTCAAGAGGATAAAGAGCAAACCAGAGTTGTTGAACTGTTAACAGAAAAGTATGTTAATTCAGAATCAATTCAACTTTCTGATTTAAATGGCATAGTCGATGCTAATGTCTTTGCAACATGGAAATCAAGAGTTGATACATCTAATGAATGGAGCTTAAGCTCAACTGATTCAAACAGTATCAAAACTGAATTCTTTAAAACCAGATTAGAAGGTCATCAAGAATTAGCTACATATACAACTAATGATCAAGCTGAGATATTAAATCTAGCTGAAGGTGATTTAAGAGTAATGTTTGCTAAAGAATATGAAAACGAACCAAACAGAGCTGTAGCTTTAGAGAAGGCTAAAGCAAGAGTATATGCAAAAATTGATAATGGTCACTATAAAAAACTATTAGACCAAGGAATCAGTTATGACAACACCTATTCCAAAGAGCTACAAGTAGCAAAGGAGTATGTTGGTCTATTTCCAAATAGTGTATTAACTCAAGTCATACCAGGATCTGAAGATGCTTTAAAAGCTGCTATGGAAAACCCCAATGAGGTACAGCTTTTTTATAAGCAGATAATGAAGAATCAAAAAAAGGTTAATGGTAAATATGTATCTGCTAGGGATTTACAAAATGCTCAAGTTGCCATCTCAAAAGGTGGTGAAATTCCTATGTCTGAATTTGATAAACAAATATATGAATTAGATAATGGTAAAACTCTTAGGTTATTAAAGTTCCATCCTGATAGAGGTAGAGTCATCAGAGCAAAGATTGAAGCATTTAAGGATGATAAAATCATTGCCTATGATGAAATTGAACATCTACTCCCAGAGACTACAGATATACCACTACTCAAAACACCACAACAACTACAAGAGGAAGGAATTGCCTCTGGAGATATTCATACATTAGGTGCATTTGAACCAAGAGTAGGTGATTGGAAAGAGTTACCTGGAGCCTTTAGGATTGGATATGCTGTTTACGATGGTGAGAACTGGGTATATAGCACTACAAGAAACACAGAAGGTCAGAAATACTCTGGTCCTGTTAACGATTTCATGGATCAAGATGGCTACTACAAACCATTTGACGGTACGAGTGCTGATCTAAGGACTACATTCTTCGGTGGTGATGAACCAATTAATAAAGAAGATGCACCAAGACCAGGAGAATGGTATAAGACAACGGCTAAAGGAACTGAGACACCTTATGTTATTTGGAATGGTAGAGATTGGGTTCCAAGTCCAGTGAAAGGTAAATTCCGTAATGAGTACGAGGGTGACAGAGAATTTGATCTACGTCCACAAGAAAATATTTTAAGCAGAAAGTAAACATTACTAAGGTAATAAAATGAATTCTGGATTCGATCCGAATCTGATTGACACTGATTCTATGCTGTCATCAGCTGAGGATCTAGGTGAACATATTAATGAGGAAGAGCAACGTGACCTTCTAAGGGAGGAGCAAGCTCTACAACAACAACAAGCTCAAGAACAAGCACAATTAGAAGCTAATGATCCTCGTAAAAAAGAGGGTGGTGGAGGCTTTAGAGGTGTTGTTAAAGAACTTCAATCTGCTTTCGGAGGTGGTATCCAAGATACTGCATCCTCAGTTGTCACTCTCCCTGAACGTGCATTTGACATGTTTAGTGGAGAGATGGTTGAGGAGGGTAAAACAGATGATGGTTATGGAGCTGAGTGGGATGACTGGTTTGTAAATGATGAAGATCCAATAGAGACGACTACATGGTGGGGAGGTGCTTTAAGAAGCCTTGTTCATTTTGGTACTCTCGCTGCTGCAATTATTCCAGCTGCTAAGGCAGCAGGTGCAGGTGCGTTATTTGGAGGTTTATCTGGAGCTAGTGCAACGCTCGCTAAAGGTGCAGCTATTGGTGCTGCATCAGATACTATTTCTAAATATTCTCAAGATGATAATGGTCTACAGATACTTAGAGATAGATATGGATTTATAGATACTCCTATAACTACCAACGATGAAGATCATCCAGCCATGAAGACATTGAAGAATGTCGTAGAAGGTATGGGTATTGGTGCTCTATTTGATGGAGCTACAATTTTAATTGGTAAAGGTAGGAGAGTTGTAAAGGGTAAAGGTAAAAAACAAACAGTTACTGATGGTGGAAGCGAGGCTTTAGATAAGGCTACTGCTAGAGAAGCTAGTGTAAAAGGACAAGTAGTAGAAAAAGCTAGATTAGAAGCCCAAACCTTAAGAGGTTATGGAGCATATAAAAACAAACCTATATCTAGTAGATGGCAAGCTGCACCTACATCAAATGGAAAACCTTATGATGTAAGAAGGCAATTAGGACGTATTGATAATGAATGGGGTGCAGAGGTAGGTTCTACCGATTCTTTATACACACCTGTTCAACTTGATCGCACAAGTATGTCATCAGGTATGGCAACTGAACAAGTTAAAGAAGTCCTAAAAGACTTTATGAGCGATGCTCGCATACAAGATGAGATAGCTAAGGCTAAGCTTGCTGGTAAAACTATTGGTGAAGTCTGGGGTGATTCTCTTGAAAGAGCTAGACAAGTAATAGAAGGTAGAAATACTTCTGACTTAAGTGCTGAAGAGTTTTGGTCTGAATTTAATTTAGGTAAAGACACGATTCAAGGTATTGATGTTTGGCAGACTGGAGACGTTGTAGCAGGTGATTTAATCATCGGTTCTCTTATAAAAGAGATTAGAGATATGGGTGTGGTTGGTAGAGAATTAATTGATATAGCAGATCTTGCTGATGTTGATGGTCCTGCTAAAGCTCTATACGACAAAATAATTGTTGGCTTAACTCATATAAAACGTGCTAAAGCTGTCAGATCACAAGACTTTAGAAACCTTGGTGCTGGTAAACAACGAGCTATTAATCAAGTAGTTGATAGCCAAATACAAGACTCTATAGATTCCTTTAGATTAGCTTTCAAGATTGCTGGAGAAAGTGATAATGATGATCTATTCAAAGCAATATTTGAAACAGTATCTATGTCTAATAACATCAGAAATCTAGAGGATTTCGATGCTTATATGAAAGCCAAGATTAGAGGTGGGGATTTTAAAGGTCAGATACAAAGAGGTGTCTTTGCAAAAGAGATGCAAGGTGTGATGATTAATAGCGTACTAAGTGGTCCTAAAACTCCAGTTAGAGCAATTCTAGGTACAGGTTCAGCTACTTTCTTACGTCCATTATCTACAGCTTTAGGTGCAACTTTATCTGGTGATAGAGCTACACAAAGAGCTGCTATGGCATCTATGAATGCAATGCTTCAAACCTTACCAGAAGCTTTTACTTTATTTAAAACTAAACTTAACTCTTACTGGGCTGGTGATATAGCAACTATTCAATCACGTTTCTCTGAATATACAAAAGGAGATCAACAGTGGGACATGCTGCGTAATTGGACAGAGAATAGTGGTGCAGCAACAGCTGGAGATAAGGCAGCATTTAACATAGCCAATATGGCTAGATCTGCGAATGATAATAAGTTCTTAACTTATTCAACCAAGATAATGGCTGCTACTGATGATGCTTTTGGTCATCTTTTAGTTAGAGCTAAGGCTAGAGAAAAGGCTATGCGTCTAGCTATGGATGAGTTTACCGAAGGTACTATTACCGAGATAACACCTCAATTATTAAAGGATTCTGAGAATAGATTTCTTGGAACTATTTTAGATGCTGATGGGAACATTGCTGATGCAGCAACTTTACATGCAAAGAAAGAAGCAACTTTAACTACTGATATGAGTGGCTTTGCTAAAGGTCTAAATAAAGTATTTGAAGACACACCATGGGCTAAACCTTTCTTTCTATTTGCAAGGACAGGTGTTAATGGTCTAACACTAACGGCGAAACATACACCATTACTAAATTTAGTAGTTGATGAATT
>VTLG01005499.1_pt1 | contig 13314 bp, 12 predicted proteins | sample 4694571 | NCBI WGS metagenome assembly VTLG01 (sample SAMN12604809, study PRJNA352737) | marine metagenome | biome: ENVO:00000447; feature: ENVO:00000209|ENVO:00000569|ENVO:01000036; material: ENVO:00002151; isolation source: viral sequences binned using virsorter ... | reverse complement strand
CAATAGCTCCCCAAGAGTCCGTATAGCCTTCAAATTTACCAGTAGTACTATTATACCTAAAGTATCCTGCTGCTCCTGTGGGCCTCTGTGCTGTTGTACCTACAGGTACGTGTACAGCATCTGTAGCACTTCCAATGTCAAGAGAGACATCAGGTGCAGCATTTAGAATACCTACTCTATTTGCAGATGAATCAACTACTAATGTATTTGAATCCCAATTAAAGTCTCCTGTACCACCTGTCAGTGCAGTAAGAGTTCCTAAGCTTGTAATGTTTGTTTGTGCAGCAGTCTGTAATGTGCCTGTGAGATTGCCTGAGAAGCCTGTAGCAGTCAAAAGACCTGTAGAGGGATTATAAGTAAGCCCTGTGTCTGTCTCTGCTCCCTGTGAGCCTGTAGCTCCGTCTACGAAGACAGGGTATACTGTTTCATCAGTTGAGTTATTTGCTGAGACTGTAAAGTTATCTGCTGTACCTGTAGTATCTTGGTTAAGAGTGCCTACTGTAAAGTCTAATGTGTTGTCTGAGTCATCGTATGCTACTGTAATACCGCTTTCTGTATTTGAGCTAACCATAGCTCCTACAGTATCTGCAATGGTTTCTGCTAGTGTTACACCATCAATAGTAATAGCATCAGCTTCAAGTGTACCATCAATGTCTACGTCACCACTAACATCTAGTGTAGCTGCATCCAGCTCACCAGTAATTGTAAAGTTTCTAACGCCTGTATAATCTTTGTTAGAATCCAATATAACAGCTTTAGAGGCTATTGCAGTACCTACTGCTGTACTACCAAGGTCTAGAGCATTAATCTCTCCTACAACCACTGTAGCTCCATCTAGGATGTTTAGCTCTGCTGTTGTGCTAGTGACACCATCAAGTATGTTTAGTTCTGCTGTTGTAGATGTTACGCCATCTAGTATGTTTAATTCCGCTGCTGTAGAAGTTACTCCGTCTAATATATTAAGTTCTGCTGTTGTACTAGTAACGCCATCTAGAATATTTAATTCTGCTGCGGTGCTTGTAACACCGTCCATAATATTAAGTTCAGCCGCAGTAGCTGTAATAGCTGTACCATTTAAATCAAGGGTATCTATGTAGGCAGTTCCATCTACATATAGATCTTTCCATTCAGATCCTGATGCACCTAAGTCATATGTATTATCAGCACTAGGAAGTAGATTAGAAGCAACGTCAGCACTAAATGCTACTGTATCTGAAGCAGCATCTCCAAAGGTTAAGTTACCTGCAATAGTTGCATTACCTGTTACTGTAAGATTACCACCTACATCTAGATTACCTGATATGTCAGCAGCACCATTAATATCAATCGTAGTAGCATTTATTTCTATTTCAGTATCAGATACAAGATCAAGTACACCATCTGCGCTTTGATGTATGTAAGTACCTGAATCACCAAACTGTAGTTGATCTGTGCTAGATAAAAGAAGTCCAGTATCAGCTACATGAGTAAGAGAAACATCTTGATCATCTCCAAAGTAAACTACTGCTCCATCTGCTAAATAAAGATCACTAAACTCTAATGAAGCTGTACCTAATGCAGCACCATCTGAAGCATCAGGAACAAAAGCTGTAGTAGCTGTAATTGTAGTTCCTTCTATAGTACTAGAACCTGTAATAGCTCCACTAGCTGCTATAGTAGTAAAAGACCCTGCTGCTGCACTAGATCCACCAATTACAGCACCATCTACTGTGCCACCATTAATATCTGCTGTATCTGCTACAAGTGCATCTGTAGTTACTGTACCATCAAAATATGCATCTTTAAATTCTAGTGAGCTTGTACCTAAATCAATATCATTATCTGTTACAGGTACAATAGCTCCATCCTGTATTCTTATTTGCTCTACTGCGCCACTAGAAACTTCTACAAAGAAACCCCAACGATTGTTAGAGCTATCTACTACAATTTTATTTAAAAAGTCAAGATCACCAATAGTATGAATGTTGCCACCATGTCCAGCAGTTCCATCGTGTCTGTGACCTGTTGAAGTTGAACTAGAAGAAGAATAAGTAAACGCATTGACTAACTGATTATATTCGTCATTAAATAATGCGGCTGTAATGGTATCTCCATCTACGAACGTACTTTGTCTAGTATAGCTTTGAGCCATTTATTATCTCCTTCCTGAAGGTCTATAGTCTACATATATACCATTAATTGCATACGGTGCATTAGTATCTGTACTAAAAATTCTAAAACTACAAGTATCTCCACTACCTTGGATTGCTTGTCTAACCATTGGATCATTAGAAGCTCCAAAGGTTACTTGATTAAACTTAGATGTCCCAAACAAAGATGGTAATTGTATAGAATCTAAAGTATAGTTAGCAGGTTGTGGTATAGCAGTATCACCATAGTTAAAAGATACTTTTAAACTAGGCTGACATTCTCCTTCTGGAGTAACTGATATTTTTGTATAGTTTAATGTTTTTCTGGTTCCCGCATCACCAAAATCAAAATAAGGTGTCTCGTACATTGCTGCAATATTTGATGAAGTTCCTGCCGGATTAAATGAATTACCATCATCGTGATTATAAACATACCCATCTTTATCACCATGATACGTTTGTTCTAGTCCATCTTTATCTAATCCAGAAGTTAAAGCATGAGCTTGTATTCCTTCTGTTTCTGACCATTCAAATCCATTAGGTGTAATAGTTCCTATAACTCCTTTAGAAGTTACGCTTGATGCAGTAGCTTTAGAATAAAATAATCTATATTGTGATTTACTTCTAAGTACTGCACTACTAATTATAAATTCATCTATTTCTAATGCAATATCACCAATAATAGCTTGTATAGCCCTACTAACAGAACCAAGCTCAACGTCACCAATCCTTGTTGTACCAGCAATAGTTCTTAATCCATCAGGACTTAAAAATACCAAGTCACCTGCAATTTCTTGAATAGATGCACCATCCATACATCCTACGTTTTGTGTAATAGGAACTATTCTAATATTTGCTGAATCATTTATACTTTGTAATTTATAAATTGAATTAGTACAAAATATAATTAAATCATCACGGAAACTTTTAAGACCTACTACTTTATCATCTAGTACAATACTTCCTGATCCAGTACTTGTAAAGTCATCTATATCATTTGTTCCACTATAATATATAGTATTGGGTGCTGTAGCTGCTCCTGCTACTACTAAATGTTTGTCATGTATTACACAATACTTAGGATATACTGTACCACTTACTGTTATTTCTTTCGCAAAAAAAGTACGATTAGTTATATCTGAATCTGTACCTGTCATTTTAAAGTACATTGGTTTAGCACCTGAACCTTCATCTGTTATTATAACTTCACCGTAATCTGAATCACCTTCAAAAATAGCAAAAGAAGCTTGTCCTTGAGAAGTTCTTGCTGCGGCTGATCGTCCTGAAAAAGTAGTATGATTATCTCCTGATCCAGATACACTAGCTTTATTTATCTGTAGCCAACTAGTACCAGTTTGACTAAAGTATACATTAGTTCCTGAACAAGCTATAACTCCATCTGCATATACCTGAAGACCTAGTATAGAATTAGAACTGTTAGGTCTAGCAGCAGAACCACCTCCAAAAGGACTATAGCCATTTATACGTCTATATCCACCATCAGGGTCTACTTCAAAGTTTTTTAACTTAGTAGCAAATCCCGGCTGACCTAATAATTCTAACTGATTAAGATTAGTATTAAGACCACCTTTACAAGATATACCATAAGGTTGAGACATTAAACAAACCTCATACGATCATCTTTAAATGTACCGGGATTAGGTTCCATTAAATTAAGTTTCATTAATTTTAATCCTCTTTTATAATCTTCTAAAGCAAATGCAGCAGCTTGAGGATTTTCTTTAAACTGATGTAAATAATATCTAGCTCTTGCAAGAATTACTGAGTTATAAATATTTGGAAATACAGTTGTGTCTCCAAATGCAGATAATTCTGTTGGTAAAGTATAAGCTACAAACCAAATACGATACACTTTATCTGGTATAGGACTTAATCCAAACTTGCGTCCGTCAGGACTTCGTGTTACTCTAGCAGGTGTACCACCATTAGCATCTTCTGCATCGTCTTTATTTTCACTAATACGATAATAATCTTTCCAAGCTTCTGTGTTTATATATCGTAAGTTTCTAATAGTATACGGAGAAGATTCACCACTTACTCCTACTGTTGTTAAAAGAAAATTATCCCAATCTACATAACCATAATCATTAGTTAAGTCTGAACTAGATTCTTTAAGCTCGTACCAGCGTTGGTTAGCTACAGTTTCTACATATACATTACCATACATAGGATCTGTAGCTCCACTTTCAGCAGCAGCTAAAAAAGGCCATTGAGGTTCTTCATTGACTATATCAAGATAAGACCTATTAACAGCATCTTTAGTATGTTGCTGAATACCAACAGCAGTAGCAAATGTAGCAGAAGTTAATTCTACTTCATTAAGCTCACGCAATAGTTCATTTGTTAGATTAAGATAAGTAGCCATTATTTTTTATGAACCTTTTGTACGTCAAAGTTAGCAGTAAGGCTTGCACCTTTATGAGGCTTAAACTTACCAGTATGTTTCATTAGTTTATAGCCACCTTTAGGTTGCTTCATCCAATGGTATCCTTTTGGTGCTGAAACTTTCATATTAACAAGGAGATGCTTTAGGCATTCCACCTTTAGCATACTCTTTTCTATTTTGTTTATTACCCATCATACTTTTTCCTGTATACTTATTAGGAACATAACCTTTTTTTCTAGGTACTTTGTTCATTTAGTTAGGTCTAGCTACTTCACTACCGCCATAATACATAGAACGATCCATTTTCTTCATATTCTTACCACCACCCATTTTCTTTTCTCTTTCTTTCTTAGGCGGCCTTCCCTTTTTAGACCCATAAGTTCCTTTTCCATGCGGCATAATATTTACTCCTGATCCATCGAAAATGTTTTACTCTTTGCTCTACAAGCTTCTAGTTCTGTATTATAATATTTTATTTCTTTTTTATCCTTAGAAGCTTTACGAAATATTCTATCATAATTAAAGTCGTAAGCTTGCTTATCAAATTTTTTACGAAATCTGCTTTCTTTACTGGCTATTGTTCCAGTACTCATAACAAACGGTTTTTCATCTGTTCCAAGTTGAGGCACTTTATCAATCTCCTATAAAAAGGTTTGGGGGCCGTTAAGCCCCCTTACCTAAATTAAGTTCTAGTCAATACCGTAGAAGGCAGAAACTAGTGCTTCACCACGTAGTACCTTGGCTCCATATACATGAAGTCCACGTACAATATCTCCAAAGCTATCAGGATCACGAATAACTTCTGTACTCGTAATAGTCTGAGCAGTAGCTGTAGAAGACATGTGACCAGCAATACATTTACCAGCAGCATTAGAGGTGCTTGCAATGTTGTTAGTCTTGTACATATCAAAACCACGTAGCTTACCAGAGCTTACCAATCCATTACGGATTGAACCTTGACCAGCGTTGTAGTCTACTGACAAAAGCTTAGAAGAACTTTGTACAAGAACTTCATAGAACTCTGGATTAGCTAGGAACCAACGTCCTTCTTCAGGTACGTTTTGCTCGTCTAGCAATCTTGCCATATGAGACAATACATCGATTGGGTCATGTTCACTAGTACCAAAACCAATGTCCAAGTTACCAGTACCATCAAAGGTTCCAGCAGCAAGGTCAGTTGCACTATCAGAACCTAGAACATGATTAGGGCTAGAAGATGATACGCCTGAGAACATAGTTGCAATTACACCTTCGTCAAATGCATCTCGTAGTGCATATGCAGCAGAAGATGATGCAGTCTCACGCCAGTTTACGTGTGACATGTTTGATTCAATGTCATCAACGATAAACTTAAATGCGTTAGCTGTATCTACAACCAAAGTAAGTTCTTGGTCAGTTAGCTTGGTAGCCGTTACATCTTGCCCTCTTTCATACTGATAAACAGTAATTTCGGGTTCTTTGATAATCTTTACACTATCACCATAAGCAGAAATCTCACCAGCATAATCAGTGTTAGTGATTGCTTCTGCTACTGAGGCTTTACGAAAGAAGTTAAGTACCTTTTTCGAGTAGACCGCAGGTAGAAAAAATGAGTTAGTTTGACCACTTACAGAGTTGGCAAAGTTTGCATTGGTATCAGTACTTGGTTCAAAGTATTGATCTGATTGATTATAAGCCATATTACTTCTCCATTAAAAAGACAGATTAATTTTTTACTACTCTGCCTTCAACCATAGCTTGATTAATTTCATCTTCAAATTTATCAAACTGGTCTACAGACATAGCAGCAATTTCCCTTTCAGTCCATATCTTAGGTTGAGCAGAATCAATTTGTGTAGTTTTAGTAGACACAATATCTGCTGCTGATTCCCTCGTTACAGGCTGTCGTTGTGGAGAACGTCTTGTCTGTGTAGTAGGTTTTACGCCAGTTTCTAATTTATAAAGATCTATAGCTTTTGATGCTAAAGTAACATTATCAGGATTATTATAAATCCAATCTTGTATTTGTTGTGGTTGAGTCTCAGCCCATTCGTGAAATGTTTCATCACCTCTGATATCTTCAAAATCAGGATGACGCTCACGCAACGTAGTTTCTGCTTCTCGTTTTAGTATCTCAGCTTCTCTCATTTGAATAGCTGATAACTGTTCTCGTAGCTCTCCTACTTGTTGTTCACTTCTCATATGTGCTACAGATTCTACCGTATCATACAAATCAGGGTACTCTTCTTTAAACTTTTCTAAATCTTCTAAAGACTTAGGAGCTTCGTAACTGGGCTGTACTGATCTAGCTTGAGCCTCTAGTTCTTGTTCTCGTTGTTTAAATTGAGAAACCTTTTCATCATAATGCTTTTTTAAATCATCGTAACGCTTTTTATAATTAGTTCTCTTTTTTGGTTGCACTTCTTCTTGTTCTTCAGGGGCCTCTTCTGGGGTAGCCTGTTGTTGAGGTGCAAAGAAAAGAGAATCAGCATCATCCGTTCTAGGTTTATCTGGCGTATGCCAAGATTTCTTAGCGTTATACGGATTAGCTTCTGGTTCTTCTATATTTTCTACTACTTCTGACATATTCTGTTCTCCTTCCGGGGCTTGAGTCTTTTTAGCAAGGTAGCCATACTAATTCATTCTGGCCTGAATAAATAGCTTGGGGCTTGTCTTTACTTCAAGGTAGCCGTTAAGTTAAAATGGTAAGGGGCCTATGCTAGGGGTAGCCTTACCTCACACTAGGCATTTTGTTAGCACCAATCATGACCTTACGAATTTCTTCATCAGTCTTTGAAAGATAATCTTTATCAGAATCTTCTAATTCATCATCTTCCACAATGCCTCCAAATGCCATTTGCATCATATAGCCACCGTCATAGGCTCGTTCAGCATCATCCATCATAGTCTGTAGATTATCTGCGCCTATAGCATCAGTAGCTTTCTTTGTCATAACAAACTCTCCATCTGACAATCGTGCAGGTATCGAGTCTGATACTCCAGTTCCGGGGCCTGTTACTTCTCCAGCTCCAGAAAACTCAGAAGCAGTTCCTATTACTTTGTCAAATATGACACTAAGTTGAGGATCTGTTTCTAACGAGTTCATTAAATATGTTTGTTCTTCTTCGTTTAAAGATTCATCTATGATGAAATCTAAATAATTATCTTCCATTTCTTCATCTGGAAGTTGAGATGCTTCTGCTTCTGCCATCTCTTCAGGTGGTATATTAGGATATGTATCTACTGGCATACCACCTTCTTCTTTTCCTTCTCTAGTAGGCAAAAAGAAATGATCTGATGCATCTTCACCCTCTTGAAATTTTTTTAATTGTGCTTCTACTTGAGCTTTAGTTGGCCCTTTATCTTTAGGCATTACTTGAGTAGTTTTATCTTCAGATCCAATTACATTGCCATCTTTATCAGTATATATTGTTTTAGTTCTAGCGAGTAAGCCAGCCTTCTGTTCTTTTGTTAATTTTTTAGCCATACTTTCTCTCCAATGATTCCTTAACCTGATCCTTCAACGAGTCTAGGTGTGCCAGCAAACGCAGCTTCCCCTGACTGCGGTATATTTCCGATTCCAATGTTGCCCCCACCAGTGCCTGTGTCTCCAAGATTCGTAGGTTGTTCAGGTGTTCCTTGACCACCTCCCATACCTCCGGGTTGTTGACTACCGGGGCCAGCTTCCGCGCCAGTTGCTTGTCCAGCATTTTGCATTCCTATTATCTGTGCCATCAATGCAGCTTCATCAGGATCATTCATTAGTTCATCAGGATCTAATTCCAGACTGTAAGCCAGTTCACTAATAAGCTTATTTATTTTAACGAAGGGAGCTACAGCAGGATTCTGTACAGTTTGTAAGAATGTAGTGAGCCTTTGACTTCGTACCTCTTTTTGCATAAGGCTATTAGTGCCTGTAGCTTTTACTTCTAGATCTCCTTCTATACCTAGTTTACCCTCTAGGAATTGCATGTTCCATTGGAAGTATGCTTCTCCTAGTGGTTTCAAAAGAAAATCATCTAAGTTCTTTATCACTGTTTTAATATTAAGTGACGCTGCTCCTAGTAGCATAGACATACCAGAAGCAGTTCTTGTCATACTTTGTACGCCTGTTTGACCATGAGAGTAACTAGGAATTCCTGTTTGTTCGTCTGCTAGTTGTCTAAACTTGTCAAACATCATCATATTTTCTTGTGAAGTATTAGGAAACTTCAAACCATTAATAGCTGTTCCGGGCATGCCAGCTTGCCTTCTAAAGACTTTGCCGGGATATATTTCCATGCTTTGACCGCCTACTAAAGAAGTTTCGTCTACGTCAAAGACTAGTGATCCAGATAGTGCAAGGTTATCAATAGCCATTCTAGCGTGACCATTCATAATCTTTTGGCTATCGTCCATGTTTTCTGCTACGCCAATACCAAAGAAACTATAGGGATTCCTTTCGTAAGGAAAAGCATGATAAGGTACTCTAAAGGGAGTAAATGGATTAATGACTGCTCGTAGTAGATTACCATTACAGATCCAAGCATTAACTTGAACCTCGTCAAGATCATCTACTTCTTCTGGCAAATCCATTCCAACTTGACGAGCATACTCTGCGTCCATTACTCCCCAATATTCTAGAACTTCATATTGACCTGCGCCATATTCTTCTGTACGGTGATCGTCTTTTAGTTCCTGTTCGTAATCTGTAGAAGTATAATTAGGCCCCATACGCAAAGAAGATCGAATAGCTTCTTTATCGAAGTATGGCATTTTACCTAGTGACCGAAGTTGTGTCCTATTGAACTTGTGTCTATGAAAAACATACTCGGCTTCAGATACATTTGTTGCATTTGGATCTGGAAAAAAGTCCCAAATGCTAACGAACTCAATGCGAGGAACCCTAACATCAATAGGCTTATACGCCCTAGAACCTTCTTCATCTTCATCCCACCTGCTTAAAGTTTTATTAAAATTAAATGGCCCTTTTACAATACCTGTGCCGAATAGAGCAGACTCAAACAAAGCATTGCGTATTTCACTAGCTCCATTAGATTCTTCGATTTGATCATGTATTAACTTTTCCATCCTTCTTGCTGATCGTTCTGCTGGATTGAGTTCAAGGATTTCTGGGATTGGTGACAACCCCTCCCGCAACATACCTTTTCTCTCTCCTTCTTTATCGAGGTACTGCTCTTCAAACTTTCCTGTTCCATAAGTAGCTCCCGGCTTTAGTACTCTACCATCTCCTTCGTATCCTACATCATAAGGATTTTCTGCTCGTCCTTCTTCGATGTCTATTTCCATCTGCTCTTCAGGAGAAGTAGTTTCAATATTAGGAGTAGGATTATTAGTATCTAAGTGTGCATGTTCTGCAATTCCTTCAGGAACTTTAGTTTCGCTTATCCCTATAGGAAATTTACCTGCTCCAAAGATAACATCCACAAGCTGACCAAACGCAGCGAGTACTTTGGTCTTTGTGATTTTAACAAATACTCTTGACTTTTCTGATTCCCTAAATCGTACATTCTTTGGATAAATCCCCCTATAGTTATGATAAGATGTAATCCATCTTGACTCATCTAGTTCTCTAGCTCTTTGAGCATTGTCATATCTATCCTGTAGTAAACCTACAAAATTATTACGGAGACTCTCCTCTAAGGTCAATTCCAAGCCATGCTCGTCCTCGACCTTTTCAAAGTAGATTTCGTTAGATGTTAGAGTATTATCTTCTGCCATTAATTAATTCCATTATTTTTTGATGCTGTTTTTCTAATTCTTTTCGTTGTTGTTCCAACTTTAAGCGTTGTTTAACAACTTTTTTATCAATAGCCAAATTCTGCATCCACTGGCGTATAAGCTTGTTCCATTCTCATATGTCGCATTTGAGCTAAAGGATCATTAACTTTAGGTCTTGACATAATTAAATAACGCAAAGCATCATATGCATGATCCTGTGCGTGAGTGTCAACGTCTTCAGGGTTACTCTTATCCAAAGGAATACTTTGAAGTTCACGTATCAGGTTAGGACAGTTACTAAATATCTGTATTCGTGGCCTTCCGCTTTGTTGCACTTTCAAGTATTCGTGGATTTGAATTTTACCCTGAATCCTGTTTTTATCTGCCCTTCGTAGCTTATGGCCTGCTCTTACAAGAGTTTCACCTACTGTAGGGCCTGTAGTCCCTGTTCTGTTCCATGCTGCTGTATCAAGCACTCCACCAACAGAAAAGGGATCTTCTATTTCCATTTGAGTAATTAGCTGCGCTAAATCAACTCCTGTTAGATTCTTTTGATACAACTCTCGATATACAATAAGAGTTCCGTCAGAAGGATCTATAGCTGCCCATACACAAGATGATTCAGATGCATAACCATAGTCAATACCTTTTACTCGTTCCCAACCTATAGGAATCTGAAAAGGAGGTATTACATGAACACCTACGTCAAATTCCGTAAAGGCTGCGCCTTCAGTAATTTCCCAATTACCTTCTAGTAACTGCCTACGTTGCACATCAGGTAAAGCCTTTAACATCTGCTCGTATCGACCATCCTTTGATAAAAACGGATTGTCTTGTAATCTAGCAGGAATAAACTTGCGGCTTAGTCCATCTTCCCCTGTAAACGATTCATTAGGCTCGTTAGGATCAACATATCGTTTCTTAACCCAATGTGCGCCTACCCCTCCGGGGTTAGCTGTACAACGTAGGTAAGGGACAATATCTGGATCAGTAGTCCTGAGTCGAGATGCTAAATAGTTCCACCCAAATTCTGTTGGTAGGTGGGTGATCTCGTCAAACCCAATCCAAGAATAGGCTTGCCCCTGATAACGGTACACATCTGCATCCCTTTCTAGGAATCCAAATTCAACCTTTGCACCGCTAGGGAAGTTCCATATCTTTTCTACTTCTCTAAACTTAGAACCCGGAAAAGCTTTAGGATATAATTCCCTAGACTTGTCAATCAATTCTCTTAGCTCTGGCATAGATCTTCTTAGTATCAAGGCTCTATGCGCTGGTCTGTGGCAATACCTTAGCGGATCTACTAACATCGCATAGGATTTACCACCTCCTGCTGCTCCTCCGTACAGTACATCTGTCTCTGGAGCGGCTAGGAAATCAGTCTGTGGCCCTTCATTAGGGGAAAATATAACAGACTGTTTTGCTTCTTCCTGTACTATATCTGGTAAATGTTCTTCTATTTGATCTAGAGAAACTACTTTACCTTCTTTAGTCTTTTCATCAGAAGGTTCATCTAACTTACTTTGAATATTCTTCTGACGTTGAATACTTTTCTTAACTGTTTGTAACTTTCGTTCTAAGTCTTTTTCTTTTTTCTTTTTATCCTTTAAAGACTTCTGAGCAGATATCTTAGCCTTTACTGAACTATGATAGTTATACTGCCTTTTAGGTTTGTTAGGATCTTCTAAACCTCTTGCTATCTTTTCCTGCTTGACATACTTCTGTATAGTCTGGTGAGATATAGTCACACCCTCTAGCTCAGATTCTATAATCTCTTTTGCTTCTCTTAGCGAAGAGACTGTATTATCTATCAAACCATTAATCATCTTTGCTAATAGTTCAATATGTTCAGGGATAACCTCTAAAGCATTATCTTTATCTTCTACTAGCCTGTAACCATAGGGAATAGATCCCCTAACCTTATCCTTAGTCTTGGGAAATTCTATTAGCAACTGTGCCTTCAATCACATCTCCCTTAGCTGGTAATATAAATAAGCTGCCTGTACTATCGTCTAGGTTGTGATTTACATCCAACCTATCCGTTTTAGAGACACCTACCCTATCAAGGATGGTTTGAGCGGCTTGTAGCTTGGTATTTACCTGTGGTATAGCATCATCAGAGTTCATTACCTGCACTAACTTCATAGCAGCTTTTGGTGCAGACTCCGCTAGGATACGAGAGGCCAGCTCAATCACTTCTTGTTGCAATGCTTTTATGACTTGATGATGACTGCCTTCAGCATATCCTGCAAGCTTCGCTGCTAGTTTAGGATCACCTCCTGTTTCAATTAGGTTATCCAGAAACTTTTGTTGCTTTTCAGTTAGTTCACGTTCTTTACTTTGTGGTCTTATACCTTTAGGTAAATAATTTGAAATATGAGCCACTTAACACATCCTTATTACAATACACATAAACTAAATTGTTATCTATTATAGGGTTGATTTTAGGTTTTGTCAAGCTTTATTTACACATTGTACTTGACAAAGTAACGATTTAACTGTATAATACCTATTAATATATTAATACAGTATTAATATTTAATGGGTTGTAGATACAAAAGGACGTTGTGAGTTACATGGTTTTAAATATTAATAATGTGAGCGCAATATATTGTACACATTAAACACCAGCCTGTTAAGATTGACAATTGAAAAATAGTTTAAAATATTTCTCAATGCCTTTTGTATGTGGGGGAGGGGGCTGGCCTCCTGCCTACCCCTTATTCTAAATAGTGATAACCTTATTCTATTTGGAAATATTAAAATGCCATTAGCAAATGCGATGCAGCCATCAATATTTTTAATATTTAAAATATTGATCGAGTCTAATATTAGGCGCGATCTAAACATATTTTGAATATTTGAAATAGGGCGCACCAAATCATTTTAATTAGCCTAAGATTTACAATCTTTTTAATAATTCCTAATACTTATTAATACCTATTAATCTATTCCTAATATTCTCCTATCTTCAAACACTTACCCGCCATTCACCTATTCAAAATATTCAACAATTGGTCTAACCAAATTGGTCTAACCAGATGCCTATTTTTCTATTGGTCTGACCAGATTGGTATG
>VTLG01015298.1_pt1 | contig 13319 bp, 18 predicted proteins | sample 4694571 | NCBI WGS metagenome assembly VTLG01 (sample SAMN12604809, study PRJNA352737) | marine metagenome | biome: ENVO:00000447; feature: ENVO:00000209|ENVO:00000569|ENVO:01000036; material: ENVO:00002151; isolation source: viral sequences binned using virsorter ... | reverse complement strand
CGTAGAACCACCAGCAATTCCACCAGTAGGAGGCGGCATGGCCTTTGGCGATTTCCAAGAAGCAACAACAAGAGATTTAGAAAGAGATCAGGAACTGCGTAGTCGCAGCATGAATCTGCTTGGCAGTGGTCCTACTCAGTCTTTGATGGCCCGGTATAACCAAGGTATGACGCCCTTTGCCGGGCAGCGATTTACTGGTTTAAATGAAGACCAAATTGCGGCAAATGAGATGCTGCGGGGGAATGTGAGCGCGATCCCTGGTCAGAATATATTTGATCAAGCCACGGCCGCTGCGCAAGGACTCGCACCAATTCGAGCAAACACCATAACCGGGCCGCTGATTGATCCTAATACTATTCAGACTCAAGGACGGCAGCGAATACAGGATATAGTCGCGCAGCAGTTCGCTGGCTCGAATCTTGCGCCGTACACCAATCCCTACAATCAGCAAGTTGTAGATGCCGCCCTCAACGACATTGAACGGCAAAGGCAATTAGCCTTACAACAAAATGCCAGTAGGGCAACTTTAGCAGGGGCTTATGGCGGTGATAGAGCCGCGTTAGTTGACGCCGAGACAAACCGAGCGGCCTTAGATACAGCGGCGCGAACAGCCGCGAACTTGCGATCACAAGGCTTTGACCGTGCCGCTGCAAATCTTGCAGATGATGCTGATCGAGCGCTGCTTGCTAACAGAGAGAACCAAGCGGCAGACGCACAATCGGTAAGGGACGCTCTGGCAGTTGCCTCCGACAACTTGCAGGCAAACATGGCACAGCAGAGAGCGGCTGATACCGACACGCAACTCAATCAGATACGACAGTCGCAAGCCCTGCTTGATGCCTTTGGCCAGGGCAGTGATATATATCGGTCTTACCTGGCTGACTTTGTCGGTCTCGGTGATGTCCTCGATCAGAGGGCGCAGCGCGAACTCGACTTTGACTACGATCAGTTCCTACTTGGCCAAGACTTCGACGAGGCGCAGATAAGGAATCTGCTAGATTTAATTAGCAGGTCTCCACAAAATGAGAAGGAAACAGTGAAGGTAGATGCTGGGGTGAAAGGTGACCTCGGTGCGCTCACCACGATTGCAGATATTATTGGTGCGCTCGGTTCTAGTGACCCGCTAGGCCAGTTAGCTAAAATCATTTAGGAAAAATTAGTAATGAATCAACTAACTAACAACGCTCAATCTAATACCCAACTTGATCCAAGAGTACCAAAAAAGCCAGGACTGCTAGATTACATCGGGAATGTGCTTTCTGGCGTGTCATCGGGTATGGGTGGCCTGTTGGGCGAAATTGGAAGACGCCAGGCAAATATGCCGGGTTTGACAGATGCGCAGGGCATGGGTCTTCTCCGCGCAAATGCGGCAGGTACGGGTCAACAATACCTAGACGACATACGCACCCGGAATCAGTTGGCTGCAGCCACAAACGCTTTAGGTGGTCTTACCCAAGCAGACCAAAATGCGCTTTTGTCTCTGCCTCCCACCATACAGGCGCAGGTGATCCAAAACATACTGGAGTTCCGCAATGCGCCTTCAAGTCTAACGGCCGCTCCGTCTGCCGTGCGTGAGTATCAGTTTTATGAAAACTTACCTGATCAAGCGGCGAGAGAGGACTATCTTAAAGTTAAAAGAGCCAACCCTTATCTAGATATAGGCGGGTCACTTGTACAGCCCAGCCCAGTTAATCCTGGGGAAATAGTTGACGAAATCGAGATTGGGTATGCACCCGGCGAGTCGCCAGAGGATCGAGCAGACATTGCGACAGCAGAGGCCCAGGCTACAAGCGGGCTAGACCAAGTTCTATCACCTGCGCAAATCCGCATTGATGAAGCATTTGCTAATTCTTACGCAGCTTATGAGTTTGGTGCGCCGGGAGAACCACCTGGCAAGCTGACGGAAAATCGCAATATAGAGATCATGGATAGCGTCCTAGCTGATCTCGCTGGCACTTTGACGCCAGCGCAGCAGGGCGAAGTGTTCGGTTTCGATCCCGATGCAGAGCCAGACAGAGTGATACCTGCAAACGATCTCAACCTTACAGGCAAAATTATTGGTCAATTCAGTCCAGGTCTTCGCGGTATTGGAAATCCTGAGTCTGCAGACGTACAAGATCGGATAGAACAAGTCGTGCAGCAGGGTTTGCGTGAAACTCTTGGCGGTCAGTTTGCACAGCAGGAAGGTGACAGACTGATTGCGAGGGCGTTCAACCCGGCGCAGGAGGAATCTGTAAATATCAAACGTTTGTTGCCTTTGTTCCAACTATTTAGAAATGCAAAGGCAGAGCGCGATAGGCAACGAGCATACTTCTTGGAGAAGCAAACCATATCCAACTATGAGCCAGGTGTGTATGGGAACTTGTCAATTTCTGACATTGAGCGCGCTTTAGAAGGCGAGGGTTTACCTGATGCTCCAACTGCGGCAATAACGCTCGAAGACATCGGTCTAACAGCGGCACAGATCGAACAGTACAACGCAGGGACGGTCCCACTTGGTCTCACTCCAGAACAATATGACCAACTTAGCGCCTATGAGGATCAGCGATGAACATGAAAGCTAAGATCGCCGAGGCAAAGCGTCAGAGTGCGCGCGGTGGCGGTCCACGTACTTTTGCTCAGGGTCTAACGTTGGGGTTTGGGGATGAAATAGAAGCAGCGATAAGGAACCCTGGGCTTTTGCTTGGACTAGATAGCAGTCGAAGGGAGTTTGATCGAGATATTGGCAATATTCGTGGCTCTATCGATGCTTTTAGAGATTTAAACCCCGGGTCTGCATTAGGACTAGAGGTGGCTGGTGCAGCATTGCCATCACTGGCAGCGATGTTCATACCGGCGCTTGCCCCAGCGGCTGGCGCACGGAATGTCGGATTACTGGGCCGAATGGGCCGTGGTGCTCTTACTGGTGCAACGGAAGCGGGTCTATATAGTATGGGTACGCAAGAGGGCGGTCTGCTCAATCGCAATCCGCTCAACATGGAAACCGCTACAGGTGGTGCAATCGGTTTTGCTCTGCCTCCTGTGCTGCAAGGGGCGGGAAGGGCAGTCAATCGTATGCGGAACCCAATGACCAGGGCGCAACGTGCTATGACAAATATATTAGGTCAAGACAACACGACTGTTTCTGACATGGTATCGCGAAGAAATCTGGATAAACCCCAGGTGGCCGCAGATTTATCCGGTTCAAATGCACAATCCAGAGTCGGTGCTCTGCAGGGTATGCCTGGACCGCAGCGCGATACTATCAGAACGGGCCTCCTTGACCGTCAACGTGGTCAGGCAGAGCGTGTGATAGGCGACATTGAGCAAACTACCGGAACGATCCTAGCTGACACCGACCAAGCGCTGATTGACCTCAACCGCGCTCGTAAGGACAACGCACGCCCGCTGTACGAGAAGGCGTATGAAGCAGGTCAGGTGATTGACGACCCTGAACTGTTGGCGCTTCAGGCGGATGATGGCTTCCAAGCTGCCTATAATAAAGGCGAGGAACTATACGACATAGAAAACAGAGCTCGACGACTGAGAGGTGAAGAAGCATTGCCGCCTCTGCCTGAAGTAGATGCAACGTTAAACCTGCGTGGACTTGATCAAGCATACCGGGGAATGAGAGCACAGGCAGATGAGGCGTTCCGCAGCGGTAATTACGAACTTGGTCGTGCTCTCAAAGATGAGGCAAATGCCTTACGGGATAAACTGGACGATATGTTTCCCGAGTATCGCGAGGCGAGGGCTGTCTACAAATCCGACAGCGAAATGATCGAGGCGCTGGAGTCAGGCCGTGAATTTATGTCCCCGGCAAAGACGAACAGCAGGACGATACGCCAAGAAATTGCTGACTTGGATGAGGGACAGCTAGAGGCATATCGTATGGGTGCTGTTGATGCTATTCGACAGTCTATATATCGGTCTGCAAAAGATGGCACTAACATACAAAATCGCTTCTTTGGGACCAAGGAAATGCGGGATCGACTGCGGCTCCTGTATCCAGATGGCGATGCTGGTCAAGCACAATACGATCAGATGCTGAATCGCTTGAACCAGGAAACACAAATGCAGGACACTCTACGCGCTACCTATGGGTCTCGCACCACGCCAATGGCACAAGAGGTTGGCGAACAGTTGGCTGATGAGGGTGCAATCGATTTTTCTCGTTTTAATCCACGCCAAGGCTTAATGGCAAATCTTGCTGACAACACATATCGAGCGTTGGGTGCTCGTGCACGGGCCGGTTCTCCGGCAACCAGGCAAGCCACGGCAGAATTACTGATGGACCCAGTAGCAGTTCCTGCGTCGCCTCTAGCGCCGGTTGGCGTGACACAGGTCGCTAGTCCGGCTATGCAGGAGTTGCGTAGTAACATGCGAGGAGCACAGAGAAACGCTGCTCAGTTGCGTGGACTCTTGAACAGAACGAACATCCCTCTCACGGGATTTAGTGGTCTACTCGGCGGCATGGGGATGAACGAGCGCCGCTAATACTGTATTCTCTGCACCTATCACTAGGCGGTCACGTTATAGGGAGAACAATGATGACTAATTCTGAGGCATTGCAGGTCATATCTGAATGCGCTGACTGTGGCGTCACCAATAGATGGGGGCGAAGTATGGACTATGAGTGGGGCCAAGCTATGGCACACATCACTAACCAACTGGGCATGGTCTTTGACAAAGAGACAGAGCAATGGGTCACCTCTGACACAGGGCAGGCATCATGAGTGTTTCTGCACCGGTTTCTGCACCGGTTTTGTCGTCTGTCAGCGACTTTCTCTGTCCGCGAGTGACTGACAAGTGCAAGTAAAACAAACACTTATATTTGACACTCACGGACAGTAAAGTACAATCTAGGGTTTCGAAACCCCTAGGGGACGCCAAACTTTTCCGAATGGAAACAATGGCTTACGTGTTTTTGAGTAATGCTTGCACCGGTTTTGCACCGGTTTCTTGTTTCACCCGACCACACGTAGGCCATGATTCGGCACCGCAACACCTTCCAAATGTGACCGATCTTTTTTGCCGCTATAGCCGCGTATAAAATGCGCGTAGGTGCTTTGGAAAACGCCTACACCGTGCCCTAATTCCATAGCGCACTCTGCGTGACTATTGTTCTGACTGATCAACTCAGAGGCTCTGGTGTGCCTGAAACAGTACATATCGCGTGGCTGGAACCCCTGACGGTGCAGGGCAATGTTTTTGTCCGCGTGTAGTTGCTTATGTAGCTTGTAAAGCGGCTTTCTGTCCTTAACAGGGTTTCCGTCTTTGTTTACGAACAAGAAGTCCCCGTAATCGAGATTTTTGCAATATGTAGTAATGTGCGGCCTAGCCCATGTCGGTATGTAGACGTGACGAGTTTGCAGGGTTTTTGTTGTATCGATCCCCTTGGCCTTAACTTGTCGATAGACGTACAAATCTTCCCCGCCCTCAATCAGACAATCAGTGCTGAGTCCCAATATTTCACCCGTCCGCAAACCGCAAGCAAACCCAATCACAGCCATCAAGTGGAAGTCACCAGGTCTGTTAAAGGTATAGCGCGGCGCAGCGGACAAAAGGATACGACGCTCTGGTTCCTCATATTTATCCACAGGCAGTTTACTTGTCTTTGCGATTTTTATGTCTGACGCTGGATTTGGCCAAATCGCGTGTTCCTGAAAAACACCCCGTAGGACGATAACCCGATTTGTCTGCTCACTACGCGAGTAGTTGCTCCCGTCTGATTTTTCCCAGTTGCTGATTATTTCTTTCACTTCAGCTTGGTGGATCGATCCTAACAATCTGCCCTCAAAGTGGGGCAACCAGATGGTGCGAAGCATCCTAGTAGTTTTATCGATTTCTATTGTAAATCGCTGGGCATGCAGATAACGCTCCACGGCAACTTCAAAGCGCATGGTGTAAAAATCATTGCCATGATGCCCCGTTTCGCTCTCTGCGATTCGGACCTCTCTCAGCTTCTTTGCTGCTTCAATATGCCTTGCATTGTTTGGTGAGTACGTGCTGGGCAAGACTTCTTCATTGTTTTGCCCCCATCTGATAACGATTCTATTTCGTTGTTGCCAGACTCCTGTTGCAAGTTTCCTGACGATTCGTTCAGCCATTGGTTTACCTCCCTCAAGTTCACCATTGTTTGACGACCAATAACCTTGTAATGCTTACCATGTTGCCAGTGACGCTTTCTCCAACCTTCCAAAACGCCATCAGTAATACCTAGATCGGCACAAAATTTCTTTCCTGATACGAATTCCAACTCCATCAGAATTCATCCGACAGCAGATCATCCACGCTAAATTCTTTCGCAGGTGCAGCTGCTTGCTGTGGCGCTTCGCCTGGCAGCGGCTTGTCGTGCTGCTTACCCTTCGGGGGCTTATTCATTATCGGTCCACGGTTCCCCGTAATGTATGTGTTACCGTTTTGATCCTTACGGATTTTTAACCCAAAGAAATGGTAGTACCCGTCAAATTTACCGTGACCCTTAAAGTCATCGTGCCAATCTTCGGTTTTCTCTTTGTTTTTCCAAACAGTAAATTTTTCGCTGTCGTCATATTCCTTGTCCATGCTTTCTCCTTTTCTCTACGTGATCGTGGACTTCCTCTAAAAACTTCAATGTCTCCGCCAGCAAAGCGTCAATCTTTTCTTCGTTGCGGGGGAAGGGAATAACGAACGTTTGAAATCCTTCCTCGACTCTTGGGTCAAACTGGACGAAGTCACAGTGGGTGGCTCCTGTACACGCCATTTGGCAATGCATCTGCCACTTATACTCATCTCGAATGAGTCTGTTCCATCTTTCATCGTCTTTTGGCACCTCTTCAAGTTCTAATCTAATCAATTCTGGCTGTGAGGAAATTGAATAGGGGCATTTGATCTCAATAAGTCGCTTTTGATCACTGGCCCAGATGCCATCTGGCGAGGCACACAATCCCTTAACTTCGGGATGATCGGTAATCGCATGCTTACCTGTTGGTTCTATAATTAACTCACCTGTCATCCATTCGTAAGCATCGCGTGCAACTGGCTCGTACTTAGTGCCGTGTGCCATTGCCTCTCTTACAGAAGCGGGAAAGGTCTTGTCTTCGCCAATGCCCAAAACTTCATTAATCTTGGTCGTAAGGTACTCATCACGGGCTTTCAGGTATTTTCCGGCACGCCCAGGCATGACCTTGTGGACCTCACTTGCAGTAACCTTGCCGCGCCGGTGGGCGAACCACTCCTCACTACGCTGCTGCATTGAAACCTTCCACAATTTTGTGCTTTACGGCGTTAGCGCGGTCCTTATACGCCTTCGGCAACTCCCTCACCCGTTTCAGGCGCGTTTTTTTTGACCACGACGCCTGAAGGTCTTTATAGGTTTTGGTGCTGTTTAGTTCGCTTATTAGTTCAGCCAGGATTATTTCGTAATTAGGATTCACCGGCTCTTCATAACGCTCAACGGCGCCGTCAGTGTCGTCAGGATCGCCCGTTATTATCATGTTGGACAGTATGAGGATGTTGTACCTACGCAGGTAGGTCTGCGCCGTGCCGTGTGTCTGCGGATTGGTTGGATCGCGCAACTGCACTGACATTGATGTCGAAATATCTTCTTCGCCAACGATAAACTGAGTCGTAATCGTGTAATTGGTATGCAGATAGTCGCCGGTCTGTTCGTTAAACACATCGACAGTCTGCTGCATGTGTTCGACATCGACTTCCTTGTACTTAGTTTTTATGTGCTTCTGCAACTGTTCCAACGACACATAATCATTATGCAGCCCCTTTGCTTTGGGTTCGATTTCATCCCTGGCCATCGCCTTCAGGATATCCTGTAAATTTTTTCCTGCCATCATTCCTCCTTGAATTTCTGCGTTTGGCCCTCGCGCAGCAACGAGTCCGCGAATCTATCCAGTTGCGGTTCCGTGGCGATCCACTCCGCTCCTGCCCAAAGGTAGAAGATGAGTATAAAAAGTAACGTTTTACGTGTCTTGTTTATAACTTGTGTATACATTATGTATATACATTACCCAAAATTTTTTTACAGGTCGTTCATGGTTCCAATCACGACACCAAGCACGGCTATGTCTTTTTTAATCTTGACGACCCGATCAGGCCAATTCGGGTTCTGATGCTCCATCACGCCATCACCGAGATATTTGGCATAGTTAACTTGTCCGTCAATTGCATAGCAGATCATCTTGCCCGTCACGGCGTCGAGGTCCATGTCAACGATGGCTGTGGAGCCGCCAGACAGCTGCGGGGCGTTTGCCTCTGATTCAACCGATAAAGCCCATGTATTGGCGCTGTGAGTACCAGGCCAGTAAATCTTTCTTAAATTCTTGCCGCCGTTTTCTAATTCTTCTAACACGTCCACACCAACCGCTAAATATACGTCCCCTTGTATGCCGTTGACTTCAGCTTGGATGTTATCGAGCAGCCCATCTGCCTCTGCGGCGAGGCGAGGAGACCAATCAGCAAGTGGAATGCCCATCATCTTGCTAAACTGCAGCCCTCTCTTTAGGGATATCGGATTCCGACCATTCACCATGTGGCTGATCTGTGACCTGTCGGTCCCCATTTGTTCAGCCATTTGCGTGTAAGTGAGCGGCTGGGTTTTAATCCAAGCCTTCAACGTCTTTGATTCCGATTGCGCCATGATAGTGGGTGTCTATAACCTAATTGCACAGTATAATGCATATGGTTTGGCATATACAATCGGTACCTTCCGTTGAATCTTAATACCAGCATTCTGAATTGTCCTGCGATCTCATCAGTATTTCGTTCGTTTTGTAACTGTATATTATGAAAAATTCTGATAAGGTCAGATAAAACTACACCTCGTATGAAAACTAAATTACAGAATCTCAAAGAAGCCTGGCAGGAGTACCAAAATTTAACTGGTACGACGCAAGTGGCTGCATCAAAAAAATTGGGCTGGGCACCAGCGACTTTGGGATTGTATCTTAGTGGTAAGCGGGAACTCAGAGGTGAGCACATGGCGCAGCTGAGTAATTTGCTGCTTGTCGATCCGCATAAAATTACTGAATCACCCGTATCAGTAACAAGGGAGTTGGAGGTTGTTGCGACGACCAGTAGTAACCCAGCACCGCAAAAAACCAAGAAAATCGCCTTCCGCGGCCATAGACAGGCAATTTTCTGCGACATACCGCTTTTGATTGAAGGCGCGACCTTGGCTATTCCAGCCGGAGCAACGCTGCTGGTGGATGAAGTAGGCCAGGACACGACTGATCCGAAATGGCCCACAATGACCACGAAATATTGGGCAATTGTGACGCCTAAAAAAATTAGATTAGTGCTTTCAAAAGATAAGCCGCGTGAAAAATCAGGCGAAACGGTCTACCAAGTGACATCCGCCTTGTTTGTTTAGGTTTGACCTTAATAAATACGTACTGTATGTTTTGCAAATGTCTGATAAGAATTTCAAAAAGAACCTTCGGGTTTTCTGCAAAAAATTTAACATAAGGGCGCACGAGATTGTTATCGGCACCGGCCTGTCAGACAGCATTGTTGCCGAGATGTACAATCCTAACTCAGAAACGACAATCTCTTTGTCACACGCTGTGCAAGTCACGCATTTCCTGCGAAACAAAACCAAAGCACTCGTAAATATCCAATACTTTCTTGGTGACGATGACTTTGATCGGTTTCGGCAAATGTTAGAAATGATTTCTGATCACTTGCGAGATCGGCAAGGCGCTTTGAAATATTATGAGGATAATCTAGACCGCATGATTGCTGACGAGAAAGTTATTAGCACTTATCTGGCAAAAATGATTGGTATGTCGAAGACGCTAGACAGTTAAAAAAAATTTGCCGTTTAGGTGTATAGAGTATATCTTTTGCGTGTATCAAATATCGCAAAGGAATTAGCCAATGGACGGCATTTACTCCGATAGTTTTATCCGGCCTGAAAGCCTGAAGCAGTGGATGAAGGCAAATAATCGAACCCATGACGAAGCTGCAGAAACTTTTGGGTTTCAAAAAATCACCATGCAAAAGTATGCCAATCACCCTACGAGGGATATCGGGGTTTTTGGCGACAAGGTGTGTGAGTCCAAAGAAGAATGGGTGCTTGGCCTGCATGTAAACAACAGAATGGTCAATTTTCCAAACCCAGTAAAAATCATCACCATCAAAGAAGTAAAACCACGCGGGAAGATGGCGCGTGATTGACGCTGCGCAGATCGCGCAGATGATCGGTGGGCGCAAAATTGGTGAGGGTAGATTCCGAGGCAAGTGTCCAGTTTGCGTTAAGGATCATTTCTACGTTTCTGATGGTGATCGCGGCACAATCATGTACTGCCACGCCGGTGCTTCGTTTAAGGAAATGTGCGACGCGCTAGGCATCAAGCAGACCGATTGCGCTCCCGGCGACTACACGCCGCCTCCTTATAACCCACAAGATGACATGACCGCTGTCACACTCGCGGCAGTTGATTTGCGTAAAGGTAAAACACTTAGTCAGTCTGACATTAGTTTTGTAAACAAGGCAAAGGCCCGATTGAAAAAAAACAAGCAATGGAGAAGGGCAGTTGAGTTTGCAAAAAGTTGTTGAACTGGGCGATCCAATCGCCGTGGCTTTTTATTCTTTCCTCAGTTTGCTTCCTGACGGTAAAGCAGTGAATGCGAAAGAAGTAATGGCCAGGTTTAGCATTGGACGTAATCGATTCTACAGAGCCAGGAAACTACTCCTGGCACACGGTTTGATTACGGAAGAGAAACTGCACGATGCCACTGGCAAACATGCTGGAGTGCGTTACAGCGTTCCACATGAAACAGTATTCCGTGATGTTGAAAACGACAACACGGTAGACCTGGCACGTTCTGTGCAATTATATAATAATTATAATAATACTGAACATGTTATACATGATCATGTAATACATGATCATATTAATATTAATAATAAAAACACCTCACCGCTTGTTCAAAAATATCCACACGGTTTTGAGCAGATTTGGAATGCGTTCGATTTAAACCTCGGGAGCAAGGGCAGTAAGTCCGAAGCGTTCAAAGAATTTAAAAAACTTAAACTTACTGATGCGGACGTAGACAACTTACACGCGATGATTCTGTCCGAGGTATCTCGCAAGCGAACAGAGCGAGAGGGTGGTCAGTGGGTTTCCAACTTTCCGCATGTTTGCCGTGTGTTAAAGCGACGAGAGTGGGAGACTTGGGCAGAATCATCGACCCCCACGGCGACGAGTCGAGAGGTATTACTGTGATACCAATTGACCGCATATCTGTCAGTGATTTCAATGAGAAAACGTTGCAGGGAGTCCTTGCCGAAAAAACACAACATCGGGTCCAGTGGCTTGATAAACATTCAGAGAAAATTCTAACCGAGAACGAGACTGACACCTCGCTTATAGGAACTGATCTACCGTGGAGCAAGACGCACGGCAAGGTCTGTTTGCAGGAAGGTGCGGTAAGCACCTGGATAGGCATCGATGGTCATAAAAAATCCAGCGTACTCAATCAGATCGCTGTGTTTGCTGCGAGAGACCAAGTAGTTGGGATCGCCAGTTTTGAAATGGACGTGCGCTCACTGGGCCAGCTGATGGTACAGCAGGCATACGGTGCGAAAAGCCCAACCCGCGACCTTGTGCAACGATTTCTAGATTGGAGCAAACACAGAGTGCTCTGCTATGACCATGTTGGCACCGTAAAGGTCATCGAGGTTTACGCCCTGGTCGTCAAGATGGCTCGGGACTACGGCGCAAAGTTTGTGGTCATCGACTGCCTTCAGATGATCTCGGGAGTTTGCGGTGACAACGAGCAGGAGCGCGCTCTCATGTCGATGCTTGTACAGTTGGCTAAGGGCTTCAACATCCACATCGCGCTGGTACATCACGCCAGAAAGCCCGACAAGGGCGGTGACGAGTACATGCCTACGCGCTTCGACGCACTCGGGTCCACGTCCATTTCGCAACTGAGCAGCATCCTGGCAATAGTCTGGTCCGACAAGAAAAAACAACGTCTGCTCGATCAGCAGGAACTCGGCGTCGAACTCAGCGCAGAGGATGAAGAATACTTAAACCGTCCTGACACTCGCATTGTTGTTGCCAAAAACCGGCACATTCCTTTCGAGGGCACCATAGCCTTATGGCAGCACAAAAGCCGTCAGTTCACTGCAACTGCAGATAAAAAGACCATGAGCATCTGATGGAAGGGGAGCACTGGTCAATTTCAACATCCAGGCAACTGCCGTCGCTTCATGCAGCGATTACGAAGGCGCTTGAGGAGAAGGGTTCTGTTGTCGTGCAGATTTGGGATGGCCGCAAGCGTAGTGACGGACAAAACCGATTGCAACATGCGATGTATCGCGAGATCGGTAAGCAGCTTTACGGCAACGATTGGAAGTTGGCGAAGCGGGAATGCAAGCTGACCATAGGGGTGCCAATCCTGCGCCGGGAGTCTGAGCGCTTCAAAACGCTTTACGACAAAGTGATCGGCACCGGCAAACGAGCAACGATTGATCATCAAACCAAACTGGATTTTATGGACGTGCTGGACGTTAGCAGCGCTTTGAGTGTGGCTGGTGCGAATGAGTACATTGAAACCATATACAGCACATACGCAGAGAAGTTTAGTTGGTCAAACTTTATTGAACGCAGCACAAAGGAACTCACGCGCTGATGCCCACATTAACAATTCAAGTAACGGACTCTGAGTTCTACGAAGTATTAGATTTGTACGAAACGCACATGAAGCGTGTGGACAAAATTGAAAGGACACTACGGAAAGTGTCTTCACAGTTGGAGCGTTTGGAAGATGCCCTTGAAAAAAAAGAAACAGAAGACGACAGCGAAGATCATTGATGATTGCGCTGTACTCATGCAGAAGCTGGTCAGGCTAAAGGCTGCAGACAGCAATGGCTTCTGCACTTGCGTGACTTCGGGCGTAAGAAAACACTGGAAGGAGATGCAGGGCGGTCACTTCATCGAGCGCGGGAAACTTGGCACAAAGCTGATGGAAGAAAACATTCATCCACAGACTCCATATGAGAATCAATACGGGATGCAACGTGCAACGACTGTGCTGAAATACCGCCAGTATATGGTGGACATGTACGGCGAAGATTTTGTTGAAGAGATGTTAGAGACCAGTAGGCAGGTTAAGAAATACACCAGGGCAGAGGCACTAGAAATTCACTCTGATTTGAAAGCACGGGTGAAAGAAGCAGAGCACAGAGTCAGCCAGTTGCGGCCTACCAATGAACAAGACTACTAAGGAAAAGATCGATGACTTGATTGATATCTGGATTGATACAGCACGCCAGGTTGAGGTCGGGTGGCCAGCATCTTCGATGTTAAGCAAGTTCATAGAATACCGTGGCA
>VTLG01008332.1_pt1 | contig 13322 bp, 22 predicted proteins | sample 4694571 | NCBI WGS metagenome assembly VTLG01 (sample SAMN12604809, study PRJNA352737) | marine metagenome | biome: ENVO:00000447; feature: ENVO:00000209|ENVO:00000569|ENVO:01000036; material: ENVO:00002151; isolation source: viral sequences binned using virsorter ... | reverse complement strand
TGTATTGACAGCACTTATATTAGGTATAGGTGGCGCTATAGGTCTACTTGCAAAATTCTTAGGACAAGATATAGCAAACTTCATAGAATCATTGATGATAGCTATAGCCAATGGATTTGTCCATTTTATAAAAGTAATGTCAGAAAACAAAGAAGCAGTACAGGATGTTGTAGATCTATTCTTCTACTTTGTTGATAAGGCTATAGAAGCTTTTGGTAAATTCATAGATTTGGTAATGCCACATATTAAGGACATTCTACAAATGTTCTTGGATCTCCTACCAGATTTAATAGAAGCCGTAACTCCAATTGTTAATGCTGTCCTTAAATTTGTAGTTGATATAACAAAGGCTCTTACGCCAATTATCAAAATTATAGCAGATGCTCTCGTTCAAATAGTTGGTAAACTGGTGGAAGGCCTTCCACCAATTATAGCAGAGATAACTAAATTTGTTGATACAGTGGGTGGTTTTATTAATGATTTAGTTAAAAATGTATTTGATGGTGTTACAAGTATTATAGCAGAAGTAACCAAACTTATTGATGCAGTAAGACCAATACTTTTAGAGCTAATTAATGCATTTAACAATCTCGTTGATAAGATAATTGGATTTCTTAATAATTTAGTTGACAAAATTGGCCCAATAATAGATTCTATATCAGGACTCGTTAAAGAACTTGGTGAAGCTATATCAAACGCTATAAGTACTTACTTCGATGGTATTGAAGGTTTAGTTCAAACTTTGGGTGACGCTCTTACTAAGATTGTTGATACAGTACTCAATGGAATAGCATTAGTTATTGAACAAATAGGTAAAACAATCGAGGGAGTCATAGACGCAGTAGTAGATGGAATAACAAGACTTGCTGATATTGGTGGTGGTAAATTATTATTGACTGCAGCTGGAATTACAGCTATAGCTGCATCATTAGCACTATTTGGTGCAGCTCAAGTCGCTGCAGCTGCCGGTGGTGGAGTTGGTGATGTTGTTGGTGGTATAGGTAAATTGTTTGGTGGCCCAGGAAATGTATTTGACCGACTCCAAAATCTTGCAGATATGTCTTCAGAATTACTACCAGTTGGTGATGCCATCAAAGGAATAGCTGCAGCTATGGGTGAGTTTGGTGGTATTAGTATTGGAACTACAAAAGGTATTGAACAGTTTAAGGAACTATCTAACGGCATTGGTGATGGACTCGATAGTATTCTTGGTGGTGGTGGTGTATTCGGTAATCGTGGTGGTACAGGCCAACAAAGACTTGAAGCATTAAAAGCAGTAGCATCAATGTTAGGTAGTGAGTTGGAAGGAATGTCTGCTGGTCAAACGCCAGGTATGCAAGTGCGAAATAGAGATGTTCGAGATGGAGATGTTATTAATAACACAACTACAGTATCAAATACTGGTGGTACAACAAACGTCTTTAATGATGCTGGTGCAGTTGATAGTGCCCTCACAGCAAATCCTAACTTACTTAACAGATAAAAAAAGAGGTAGCAGATTTCTCCACTACCTCTCTTCTCGGACGCAAGAATTATAACTTAAAGTTTATTCAACAAGTCATCATACTCATCGTTATCTTGTGATGTGGAAGCTGGTTTGCTAAAGACCTCTTCCTGTATCTTCTCTTGAGCAGTCTCGTGAGAAGCAGGTGTCTCATTAACAATGTCGCCTGGGCGATAGAGTTCAGATGCTTGAGTATCAAAACCCAATACACTATTCAAACGTTTCAGTAAATCATCATAAGATTTGAACTGAGAATTATCAACAAACTCTAATAGAGAATGTTCTGTATTCCATGTTGACTCAATATCTGCATCACCTTCAAAGAGTGCAGTTGGTGAATCAAACTCAGATTTGTCATAGTTGCGATATCCATCTATTTGACGAATCTTCAAACGAAAGTTAGCACCTTCCCAAAAATCAAAAACATTTACTGGTGTCTCATCTTCAAACTGAGGCTCCATCATATCTTTAATCTTGTCGAAGATCTTCTTACCATAGCGATAAAGAAATACTTTACCTTCGTTCTGTGGGTTGCTACCATCTTTCACAACATAGATGTTGGATATGTAAGACAGTCGTCGTTTCTGTTTGCGTACAATGTCTTTATCAGACTCTACGCCAGAATTCCATAGACGACGATTATACTCACTTATTGGGTCTTGCTGATTAATAGTGGTAAGTGAATTCTCAATGTACCATCCACCTGGCCCTTGAAAGCCATGAGTGAATACACGTTGATAAGGAACATCCTCACCTTTGGGTGCATCAAGAAATCGGATGATTGCGAAACCATTACCAGCGTTGTCTACTTCTGGTTTCCAGTATCGGTCATCGGCTGCATTGGATTGATTAGAATCCATCTTGTCTACTTTAGTTCGTAGACTATCGAATCGGTTTTTACGATTTTGTTTTAGTTCAGATAATGTTGCTGACATATATTATTTTCTCCTATATATTCGTTTTGTTCACACATCTCATAATTATCGGTTTTGTTGTTTTATATATCTGTTTTTACGCCTCCTGCGAGATCATTTCTTCTCTCATTAAAGTTTCTAATACTATAACAGAAAACTCCTTGTCTGTCAAGTAGTCTGAATATTTCCCTACAAATTTATCAAATGTTTCTAATCGTTTCATTGGTTTGGTAAGAAATGGTTCAAACACCTCTTCATGTTTAAGCCAAGAGTCTAATAATTTAGTACCTCTATTTATTCCATGAAATACCATCGGAGTAAACTTACCACTGTATACAAGTTCCATAAGTTTCGGTGGTGTCTCTTGCTGACCTGAGAGTGCTTCATATGGTGAGATTTCATTGACCTTCATATATCTCATCACTTGCACTATCTCATATGTGAACTGTTGCTTATAATTATCCTTATATTTCTTGAACTCTTTCCATACGTCAGGATTATCTATTTTGCCTGGCCATATTGTTGGATCATTATATAGTGTAACAAAGAAGAAATCTATAATGTCATCTTTGAAAAAATCACACTTTTTCGCTATAGCGTAATAATGATTCTTATCCTTTCTCTTAAGAAACGTTTCCTTATTCTTCTTGATACCACCACCATACTTAAACCAATCATATGAAGAAGAGTCATCATATGTCAACTTAATTGCATTATAGATAACATAAGTATCAAATGCGTCAATCTGTATTCTCATAATATATTAAAGTTGATTTATAAGGTTATACCAAATAGTAAGTTTATATGTGATTCCCAATACTTAGGTGGCCCCAACAACCCACCATCTTCAAGAATGGTTGGGCCTAATATAATCGCACCAGTAACAACTCCTGCAACTATTACCATAAGAAGAAGTAACTCATCATCATCAAATTCTTCTTCAACGTACTCATGGTATTCTATTGGTTGACTATCTGTACCAGCACTAAGAATAAATGGAGTAGTTAATAATAAAAATAATGCTATTAATCTTTTACACAAATTTTAACCTATTAGTCCTTTCTATCAATTTACGACTTTCAGCATCATCTTGAAGTTTAGACTCTAATCTTGGTGATAGAAGTTCTTTACCAACAAACTCAACATTAAGATCATTATCCTTACAATACTCAAGAACAGCTTCAAGAATACTATAATCATGCTTCGAAGCATAATCTTCTATAGTATTTACAAATCTTTCTGGTGTCCACATCTTACGCTTCAAAGCACTTTCTGCTTCCATGCGTTCATATTCAAATTGGGTCAAATGTTTCGACATTAATCTTCCCAAAGAGATCCTGTTCTCTTCCTTGGTATATGACCAGCTGTTGATCGTTCAAGACTACCACTATGATTCTTATGAATATTATCTAAATGATTCCTAAAATCTCGGTCTGGTCTTACTCTACCCAATCTCACTGGATCAATGGAAACAACACTTTCTCCAACAAAGTTCCTTTTAATAGAACCACCCACTGTACAAGCTGGACAGTTTTCTTTAAGTGGAACTTCTCTATCACCTAACGGCAGAGTACGATCAAAATGATGATCACACTCCCCACAAATATATGCATATGTCACTAATCAATCCTCAAATTCTGGTTTACTCTCTGCACTTTTTAAAAGTTTTTTTAATTCATTAAGGTCTTTGAGAACAAGTTTTACATCCTTGGTATCAAGAAACTTAATATATCGTTGCATTGGCCTCAGGCCTGGATTATCTGGCCCTTCATAAGTATAGTAGTCACGAAGAACTTTAAAATACTCTCTTGTAGCACCATCTGAATCACTGTCACGCTGATACTTTTTGACTGTGTTGATATCTCTATCAATGGTCTTCTTCACATCACGTGGCAAACCATATTTGTCATATGTATCCCTGTAGGACAGAATGTGATTAAGTGTATAACCTCTTGGCTTTACCTTAGTAAACGATCCTTTCCAATTCAATTCGTAACGAATGCCTGGCATACCATTGCTCCTTCCTATATTATTTATCATCGGTAAAATGGTAATATGGTCGCAGTTTGAGATGAATTATACGCATCCTTCCACTTGTACTTAAAATCAGCTATCATACCTATATTCTTTCTCACCACATTCCTCTTAACGTAAACATACTCTGGATATTTTTTCATCAACTTTAAATGTTCCTTATAGTGAAAATCTGAATCTCTAAACTCAGAACATCCACCCTCTCCCCAAAAATTTTGATCAATAACAAATAAATCACTCCTACGATTTTTGTATCCTCTTAATAGAAACTCAAGAGTCATCATACTATCTTCGCCAACTTTGACGAATGTCCAATCTATCTCATCTCTAAATTTAATCAACTCCTTACCATTAATCATAAATGCACCAGTGATGTCAGCCAAATCTGCTTGTAGATGACCACTTGGTGGTAGAAAGGCATTACGATTACCTATCTGTATAATATTCTCATTATCAATCCATGTATGAAACAATCCATACATATCATCAAAATCTTCCTCAGTCATTAGACGTTTAGAACCTTCCATATCTGACTCTTTTCTACCAAAATACTTAAAGTTTCTTCTATAGAATCGAACATCATCATCATACATACAGAAGACAGAGTCACCAGCATGATAGATGATTTCCTTTCTTGTGGCTGCAATACCAATGTTATCACCAACTACAAGATACTCAACATCATATTTGTATTGTGACCTCTCCTGTTCCTGTACAACCATAATAGTTTTTTCTTTATATTTTTCTGGTAGATTATTAAATGTAACTTGATTATCAGCTCTACGAAATGTCGGTATATAAATTCTATCCATAATTAACTGATATCAATATCATCATATCCCTGTACTTTCTTTTTATCAATAATATCATTCATACGTTTACTAAACTGATTACTATACTCTTCCTCAGATAACAAAACTTCTTTATAATTATTCCGATACTCTTCTAGCTTGTCATTAAAGAATGAATCATCCTTCAACTGTAATACTCTTGAATAAAACTCATCAAACGAATAGATACGTTGCCAATCATCTATCCTATATGTATTATTAGAATCATAATTATTCCACACAAATGGAATGATACCAATAGACAAAGCTTCTGGATACCGAGAGGTAGTTGCAGTCTCATCAATCCAATTAAAACACAATGTTGATTTACATGGCTGTAACATAGGATAAAGAATATTCCAGTCTTTGATCCAGCCTGCATTTCTTTTTACACCAGATGGAAACCCACCAACAAGCATTGTAGATATATCTTCTTTACGATATATATGTTTAATCATCTGGTCACGATCTTTCTCACCAGATTTCATTCTACCCCAATATCCAAAGTCAATATTCTTCTCAACATCAAACATATCAAATATTGGATTATGAAATCTCTGTAGGAAGTGATACTTCATGCCGTGAATGTTACCAGAGAAATCTATCTCATCTATAACATCAATCGACTTTACTCTCACTCCTCTAAATGTTTCTTTTCTATATAGCTCTTCTGTGTCACCCCTATCAGATCTCCATATGATAACTTTCTTACCTTTAAAAAATGGTCGTATCTTATCCATATGAGATTCAGACTTATCAAGGTCTTTAGGATTCATCTGTAGTTCACCATGATACCTAAACTCAGAATCACTTGGTATAACTATTATATCAGCACTCTTTATTGCTTCTGGATTACGAACTGGTCTTTCATTTGTAAACGAAACATTATAATTATCATATTGCAAGTCAGTTCTGGTTTTCTGCCACTTCACATAGTTCTCAAAAAAACTGTCGAGTACTGTTTGTAATGGGCCTCTGTATTTTACATTAGAACGTAAACGAGCAATAGTAACTTTCATCTTATTATATCTATTTTGTTAATGGTGTTCTCATTCCACACCTCAAGTTCAGTACGAACCCTATTCTCAGAAACCATCTTATCGTACCTCTTCGTTGCATACTTCTTCCACCATTTGATTATATTATCAAAATGAAATCTATCATAATTATCTGCCTTTGTTAATACATCTGTCTTACCAAGTAGAACATCTCTTGTGTTAGAGTATCCATACTCACTCATATAGAAACGTTTCTGTGTAGTAACACCAGTTGCTTTCTTCATTGCATCTACAAAATCTTCATGGAGTTTCTCATCATGTTCTTTCAATGAAGCTTTAGTAATACCAACTATCTTGGTCTGCATCTTTAGTTTACGACTTGATGCTTTTGCATGAATCAGCGGCTCACCATCGTTCTTCTCAGTGAACCAATCCCTTAGTTCAAAATAGATATCATCACCAAGTGTCAATAGAAACTTAGACTGTGTATCTCCCTTGTACCTAAGATATGGTTTCATGCCATCATACATAGATGCACCCTTGATATTACCATACAAAGATGTCGTTTCAAATAAACAAAACTCTGTATCGTACTTAGTATTTAACATATCTTTACTTTCATGAGAACAACATATGGCTGCAAGTAACTTACCACCAAGATAGTTAAATCCAAATGGTTGAACTGGAACAATATTAAACCCCATGATAGCACGCTTGTTGAATATCTCCAGACTTGGAACATCACCGAGATAATCATTCCTTGGTTTAGAGTTTATCAACGGTGATCCAAATCTAATAAATCCGACAACAGTATCAGTAGTTGTTTCCTTAACTGCCAACTTAAGCATCTTGCCAGGATTGGCATCTGGTGAGAACGATGCAGTCTTTTCTAACATCGTATCAAATGTTTCATTATCTAATGTCACAACCTCAAAATTCATATCTTGTGGATGTACATCATATGATTGAAACATATCCTCTTCAACACCAAAGCCTGGCAATGATTTTGGAAGATTCTTAATTCTTTCTACTTTTCGGACTCTGAAATAATCATCAATACGATTAAAGTCTTCAAAATATTTTATTAATTTGGAAGAAGCAAAGATTGCATCTTCACGATTTAATATCATCTACCGAAAAACCCACCCCACCATAAGATACCTAACATCACTACTGTACCAAATATAGTAGTCCTAAATGTCTTTTCATCAGCAGTCTTCATTATCGATACATTACCCATTAATAGTAATATAACTAATATTGCCTGTGGCAACCATTCACTTATTCTCATTATATTAATCCTTATTATTATTCAGCAGACCTTGTTGTAGCACCCATATCTGTACCACCAACAGCACCACCAACAATACATCCAGCTACAAAGCACCAAACTGGTTCACCTTTACTTGCAAACTGAATTGCGAATAGTCCATCTGGGCCTGGAAAAGATTGCAGTTCCTGAACATTATGCCATGCTTGTCCATGAGCATAAATACTCTGTCCCTTTCCTTTTCCTGAAAACATTCTAGCTCCAGGCGAACTACCATCACACGCACCAAGTGATAGGATAATACCCATCACAATTCCAAAATATAGAAACACAATTTTTTTTGACATATTTTTGAGTTTCATATTACTCTCCTATTTAGCAAGTTTCTTTAGATTATCCTCTAATGTACTTGCTGAATCTTTGACATTGGACACTTTTTTAGAGTTACTTGCACTCTTGGTAGTTACATAATTCCCACTCCCTTTAAAGAATGTAACATATTTTCCAATGTACTTATTAATAAACTTAACCATTTCATCCTGAGATGAAGCATAGCCTAATGAGATATCTAATAATCTATACAGATCAAAGTCACTCATTATTTTAAATTTACGAACCACTGCTTTGAATAAAGTAATGATAAACAAACTCTTCCATCTATCATCCTTTAAATCAACCAGATACTTACCTTTAAGGTATGGCAGAGGAAGTCCTTTCCTCAACTCAACTACCTTAGCACTCTCCAAGTCTTTTGGTATTGATTTTGTAATCATGTCCAAAGTATACTACATCAGTTAGATTTTGTCAAGGTGTTTTTTATTAATCTTTCTGGTAGAGCTTGAATAAACAGTGACCACTTACTATTATATGATTGTTCCTGATTGGCAATTTCATCTTTATGGTTTAATGCGATTACTCTCATATCCACAAAAAGTTTTCTATAATGTTTCTCACTATCATTCCAATCCTGTTCATAAGTACTCATAATTTTTTTGAGTGGAAGTACTGGAGAAACATAGTAACTTTCAAAAATCCTTCTAATAAGAGTTTTAAGATTGTTGAGCTTATATTCTATATAGCTCTGAAATTCAACTGTAGTTTTATCTGCAAGATGATTTTCACGAGCAACACCATCAAACATTTTCGTAACTTCATCCATTACTCTATCCAAAGCATTCTGATAATGACGATACTCATCATAATCATCTGGAACATTATTATCATCTGGATGAAGTTCTCTAATCAAATCTGATATCTTAAGAAGAAACGATGACCGAATAAATTCTATAGTAGATTTTGCAAGAGTACGCTGTTCCTTTGGTACAGTACGCTCCTTTCTTCGTTCACAATCTCTGGTTAATTTATCACGTTCAGATTGAAATTCCTGTATGTCTCGTATCATCTCTATCACATTTGCAGAGAATTTTTCTTGGTTAAATATTTCGTATGGTATTGCCGAGTGGCCGTTTCTGAATTTAGTGCGAAGTACCTTGAATAATATAGAAGAAGTTCCATAGAGGATGCCAAAGAAAACACCCATACTGAGCAGAACCACAAAAAACCCTTGTATTGGATCATCAGAAAGTAGATTGCTTATAGTATTTGCGATACTTGCCCATGCAGAAACATCTGTCATGTTATTCATAGGTATATATATTTAGATATTAGATACCTCTAATAAAACGCATATATGCATCACTATCTTCACAGTACCATTTTGGACATAACTTACCAGTAATATCATAGTGACGAACTACGTGCTCAACTTTAAGATCATACTCATCAAGTATGCGTCTGGTTAATCGTTGTGCAACATCAATTGTCTCATCAGTAAACTCGCCAGACCAGTCACTGTGACATAGTTCCAAACCAATAAGAAATCCATTTGGCCATGTACAATCAAACTTATCTAATGCAGCTTGGAAATATTCCTTACCACCAACATGATATGCAACTTCATCTTCTGGTATCAATTGATGTACATCACCTCTCGTACCTATGAAGTAATGTGCCGATGCATATCTATCTGCAACATCGTCATCTGGCTTCTGTTCAGATAACTCTTGAAAGTATCTAACATGAGCTCTGGCATCCATAGATGGATTACCAGTCCAATGAATAACTACGCCACGAACATCAATCAACTTTCGGCCTGGTCGTGTAAATTCGTTTATAGGTAATAATTCTTTATGTATTACAAGACGTTCATTCTTAGGTGTTATCATAGTATGTCTATTTATTCACAATAAAGTTGGATCGAGAAAGTTGCCTATCAGCCTTTATCAAAACCCAACCATCCTGTACTCTATTATTAATAGTATCAAGAAATGATTTCTCTGCATCAGCAATTCTCTCAAAGGTATTAAGAGTATTTCTATTTTCTAACAACTTAATATACTTACCTTTAATATTACCTTCTTGATCATAGTTAACAAATGACCTAAGTTCTATATCAGCTTCTCTATATATAGCATCACTACTTGCCACCTTAGCATACTTGAAAGGTATACCAAGTTGACGAGGTGGTGTAAATGTCTTAGGTCGTTGCTGGTACTGGTTCTTCTGATTTCTTTTCTTCGACATTAGTACTCTTCTTCTTTTCTGGAACGGGCATATTCAAATCAAATATTTTATTCAGCTGTGGAATAGTAAGACCCTTGATACGAAACTTCTTCTGAGTTGCAAGTAATAATAACTTACCATCATCTGGATCAATTGCTTCCAAGATTTGAATAAAAATATTTTCTCTTTTAGATTGATCCATATTATCATAACCAAGACCCTTAACAAAAATGGATAATCGTCTTGACTCTGAATCAATCGGAGTGTTCATACCTTTCGGCTGTTCTGATGGTTTAAATGGTGGATCAGTAGATGGTAATAAAATCTCAACTGATTTGTTATACGACATAAAAACCAAACGTCGAATAATATCCCTTTTGGATATCTTTGGATCAGAAAGAAATTCAATTCTTTCCTTTATAGTTTTCTTTGCATTAGCTGCATCAATAATCTCATGTACGAGTTCTGTCAAAATAATCTCCTAATGTCTGTGACCACTATTTCTTTGACCACTTTCTCTATTTAGCTTTTCTTTTTTTCTATCTTTTTTAGTTAGTATATGTTTGGTTGGATGTAAAAGATTATTCTTATACATACCATAATTAACTCTTGCCTGCTTTAGTGCAGCTCGTCTTTCTTGTCTATTCCTATCTGATGGATTACCCTTTACTGAATAAGAGGCTGCCATAACTACTGGAACTTTCTTACCTTCAACATCATGTTCTTTCACATACCAAGACCTTTCAAAAACATTATCCTCACCAAAATTATTCTTTAGTTGAACAACAGTTTCTCGTGTCTCGCCAATATGAAACGCAATAGTACCACATTTTACTACAGCCATTATGCTTCCACATCCACTTGGTGTTCTGCTTCCCACTCTATAACTCTATCGGTATAAAATCTTCGCCAACCATTTACATCCAAGTCATAAACTGTTATAAGGCCTTCTGGTTCTTTCCTCTCAGGTTTTGTATTTTGAGACTTCGGCACATACTCATCATTGAGAGTACAAGTCATGTGCCTAATCTCATTTGTCTTTAACTTACGAAACGATAAGTTCACAATCGAATCTGACAGAACGGCTCTAAGTCGTTCTTCTTTCTCATTACGAATTTCCAAAATATAAATCTCCTATTATTTAAAATGGTCTGCGTTTATTTCTATATAATTCTGCCATTCTTCAGGCACTTCACTTTCCTCAAATATTGCATCAACTGGACACTCTGGTACACAAGCATAACAATCAATACATTCGTCTGGATTGATGTACAACTGTTTATTGATGATATCATCATTCGGATATCCATCAGCAGGCTGTATACAATCTACTGGACACACAGACACACACGCTTTATCGCACGTACCAACACACGGCTCTGTAATTACAAACGCCATTCACTAACTCCTTTATAAATGTTCCTCAAACGCTTCGACCAAATCTTCACTTATTCCTTCTGGATTATTTGACTCTATAAAATGCCTTGGGTAAACATACACTAAAGCATCTTTCTTAAACAGATAAAACGATGGACTACTTGGTGGTATCTCTGGTATGTACTCACGAAATGCAACTGTTGCAGATATATCCTGCCCAGCAAATACCGTAGCAATACGATTAACTTTATGAAATGATTTATTTTCCATAGCCAATCTAACGCCAGGCCTTGCACTACCAGCTGCACATCCACACACACTGTTGATAACGACCAACTTATTATCTGATTTATCTTCCATAAAACTATCAACATCAAGAGGATTCACTAACTCTTTGAATCCAACTTCAGTCAACTCACTTCTATATTGTTGTAATATCTCGTGCATCTCCTTTATGATTGCACTCATTGCAATACTCTGCTAGTGGTGACTAACCCTGAACCACTATCGAGTCGAGAATTATATTGTTCTGAATGATATAATTCAAAATGTTTCTCACAATATACATAACCTTTTTTTATTACTTCATTTTTACATCGGTCACCAACATAATCACCTTCAATCTGAGACTGATATCGATGGTAACACTGAACACTAACATCCTTATCCTTCACTGATGAGCTCCTTGTTAAAATTGTCAACAGCCTCTACTAATAGAGGTAGATACTTACTCTTACTTTTTACAAATGCCTCAACTTCCCCATCTTCAGTAACAACAAGAATTACTATTTGTTCTATTGGAGTTTCTGTTCTCTCCTCAAACATCTCAGCATATGCTGAGGATTGAATATAATAATTTTCGTTCCACTCATCTTTTCTTTTTCTTCTGGATGTCTTAAAGTCTATGATAGAGAGAACCCCATCATATTCTGCAATACAGTCAACCCTTCCAGCAACCCTATACTTGTTACTATACAATCCACATTCTTGAGCTCTGATATTATTCACACTTGATATTAAAGTGTTCTTCATATGCAGAAACATTTCATATGTGAGAAAATCTTTTCTGTGTATTCTCACATCTTTATTGTCCAAGAACTCTTCGACAATTGTATGGAACTTTGTGCCACGATTTGTTGCCTTTCTACTGACTGCGTTGGCTACATCTTCACCAACTCTCTTACGCCACTTAATTACCCCTTCATTACCCCTATCTTTTAGCACTGTTGTAACTGATGGATATTTATTATTTGTTGGAGTGACATAATAACGACGATTATTAATTGTTGTTGTTTTCAATGGAAGTAAATTTATGGGCTTATGTTGGAAACTCATATGACCCAATAAAGAATCCATAGTTGGTTCATTAATCATTAAAGAAGATTATACTACATCACGCCAATAATGTCAAGAGAAAAAAATACAGTAAGGTTAACCATGAAAATGCAAACATTCCTCCAGCCCAAAATACAAGATCAATCACTATTTCTGAAGAAGAGATTTGTGCCATAGACATTACGATATCATACCAAGGCCAACTCAAGAATCTAAATCCAAGTTTTCAATTGTCGTATGATATTGAGATGCTGGTTTATCGTCAGCAAAGCCACGATGTTGAAGTAGGTGCATCCCATAGCGTACAATAAAATATGCATCGATAAGGTCACTCATAGGACTATCAACATAATGTGTCACCTTATGTAAATCCTTCACACGCTGTTCAACCAAAAGTGTCTTTAGTGCTTTATGTGGCTTAAGGAATTGTTCACGCATAATCGTTTTACTTGCATTACCTTTTCCAGTAGCAAACTTCTTCACAACAGTTGGTGGAAA
>VTLG01017020.1_pt1 | contig 13326 bp, 14 predicted proteins | sample 4694571 | NCBI WGS metagenome assembly VTLG01 (sample SAMN12604809, study PRJNA352737) | marine metagenome | biome: ENVO:00000447; feature: ENVO:00000209|ENVO:00000569|ENVO:01000036; material: ENVO:00002151; isolation source: viral sequences binned using virsorter ... | reverse complement strand
ACTGGCATTGTTCCTGTAACACCAGATGTTAAACTTATTTTACTTATTGGCATTATGGTTTCTCCCAAACTGTATGTGTTAATTTTCCATCGCTATCTCTAGCAAGTAATTCATCATATTTATCTGCTGAATAATCTTGTGGTATATCTCGCATAGACTTTCTAAATGCTTTCATTTCATCAGACATAGTATTATCAGACATAGCAAGATAATCTGTTTCAGAAAGTTTTTCGTTTCTTAATTGTCTTATATCTTCTAATTTTTCTGATGCGTTTCTTTTACCATTATTATAAGCTGTGATTTCTTCATCAGTCATATCTCTTTCGCCAGTAATATTATTATAAATTTTATATGCCATTTTAACTATCCACTATTCCGTAAACTTTAATTCTTGCTTCTGCTGTATTATCGTTGGCAGTAGAGCCATTACCAAAGAATTGAAATCCAGCTATCGCAGTTCCTGTATTTTTATAAGTACCACTTCCTATTCCATTTCTCAAAGAAGCGTCATCAGTTGGATACATATGATGAATATGTACAACACATCTGTCACCACTATCTGGCTCATGAACAGTCATGTATCCTGTTAAACCTCCTCTTGATGTATTGTTATTGACTCCATGCGTAAGTCTTATTTTACCATCGCCTGTATGGTCTCTATAAGTTGCTACATTATTAGAACTAAAACCATTAATCGTATATTCATATTCATTAGCATCTAATGTATTACTGCTTCCATCTCTAAATTGAAAATCAAAAAGATTGCCATTTGTAACAGGAATTAATCTGTATGTAATTAAATAGTTTGAATATGTACTTGTAAAAACATTATCTACTTGAACATAAGTTGTTGCACTTGTAACATTTGCTCCACCAACATAAACTAATCCACCACTAGCAGCTTCTGCCCAAGTTAATCCACCAGTATTACCAGATTGTGCTGTAAGCATATATCCGTTTGTTGGTGAGTTACTTACTTGTAGTTTGGCTTCATTAATTGCTTGGTCTGCAATATTAGCTTGTGGTAAAGCACCTGTAACTTTAGAAGTTAAATCAATACTTCCAGCTAACATAGCGTTTGTTACACTTGAAGTTGCCGGAGTAACTGTTTGTCTTGCCTTGCCTTGATAAACACAATACATTGTATCTGTACCAGCAGTAGCTTCTGACAGCGTTAAAGCTGTGCCAGATGCAGTATATGCTTTTCCAGAACCCGGATGTTGACGAACATTATTAATAAATAATTCTATTTCGTTTTCATTTGCTACCGGTCTATCCAAAGTATAGTTAGCAGTTGCACTAACAGTGAAATTTTGAATATCTACGCTAGTAAATTTTTCTGCGGGTATATTCCCAATATATGCCATTTATTCTCCTCTTATGTACTTATTGCATCGACAACCGATACCCAAGCGTCTATTGAACTTGCTGTGTCAGACTTAACATAAAGTCTATCACCAGACTGGACTACAATCTTAGCCCCTCCGTCTAATATTTGCAAAGCTCCGCCACTAGGGATGGGTGCGTCTTTTACAAGATGAATATCGTTAGAACCATCGTTAATGTATACTTCAACATTAACTGTGCTTCCAGTTATATTTGCTAGGTGTATTCCTACTATAGTATCATAACTATCAAAGTTAGAACCATCTGGGAAATCAACAGCAGATGTACCGATATTGTTTTCACTATATCTTCTAAAATTCTGAGCCATCTATTCTCCTCCTAAATTATAATGCGATTGCCATCGCAGTTGCGAACCCTTGACTAGAAAAACTCGCATTGTTTTCTACTAATGTTACAACTCTTGATAGAGCTGCTTTTCTATTTGTACCACCTGCACCATCATCTACTGCAATTAAATCTGATGTAGTTAAATCTGCTCCAATGTCTGTAGCTCCGTCAATGTCTACAGCCGCAAGTGAAACTTTGTTTGCAGTTGAAATTGTAGATAATTTAGTATCTACAATACTACCACCTAGCATAGTGTTTGATACACTACCAGTATCACCTGTTCCAACTAATGTACCAGAAGCTGTAGGTAAAACTAATACTGCACTACTAGCTGCTGAGTGTGGTGCTGCTTGTAATGTTTGTGCGTGAGCATTTGAAGACTCACAATAAAATTTAACTTTAGCTACATTACCTGTACCTGTTCTAATATCTATTAAACCATCTGATACTGATACACCACCAGAACTTCCGTTACCATCAAGATTAATTACACCACTTCCATTTGGTAAAATGTCAATGTTTGCATTTGATGTAGATACAATGTCATTACCATTAACATCTAAGTTACCACCTAGTTGTGGGCTTGTATCTTCTGAAAGATTTTCTAATTCATTACCTGTTGCTTGAGTTACAGAAGCAAAAGATAATGTACCACCGCCATCTGTTTTTAAGAATTGACCATTAGAACCATCGGCAGTTGGATGAGATAAACCATCTAGTATTACTTTACCAGAACCATTTGGAGTTATAGCAATATTACCATTTGATGTTGATACAATTGTATTTCCGTTTATATCTAAATCACCACCAAGTTGAGGTGTAGTATCATCTACTAAGTTAGTAGTATCTACTGTTTTACTTGTAAATGATAAATTACCAGCACCATCTGTAGTTAATACTTGTCCATTTGAACCATCTGATGTAGGATGTGAAAGACCATCTAAGATAACTTTACCAGAACCATTAGGCGTAATAGCAATATTACCATTAGAAGCAGAAACAATAGAGTTTCCGTTTACATCTAAATTACCTCCTAGTTGTGGAGTTGAGTCACCAGATAAATCTGTATTTACTGTAGCAAAAGCTAAGTTACCGCCACCATCTGTTTTTAAAAATTGTCCTGCTGAACCATCAGAAGTTGGATGTGATAATCCATCAAGAATAACTTTGCCCGAACCATTAGGTGTAATAGATATGTTTCCGTTTGATGCAGAAACTATTGCATTACCATTTACATCTAAGTCACCACCTAACTGCGGAGTAGTATCAGATACAACATCTGAAATACCACCAGTAGCAGAAGTTACATTTGCAAGTGAAATTTTCTTTAAACCCGCATCTGCATCGTGAATTAATAAATGGTCGTTAGCAGTATCAAAACCAGAAGTTAAAGCTGTTTGTCCAGTAATAACATTTGCATTTACCATCGCAGTTTCTACTGCACCAGAGCCAATAGTTGTAGCTCCTGTTGAACTAATAGTTACATCGCCAGATAAAGATTTATTATCAAAACTATCTGAACCATCATAAATTAAAATTTGTCCAGAAGAAGGCGTAGATATATTAGTATCAGATAACTCTGCTAAAGTATCTGAAGCTGCTACCTGTGTAGCTATATATGCTTTAATTGATTGTTGTGTTGCTAATTGTGTAGCTGAATCAGAAGCAAAATCATCTTCATCTAATATTGCTGTTCCAGATACGCCTGTATTGAGTACAGGACTTGTGAGTATTTTGTTTGTTAAAGTTTGTGAACCGGTTAGTGTAGCTACAGTTGAATCTATTGCTACTGTTAAAGTATTACCAGAACCAGAAGTATCAATACCTGTTCCACCTGCTATATCTAAAGTTTCACTATCAAGGTCAATAGATAATGCTCCCCCAGAATCACCTTGGAAATCAAGGTCAGAAGCTGTTAACTGTGCATCCACATACGCTTTTACAGATTGTTGTGTTGGAACTAGTGTTGCAGAATTAGATGTCATATCATCTTCATCTACAAATGCAGTAATAGTTATAGCACCATCTGATAAACTTCCGTATGTTAATGTGCCAGATACATCTGCGTTAGCATTTATGTCAACTGTTGTTGCAGCTATTTGTACTTCGGTATCTGCTACTATATCTAATTGTCCATCAGTTGATGAATTAATATAAATAGCTGAGTCTCTAAATAAAACTTTTTCAGTAGTGCTTAGTAAAATATCGTCAGAGTATTGGAAGTAATCTTCGTCTTCCATCCATGTAATTACACCATCATTAGAAGAACCATCAAATGTTACAGCAATATCTGTATTTTCATTCTTACCAAAAGTGATTGCGTTACTAAATAATTTAGATATTGGACCACCATCACCAGTAGTTGAACCATCGTGTGTATGCCCCGTTGATACATTAAATGCTGCTAATAATTGGTCAAATTCATTATTTAATAGTGATGCAAAAATTGTATCACCATCAGAAAATGTACTTTGTCTAATGTATGCTGCCATGTTTTATATTCTTCCTCCTGCTATGAAATCTACATAGAATCCAGATACTGTGTAAGGAGCTTGGTTTCCTGCACTTCGTATTCTAAAATTATTTGTAAATCCACTACCTGTTAATGTTGCCCTTTGTTGTGGAAATAATGTACCACCAAATATCGCTGTTCCAAATACTGCATTACCAAATGTTGAAACAGAAATAAGATTACCTAAACTTATTTCAGATGGTTGAGGTACATCTGGACTTTCAAAATCGTATCTAGGTAAAACTGTTAAATTACTATTTGTTCCTTCTGCTCTAATACTTGTTTTAATATAGTATAAAGTTTTTCTTACACCAGAATCTCCGTAATCTAAATCTGGTGTTTTGTATATTGCTATTATATTTGTTCCATCAAAGTCGTTACCAGTATCGTGATTGTAAACTCTACCATCAACTTCTGCATGATACAAAACTTCATTACCATTTGTGTCTGTACCTGCATGAACTCTTCTAGCTGGTATACCTTCTGTTTCACTCCATTCATAACCTACAGCACCTGTAGAAGCTATTTTAAAAGTTCCTATGATACCTTTTTGTTGTGGGTTAGAAAGTCCACTTTGATAATAAAATAATCTGTACTGACTTTTTTCTCGAACAACCATACTAGCAAATTGTATAGTTGATAAGTTAGGAAAAATGTTATCTCTAAATAAAGGTAATATTTTTCTACTAATAGAACCTAATTCTATATCATCAATACGAGCAGTTCCTGCAATTGTTCTTAAACCATCTGGTGCAAGAAATACAAGGTCACCGCCTATCTCTTGAACTGTGTTACCATGAACACATCCAATATTTTTTGTTACTCCCGATACGACTGGTGTTCCGTCTAATCCAGATACTTGAAAAATACTGCTTTCACAAAAAACAATTAGTTTATTACGAAAAGGTTTTACTGTTTGTATTTTATCGCCAATATCAATTGTTCCTGCCGAAGCTCCAGTAAAATCTTCTGGTTTTAATCTTGTACTATATGATACAACTTGTGGATTATCTGAGTCACCTGCAAGTATTAATCGTTCACCAAATATTGTAGCAAACTTTGACTTGTCTGGTGCAGACCTTTCTACTTCTTTAAAACTGTAAGTATTAACTCCACCAGCTACTGTTATCTTTAACATAGCAGGTTTATTTACTCCGTCTACAATAAATAACTCACCATGTTGAGTATCACCTTCGTATAAAGCAAACTTACAATCTGCTTGATTTGTTCTAGCTATTGCTGACCCACTTGATAACTGTGAATCATTTGCTCCATTTTTTTTAATAACTTGACTAGAAGCTGAACTTGCAAAGTTACCATCTACTGTTAAGTTTAAATTATCTGTAATTGATAAAACATTAAATACTTCATTGTTAATTTTAATGTCATCGTTTACTGCAAACTCAGTAGTAAAACTTGTACCACTTCCTGTAACTGTTGCTGCACCTGCTGTTACTGAAACTGTTCCTGTTTTATTTTGGTATGTATCTTTATTTACTTGTGTCCAACTATTACCATTTGTACTATAATAAATGTTAGCACCAGCACAAGCAACTACTCCTTGACAATATCTAAATATACCTTCGACATCATCTGTACCACTTGGTTGTGCCGAACCAAACTTTGTAAAACCATTTATTCTTCTATATCCACCATGAATAGAAGACTCATAGTTTTTTAAAGCTGTTGCGACTCCCGGTGTTCTAAAAAGATTATGTGTTGTGCCTACTAAATCTAATCCACCTTCGCAAGTAACTGATACACCTTGCTCTGGCATTATACTATTCTAATCCTATCGTCAATCATACTATCCGGAAACGATTCAATTAATTGTTCACGCATAGTTCTTAAACCTTTTTTATATTCTGCATCAGCTAATTGTGATTGACTTATATTATCTTTAAACTGATGTAAGTAGTATCTTGCTCTTGATAATAATACTGTAGTATATTGTTGTGGAAATACTACTGTATCACCATGATTTGTTAATTCACTTGGTTGCGAGTATGCAAAGAAATAAATTTTGTATACACCATTAGGTATAGGTGATAAACCAAATCCATCATTCTTTGGACTTCTAATTATTCTTTGTGGTATTCCAAAAGTTTGTGTATCACTTTTATCTACTGACTCAGAAACTGCATAATGTTTTGTCCAGAACTCTGTTGTAATAGGATGTAAGTTTCTTACTTCATATGGAGCATCTTTACCAGATACACCTTCTTCTGTAAGGGTTACATTCTCATAATCAATAAAACTATAGTCTGTAGTTACTCCTGTAGATGATGTATTAAATTTATACCATCTTGTTCCAGATACTGTTTCAACATTAACATTACCATAGTAATTATTTGAAGGGTCACCTACTGCAAGAAAACTCCATTTGTCTTCTGCATTACAAATATCAAAGTAACCTCTGTTGATTGTATCTTTAATAAATTTTTGTATACCTACTGCATTAGTAAAATTTAAAGAAGTTAATTCAACTTCATTAATCTCTCTAATAAGAGTATTACATAAATCTAAGAATGTTCTAAACGGAGCAGCCATTAACTCTCCTTAATTATACTTTTGGAAACTTTAAGTCTTCTGGAAAAAGTTTTTCTCTGCCGTTTGTTCCCATATCACTTTTATCACATTCTCTTCTTAAATCTTCTACCCCATATTTTCTAGGATGTAAATCTTTACCATGATGTGTTGAATCAACTCTATTCCCCTTTAATACATGAGGTTGATGTCTTGATATAACATCAGCGTATTGTATTCCGTTTTTAAAACTGTGTGCCATTGTAAATCCTTTTTTATATTTTATAAAACAAAGGGCGAACTTAATCGCCCCTTGTGTAATTGTATATTAGTCAATTGTGTAGACTGCTTTTACAATCGCATCGTCTCTTAATACTTGTCTTCCATATACATGAAGACCTCTTACGATGTCACCGAAAGTATCGGTATCTCTTAGAGTTTCAATATTAAGAATTGATTGTGCAGTTGCTGTAGATGAAATGTGTCCACCTAAACATTGACCAGTTGCAGTTGCGTTTACAGTTGCTGGAACATTTGAAGATTTATACATAGAAAATCCTCTGATTTGTCCAGATGCTACTAGTCCGTTTCTTACACCTCCGTCACCTTGGTTAAAGTCAGATGACATTAGTTTTGAATCAGTATCAGCTAGTTCTTCGTAGAACTCTGGTTTTGCGACAAACCATCTGCCCTCTTCTGGAACTTGTGAATCATCTAAAAGTCTAGCCATTCTAGCCATGATTTTTAAAGGACTAAGTTCTGAACCGCCATTACCCATATCAAGTGGGTCATTAGAACTGAAACTAGTTCCCGCAGCACCATTTCCGTCACCACCGAGTCTGTGGTCTGGAGCAGAAGTTGATACACCTGCAAACATAGCAGATAGAACTTCAGCATCCATAGTGTCTTTTAGTGTGTATGCTGCACTAGACGCACCTACTGACGCAAAGTTAATGTGAGATAATTTCTCTTCGATATCATCTACAATGAACTTGAATGAGTTAGCTTTGTCAATGACAAGTGTTAACTCTTGGTCACTTAGGAATTGTTTAGAAGTAGAAGCTGCTCTTGTGTAAGCTGCTACTGTGATTGTTGGCTCTTTGATGATGTTTACAGTATCACCAAAAGCTGCGATTTCACCCGCATAGTCTGTGTTAGTTATTGCTTCGATTACAGAAGACTTTCTGAAAAAGTTTTGAATCTTTTTCGAGAAAATTTCTGGTACGAAGAACTCATTAGTTTGACCGGAAGTACCTGCATTAAAGTTATTGTTAGCACCACCGGAAGCATTTTGAAATACAGCCATTGTATTCTCCCTTATTAATTAAAAGTTAATGTGATGACTATATCTGTTTAATTGTTTAATAAGTTGGGTTACCAGAACCGCCATACTTACGATTGCCCATATCATTTATAATACGACCTTCTCGCATAGCTTCGGTTATAGAATTTTCATTCTTATCAAACTCTGTCTGAGACATAGCCGCTATTTGAGAACGAGTCCAAATTTTCTTAGAGCCATAGCCGATGTCTTTACTGTTCTTAATTTTTATCATTTCAGAAGCAGGTACAACATCACCAGATGTTTCTTTAGATTTAGACTTGCCGGTATCTTGTTTAAAAAGGTCAATTGCTCTTGAAGCCAACTCTGCATTAGAGTTATTACCATATACCCAACCTTTTATTTCTTCTGGTTGACTATTAGCCCAATTATGAAAATCATCAGACTCACGAATTACTTCAAAGTCTGGATGCATTGTTTTTAATTTAGCTTCTGCTCTTTCTTTGTTAGCTTGTTGGTTTAACTTTTTAAGTGAGTTAACCTCCTCCTTAACATCTTCTAACTCTTTTGAAGTTCGAATGTGAGCAACAGATTCAACAACATTATAAACATCTGGATATTCTTTCTTAAATGCATCAAGTTCTTCAGCACTTTTAGGAGCTTTATATTTAGGTCTACTTGACCTAGCTTCAGCTAAAAGTTCTTCTTCTCTTTGCTTAAAAGAATTAACACGAGTATCGTAATGTTTTTTAAGGTCATCGTATCTTTTCTTGTAGTCTACCTTTTTATAAGGTTGGTCAGCTTGTTCTTCTGGAGTATCTTCCTGTAGTTCTTGTGATTGCATAGAATCAACAACAACTTTTGGAGGGTCTTTCTTAACAGCTATTGTGTTTGCATCTTGAAAAGTTGTAGATGCATTTTGTTTTTGTTGGTCATAATCAATATAATCTTTTTTCATATTATAAGGATTTGCTTCTTCGCTTTCGCTTTTTTGAGAAGTAGCTTTGTTTAATAAAGTGTTCTCATTACCTTCAACCATTTTTTATCACCTTTCTTTTAGTTAATTGGGGTTTTACAGTATGTAAAAGTAGCCGATATAGAGTGCCTAGGTGATAACCCGGGTAGCTCTATATTGAAGTGGATAACAATCCACCTTTTGCCATCATTGGTTCGTCAGAAGCTTTACTTTGATTTGCTTCTTGTACATTCATGGCTCTATCATATTCTTCTTCCGCTTTTTTCATTTGATTTCTAAGTTTGTCTACACCAATTTGTTTTACTGATTTTGCTGTAAATACAAACTCTCCATCTGATAACATAGCTGGAATTGAATCTGAAGTTCCTGTTCCCGGTCCATCTACTTCACCAGAACCGGTAAATTCTTTCATAGTCATTTTAGAAATAATTTCCAATAACTTTGGATATTGTTCTAAAGCTTGTTCTAAAATTTGTTCCTCATCAGAAGATAAAACAGAAGTATCTATATTAGCATCTGTTTCAACTTCTTCACCCGGCATCATAGCTGATTCCATTTGCATTGATACATCGGGTTTTAATTCTTCTATTTCCATAGGTTCATCAGTTACTTCGCCACCTTCTTGATATGCTCTGTAACCTATATCTTCTTGTACTCTTCCTAATCTTGGGTCTCCACCCATTAAGCCACCTGTAGCAGCTTCCATTGTTGGCACACCATCTTTAGTTTTCTTTTTATTTTCTTGATATTTTTTAAACTGTTCCATAATTTTATTATATTCGTTATATTTTTTTTGATAATTATATTGTTTTAAAAAATCTTCAAACTCTGTATTTGTATTTGGTATTGAAGGTGGAACACCTCCTTCATTCATTTGTGTTACATTTTCAGAGTTCATTTTAATTTTATTAAGCATAGGTAATCCAATATAAGTTGCTATCACATCATCATCACTACCACTTTTTTTCATTTGACGATAAACTGATAATGCTTTATTATATTCTTTTGTATCTTCTGTTACAATATCACCTTCTTGATATCTTGCTCTCATCGGGTCAAATAATCTTTTAGGTGTTCCTTCTCTTGCACTTTGTGGAGTAGCAACATCATATAATCCCATAGTAGGATTCATAGAAGTGCTTGGTACTAAAAATTTATCCATCTGATTTGTTAATTTATCAGTTGCCATTATTTTTTTACTACTCCACCTTTTCTATAATTATCTATATTATAATCATATGGAACAGTTTTATAACCACCTTGACCACCTATAGCAGTAATTGGATTTGATTTTTTATATTTCTTAGTAAGACCAGATTGTCCTCTTGGTACAATAGTTACAGGACCAGTATATTCTCCAAAGCCCGGTATGTTAATTGTTTTAATTTTTACATTTGTAGAGGACATATTATTTTTTCTTTCTAGCCATACCACCTTTTCTTAATCTACTCACAGGTGCTGGTGATTTTGTGCTTTTTGTTTTTTGTTTACCACTACCCAATTTAGATGGTAAAATTTTTATAGGACCGGTATAACTACCGAATCCCGGAATATTAATTGTTTTAACTTCTATTTTTTTAAAATTTTCAGACATTATTTTTTCTTAGCTTTTTTAGCCATTCCGCCACGCATCATGCCCATGCCATTTTTCTTTTTCATAGCACCGCCCATAGCTTTCTTGACTCTTTTCTTTTTAGTCATTCCACCACCACGCATCATGCTCATTCCTTTTTTAGCTGTTTTCTTTTTTCCCATCATTGTATACTCTCCTATAGGTTTGTCGTTTAATTACAGTATCTTGATAATAGTCTTTATCCCATTTATCATAATACCCTTTTTTATGAAGAAGTTTAGAAGCTTCTTCCAGCTCATTATATGGTTGAATAAGAACCATATAAAAAGGTTTATCAGCTTGTTTAATTATACTTTCTTCTTGTAAAAACTTTACATCATCCTCATTATCTTCTGGATGAAAAGGCATAAGATATACATCATGGTATACAAATGCATAATTTAAAGCTTCAATGTAACAAGCTAGTTCATCTACATATATACTTATATCATCACAAGCTACAATAATTAATTTTTTATTTTGTTTTTTTATTGTTCTTGCTTCTTTAGAAACAGTATATAAAAATTCTTTACTATCGTTTAACTCTATTATCTTGACTTGATTTTTTAATCTAGCCGCTTTAGCATAAGGACAAACTGTCCATCCCCCTAAATCTTTACTTGGCTTTTCTAAAAAATTTTCTGACCAAGATAAAAGTTCTTCTGTAATAGAAGTCAATTAGTTTTGTATGACTTTACTGTTGCAGGTAAATTAAGTAGCTGGTCCAGTAAATTCCATTTCCCCTGGCATCGGTACACCGCCTGTTCCGACTGTGCCATCGCCAACTCCCGAGTTGTCTGGTCTTGGAGCTTCTGGAGGTAATCCTTCAGATGATGCCATTGGGGGCTGCTCACTACCAGTTGGAGCTGCTGGATTTGGTTGTTGTCTAGCATTTTGTAATCCTATTATTTTTGCGTATATTTCAGCTTCGTTAGGGTCATTAATAACTGCATCTGGGTCAAGGTCTAAAGTGTATGCCAGTTCTTTTATTAGTTCTGGTATTTTTACAAAAGGTGCTATCGCAGGATTTTGTACACTTTGTAAGAACATTGTAAGTCTTTGTGACCTAACTTCTTTTTGCATTAAAGAAGAAGTTCCAGTTGCTATTACTTCTAAATCACCTTGTACTTCTAAGTCACCTTCATAGAATTGCATATTCCATTGAAAGTATGCTTCGCCCAATGGTTTTAATAAAAAGTCATCTAAGTTTTTGACAACTGTTTTAATATTTAGATTAGCAGCACTAAGTAACATTGACATACCAGAAGCTGTTCTAGTCATACTTTGAACACCTGTTTGACCATGTGAGTATGATGGTATACCTGTTGACTCATCTGCCAACTGTCTAAACTTATCAAACATCATCATATTTTCTGTTGATGTGTTTGGAAACTTTAATCCATGAATTGCTTGACCCGGCATACCAGCTTGTCTTCTGAATATTTTACCCGGATATACATCCATGTTTTGACCTGCTACTAATGCTGACTCATCAACATCAAAAACAAGTGAACCCGATAATGCTAAATTATCAATAGCCATTCTTGCATGACCATTCATAATTTGTTGTGCATCATTCATATTTTCTGGTACACCAATACCAAAAAAACTATACGGATTCTTTTCGTAAGGAAATGCGTTATATGGTATACGATATGGTTTAAATGGATTAAGAACCATTCGTAAAACTCTATTCTCAGTTACCCAAGCATTAATTTGAAACTCCATCTCATCATCCATACCTTCTGGTATTTCTAATTGTGAGTCTTCTAGGGTTGCTCTATCTACAATACCCCAGTATTCTAATACTTCGTATCTGTCGTATTCGTTTTGAGTGTAGTCATCTTCTTGTCGTATTTGAGTTTCATAACTTCTATTACGATAGTTAGGACCATCTTCTAATGTAGCTAAGACTTCATCTTTATTAAAGAAAGGTCTATTTAATAAATCTCTTAATTGATTTCTATTTAGTTTGTGTCTATGTATAACATATTCACACTCTTCAATATTTTTTGCATTTGGGTCTGGATAAAAATCCCATGCACTTACAAATTCTATTCTTGGTACTTTAGCTTCTTCTGGAGAATATTCTCTTGAGCCATCTTCATTTTTTACATATTTGTGTAAAGTTTTATTAAAAGTAAAAGGACCTTTAATAATACCTGTACCTAAAAGCACAGACTCAAATAATGCATTTCTTAATTCTTGTGAACCATTTGACTCATCTATCTCATCATGGATTAATTTTTCCATGCGTCTTGCTAATTTAGCAGCAGGTTTTATTTGTGCCATATTAGGAAGAGGAGCTGGTCCTTCTTCTATTGCATTATCACCTAGTTCGTCTTTTAAACCACCAAGTATTTCGTTACCCTGTAAGTCAGTAAACAAAGCACCCGGCTTTAGAGTTTTCCCATCTCCTTCAAAACCAAGTGGAGACATTTCCGGTTGAGGGGAAGTACCGGGTTGATAACCTAAATTACCTTCTATAGTCGGGGCTGACTGTTGAAGATTGTCTCCCATTTGCTCTTTGAGAGGATTGAGGTGTGCAATTTTAGCTACACCTTCTGGTACTTTGGTTTCTTCAACAGAGATGGGAAACTTATTAGCAGAAAATAATACATCTACTAGTTGTCCGTAAGCCGCAAGAACTTTAGTCTTAGTTACTTTTACAAATACTCTTGACT
>VTLG01015297.1_pt1 | contig 13326 bp, 12 predicted proteins | sample 4694571 | NCBI WGS metagenome assembly VTLG01 (sample SAMN12604809, study PRJNA352737) | marine metagenome | biome: ENVO:00000447; feature: ENVO:00000209|ENVO:00000569|ENVO:01000036; material: ENVO:00002151; isolation source: viral sequences binned using virsorter ... | reverse complement strand
TGACCGCAAGTTTTATGCGGTGGCCGTTGGCGTTGGCGGTTGGGGCGGCGATGGACGGGCAAACGGTATCGTTTGAGGCTGGCAAGGCTGGCGAGGGTTGAGCCTGTTTTTGTGGGTTGGCTTGCGTGTTGGGAATATGGCCGCAATGGCGCGAGGTTGCGATGTGGGAGGTTTTTATTCTCTCCGCTATACTGACATTGCCCGCACGAGAAAACGCATCACAGAGCATTCTAGGGCTTTGCCGTTTTTTGGCCCGAGGTTGGCGCGTAGGGCGTTGGCGTGTGCTTCCGCTGTGGTAGAGCGGGCGGGGATTGCGCGAGCGTACAGCGAAAAATAGGTTTTTCTGATAGCGGGAATAAGGGAAGCTAATGCGGACGGGCAGTAAGCTTGCCTTATGGCTGGTATTAGGTTGGCTAATGGTGGCAGGCGCGGGCGGCGGAGGACGACGGGTGGGGTGACCACCCCATCGGCGGCCCTCATAGTAAGTACCCCCCAAAAAGAACTGGACACGTTTTAACTTGATGGTACCATTTTCCTATGTCCGAGATATCGGTGAAGAAGAACCTAACGGGCGAGACGCTCGATCTGTTTCTTGAAAAGCTTTCTAAGGGTGTCAGCCTGACTGGAGCCTGTGCCGCCTGCGGCATTAGTGCAAAGCGGGTTGATCAGCTTCGTAAGGAGAAGCCTAAGTTCAACGCACAGGTGCTGGCGGCTCAAGCACGCGCTGAGGAGGCGTTCATCGACAAGATTCTAGAAAGCCGCGATGGGAAGCTGGCATTGTCTTTCCTGCAATCGCGGTTCCCGCACTGGAGTCCGAAGACGGCTGGAAGCGACAATTCGTCCGCGAAGAGCAGTATCTCGCCTGAGCTTCTCTCGCAGTTGTCTTCGATTCCAGAGCGGATTAAGACTCGCAACTAATGCCCGCTAAAAAGAAGAAGCTCAAGACGCTGACGGTTCAGCCAGTCTTCAAGAAAGGTGAGCCTCCTAAGCGTAAGGGCGAGCGGGACATTATTGTACCTCGCCGCAAGATCAAGCCAGCCCCTGCTCCCTCGCTTGTGTTGTCTCCAGACGAGAAGCGCAAGCAGAAGGCTTTAGAGAAGATTGCAAAAGAGCAGGAGGTTTTGGAGGAGGCCAGCCGTCTGTGCAACTTCCCAAAGAACTTTCTGGGCTTAGAAACGTACCAGTGGCAGCAGGACGTATTGGAGGCTTTGGAGGCAAAAGAGTGTCAGGTAGCTCTGAAGGCGGCTAACGGCTCTGGTAAGACAAGTGTTGTCGCAGCATCCGCTATCTTGTGGCATATGGTTCGCTTCCCCCAAAGTCTTGTGGTCACCACGGCTGGGGTCTGGCGTCAGGTGGAGGGTCAGCTTTGGCCAAAGCTAAAGGAATACGTTCGTGGGCTGGGCCACGGCTGGAGGGCAACTAGCAACGAACTGGAGTTTTCCAACGGCAGCCGCGCTATCGGCTTTAGTACGAATGACGCAGGCAAGTTTGAGGGTTGGCACAGGCAGGGGCCGACAGAAAACCTTTTGATGATTGTCGATGAGGCTAAAACTGTGCCCGATCCTATCTTCACAGCCATCGCTCGCTGCCAGCCATCACGACTTTTAATTATGAGCAGTCCGGGATCTGCTTCGGGCGAGTTCTACGAAGCGTTCACAAAAAAGCGCAAATTCTGGGACTGTCACACTGTTACCGCATTTGACTGCCCCCACCTTACAAAGGAGTGGATTGACACTCAGATTGAGATGTACGGCGAAAACAGTCCGCTGATACGCTCGATGATCTATGGGGAGTTTGTGGATGACAGCGGTGAGGGGCTTGTCCTAAACCAGAAATCCCTAGAGGAGTGTTTGCAGAATCCGCCTGAGTTACAGATGGGTATGCGGGTTGCGTTTATTGACTTTGCTGCTGGTGGGGACGAGTGTGTATTTGCGTTGCGTAACGGCAATAAGGTGGTGGAGATGGTGACGTGGCGGGAAAAGAACACTAACGTGACTATCGGCAAGATATTGAATTTAATTAAGAAGCACAACCTAGCGCAGGATGAAATCTACGCTGACGAAGGCGGATTAGGTCTTCCGTTGTGTGATGCCCTTATGGATGCGGGTTACGACATCCATAGGGTGAATTTTGGCTCGAAGCCGTTTGATAGCAGGTACTCCAATCGCTCCGCAGAAATGTGGCATGTTGCCGCAAGAATTATAGAGAAGAGGGAGATTATCCTGCCCGATGACGGCATGTTGCACCAGCAAATGGTGACACGCAGAGCCGAGGTCAGCCGAACAGGCAAGCTGGGGCTGGAGCCGAAGGATAAGATGCGTGCTCGCGGCTTAGACAGTCCTGACCGTGCGGATGCAGTGATGGGCTGCATTTCGTGCGGGGGCGGCGTAGGGGGAACGTGGGAGAGGTTTAGTGGCATAACTCGTCCTACTCTTGCTGAGTTAACCGAAGACGCCGAAGCAAGTTTTAAAGAAGATTGCTTGCCAGATGGCATGTTTGTAGGTTATTAGCAGTCAAGTAAATTTTGCATTTACAGCGGTCAGCATTGAAGCCCGCTAAGACAGATGAAGGTATTTGTTTTATTTGCGGGGAGATTGGGCAAATCGTAGCTTACGATACTGTTTGTCGTGGTGGCGTATGCGATGAATGCATAGAGTCAGCAGTCTCAGTGGAAATAGCAATGATAACAGCTTGGGCGGGCAAGCGAGTGAGACACCCGTACAGAGGGGAATTTGAAGATGGCTTACGGTAAAGGTAAAAAGAAGAAAAAAGGTAAGAAGCTTTATGGATAAACCTAAAAGACGTTGGGCGTTAAGGTCTGGCACTGGCGGCACAGTAAAAACTAAATCCGGCCCAGTGTTAGTTAAGCCAAGCTCAGATGATATTCAATTTGGGAAAGATATAGACGAGGCTAGGAAAAGCAGTCTAAAAGCTCAAAAACTCGGAAAAGATCTAGTTCCTCTTAAAAAACTTCAGTTAATGCAAAAGGGTCTACTGAAGAACAAGAAGGATATGGATAAATTAAAAATACAAAAGTTTGGCACATGAGCAAAGAACTTTACACTGACATCGTTGAGGATGTCGCTAGTCGCGCACGATGGGAAACGCGACAATCTCTATGGTATCAGATGCGGAATGACGGTTTACGCCGCCGCCAGAAACCGTGGGCCAACGCCTCTGACTTTCATTTCCCTCTGATTGATACCACTATCAATAAACTCAAACCTGCGTTCTTCCAGCAAGCGATGGGGCTAGATGTGCTGGCTACTTTTGTGCCGATGCGTTCGCAGTTGAGTGGGTTTACTACAGCGGCAGAGCATTGGTTTAGCTACAAGCTAAATGAAAAAAGCAACTACGCCTCTGAGGTGATGAGTTGGATTGACCATATGCTTGTCAGTGGTCAGGGGGTTATGAAGATTTACTGGAACCCCGACAAGAAGCAGGTCGAGTTCCAAGCAGTAGACCCGATGTATATGATCGTCCCACCGTGGACGAAGGGTCTTGATACGGCCGACCGCATCACGCAGGTCATGCCTATGAGCCTAGACCACTACAAACGTCTTGGCATTTATGACACCAGCAAGGAAACCATCGAACGCATCAAGGGTGGTAACGCTAAAGACTCCGGCATTACAGATGATCTGAAGTACGAGCGGGAGATTCGTGAGGGCATCACGCATTCTAATGACGAAGATCAGATAATTGTTTGGGAAGTCTACACTCAGGATAAGGATGGCAAGTGGTTGATGAAATGTTTCTCACCACAAGCCCCACACATTCCTTTGCGGGATGATATGGAGGTTCCGTTTGACCACGGCCAACCTCCTTTCGCTGTCACTAAGTACGAGATTACTGACGGCGGCTGGTACTCGCCTCGCGGCGTGTGTGAAGTGCTTGCACCTTTCGAGGCTTCGATGTGCAAAATCTGGAACGAGAAGATGGACGCCTTTACGCTGTTCAACAAACCGCTGTTCCGAGCCGAGCGAGACTTACCAAACAGTGTTAATTTACGCCTAAATCCCGGCCAAATCCTGCCTTTTGGCATCGCTCCAGTTCAAATGCCCAGCACTCCGATGGACTTCGATAAGGAGGTTCAGCAGACGCAAGCCATAGCCGAGCAGCGAGTCACCGTTCCCGACTATGGAATAATGGCGGACAGGGATCGCCGCACTGCGACTGAGGTCGAATCCGTTAACGCTCAAGCGCAGCAGAATATGGATTTGCGTCTGCGCCTCTTCCGTCAGGCTTTGGGGGACTTGTTCCGAATGTCTTGGGAAGTATTGCTACAGTTCGACAAGAAAAGCCTACAGTACAGGTTCTTGCAGGACAGCCTTACGGTAGATCCGATGGCACTGCACGATGAGTATCAGCTAGAGCCACGGGGCGGGATGGATATGGTGAGCAAGTCTATGCTGCTCAACAAAGCTGTGCAGCGTAAGCAGTTGTTTATGAACTCGCCTTGGATCAATCAGGTTGAGTTAGACAAGTCTATCCTAGAACTGGAAGACCCATCCCTGATTCCTCGACTGGTTCAAGACCCGAACGAGAAAGCAGCTAATGAAGTTAAGGATGAACAACAAATCCTCCCTGCCCTTTTGATTGGCGAGATGATTCCTGTCGGACAAGTTAACGAGCATCCGGCTAGGATCGGTGTGCTAATGCAGTACATCGAGAAGGCAAGGCAGTCTGGCTTGCAGATGAGTCCCGATGGACAGCAAGCTATTATGGCTCGTATGGATCAGTTGCTCTCAGCCTACGAACAGGTTGACACAAACAACGCTCGCTCTATGCGGAAGGATGTTGAGGATTACCTGAGACAGACTGGGATGATTCCATCGGAGCAAGACCAGCAAGCCGCACAGGTTCAACAGGCAATGCAGCAAATGCAGCCTGAACAAATGCAACCACAGCAGATGGCAATGTAATGGCTATTGATAAATCCAAAATGAAATGTAACTCGCCCAAGCGTCAGGTTCAGGGCGGGAAGAAGTTTGTAGTTAAAGCGTGTAAGGATGGTAAGGAAAAGATCATCCGGTTTGGCGATGCTAATATGAAGATTAAAAAGAGCGACCCAGCCAGACGGAAAAGTTTCCGCGCACGACATAACTGCGATACTGCAACCGATAAAATGTCTGCACGATATTGGTCGTGCAAAAAGTGGTAATGAGATTTTTTAACTTTATATCTATTGCGTGGCGTCTATCTAAGCATATCCCGTGGATTGGGGAGCCTGAGTGGAAAGCGCAGGAATCCGCTGCTTTAAGGCGTTTCTTGGTGTCTGCGGAGGGTAAGAGGTTTAGGGCAGTGTTACTTAATATGGTTCTCAAACAGAACCAACAAGCAGTGTCCAGTAAAAAAGAACTTGAATTCAACGCAGGTTTTGCGAATGGTGTGAGAACAACGGTTCACACGGTTGAAGCTCTGGCAAAAGAAATCGAGGAACCGGAAGAATTTACGTCTGATATGTTTGGGGTTGATTATCAGGCGAGTGAAAACCCCACAGCAACGTCTAGCAGATTTGGTGCGATTGTTGGACGAGGATAAGCACTAATTGGGAAGCATTATGCCAGAAGAGTCCGTCGAAATTACCGACGATCAAATGAAGGCCGCTGCCGAGCAGTATGACGCTGCTGTAGATGCGGGTGAAACGCCTGAGTTAGAAATAGTTCAGGAAGAACCGAAAGAGGAGGTTCAAGAAGAACAACCTCAAGAGCCATCAGATGAGTCGCCGGAAGGTCAGGACTCTTCAGTACTGGACAGTACTGATGGAAATGCTGACGAACAGGTAAGTTCATTGACAGAAGGGAATCCTCCTGAAGCCAGCGAGGAACCCGCCAAGAGTAAGTGGGCCAAGAACGAAGAGCGTAAGAGCAAGACTTGGAAGGACATAAACCTCCAGAAAGAGTCGATCAAACGTGAACGTGAAGAGCTTGAGTTAGAGAAGAAAAAGATTGCTGAAAGGCAGTCTGATCTCAACGAAGGCAAGGCTTACAGGGATAAAGATGGTTACACTGCTGACGAGTACATAGCCGCAGCAGAAAAGCTACAGCTTGAGGGAGAAGGTGAGTTAGCTAAAGAAACTCTTGCGAAAGCCAAATCGGTTGCCGAAGAAGGCAAAAAAACCGAAGAAGAGCAAGCCGCAAGGCAAGCTGTTAGGCAGCATGAAGAAGCGTTTCTTAAAGCTAAGTCTGAGTTAGAAAGGGATGACCCTGATCTGACTAAACCTGAAACTGAATTGTTTCAAAAAACAAATCAGTTCCTAAAAGAGTATCCCGACTTGGTGTATTTGCCCGATGGCAACGGTCTGCGTCACGCAGTCAAGCTTGCTAAAATGCAAATGGGTTCTGAAAAGGCGGATGTGTTGGAAGCCCAAAACAAAGAACTTACCGAAACAAATAATAAACTGGAAAAAAAACTGTCTCTTAATGGTGGCTACACTAGCGAAAAGGTTGGCGGCGCACCCTCATTTGACGAACTGTCAACTGAGGATCAAGGCAAACTACTTTTGCAAAAAGCTTATGAGGCTGACAATGGTTAGAACCATTATGGACTAATTAGTATAGGAATAACATTATGGCTACAAATACTAGCTCTACTCTTTCCGACCAGTACCAAAACTTCTTCAGCAAGAAATTGCTGACCTACGCTGTTGAGGCACTTGTGTTGGATCAATTCGGTGAAAAAGCTCCGTTGCCCGCGAAAGCTGGCCACAAGGCTATCACTATGTTTCGCTATGGCTCACCTTCGACCAGCGCGATTGAAAACTTGACTGAAGGCACTGCGCCTTCCGGCACTCGTTCTTTGACGCTCTCGAAAATTGAGAAAGCCCTCACTCAGCGTGGGCAAGTCGTTAAGCTGACGGACATCCTGACTGCTACCGACCTGTTTAACAGCTTGCAACAAAGCATCAAGACTTGCGGTGAAGACGCTGCTCTTGATCTGGACACCATCACGCGCAACGTGCTTGTTGGTTCCAACGCTGCTGGTGACGCTAAGGAGAATGGTGACGGAAACGCTCTCGACAACAGTGACACTCTTACTGAGATGTACGCTGATGGCGGGACTGACTACACCACGTTTGAGGCTACCACTTCGGGCAACACGCTCGACGCTGGTGCGATCCTCGACGCCGTGACTAAGCTGAAAGTAAACCGCGCTAACCCCGTCTCCGGCGGTCATTATGTGTGTGTTACTTCTCCGCAAGTTCTGAGCGACATTATGAAGATCAACGAGTGGTTGAACGCTGCTCAGTACAGCAATGTTGGCGAACTCTATAAGGGTGAAGTCGGCTCGTTGTACGGTGCTAAGTTCGTGATGACCACCAATCCATTCATTAGCGGTATTGCTAATGCTGCGGATGATGATCGCTTCGACTACGATAACTCCGGTGGTGGCGGTCTGGCTGCTAATAAGGACGTTCACGCTTCCTTGTTCCTCGGCCAACAAGCCTACGGTGTGCCTGATCTGGGTACTCAGTCTCCGTTCAGCCCGAAGGTGATCATTACCGACGAAGCTGATAAGAGCGATCCGCTGAATCAAGTGACCAATGTCGGTTTCAAAACCTTCTGGTCTACCTTGCGTTTGAACCCAAACCATTACATCGTGATGCGGAGCAAAACCGCTTCGGTTGCCTAGTAATAGACACCGTGCATAGTAAAGGTACGGTTGTAATGATTGCCGTGGGTGGCGCGGATAAACGCGCTGCCCACGGTCATTGCGGCTGTAAACACTCTAAGAAAATGATTAAGATTCCTGTAGCGGCCCTAGCCGCAGAAGATGAGGGCGGTCAAGATGTTACTCCTGAAGTGGGTGATATGGTCGCGTTGGATGTTGTCGAGGGCGAGATTCGTTCTGTAAGCGAAGACGGTATGGTTCATGTTGAGCTTAAAACCGCTGGCGGCGAGCCGATTGAATACGCTGATGACGAGAAAGAAGAGAAACCTGAGGAGCCGTCTGAAGACGCTATGGAAGCAGAGCTTATGGCTGCTGCTGAAAAAGCAGACGAAGAAGAGGGTTACTAATGCCTATTTACTCTTTTGTTTCGGAAGAGGGTGACGTAATCGAGAAGGTTGTTCCGCGAGGGACAGACTCGGTTGACATCGGCGGCAAAAAATACAAGAGGTCGATTGTGAATGAGGGCTTTTCCATTGGGAGTTTGGTCAGCATTCCGACACCTGCGGAACAGGTTAAGCAGGGCTACCACAAGCTTGAGCAAACTGAAGGCTCAAGTTTTTTGCGTAAATCGCAGTTTAGTACAAAACAGATTAAAAAAGCTTGGGGGTTTTAAATGGCTGGCAAGAAGACGATTACCAATTTAAGTGAGTTAACATCGGCAGCATCTAATGATGTGGTTCCGGTTGTAGACGTTAGTGACCAATCGGTAACGTCTTCTGGCGAAACCAAAAAGATTACTGTAACCAATCTTTTAAGCGGCAAAGCAGACAGCAGCCACACGCACGCGATTAGCGATGTGACCAACCTGCAAACGTCTCTTGACGCAAAGCAAGCTACTGTTACGGCGGGCGATGGACTTAGCTTTTCTGGAGATACTCTGAACGCTGAAGTGACTCAGGCTGAGTTGGACGCAAAGCAAGCTGCTCCGTCTGAAGGTGCATTCGTCGATGGTGATAAGACTAAGTTAGACGGCATTGAGACTTCTGCCGATGTAACTGACGCGACTAACGTGGAAGCTGCTGGTGCGTTGATGGACTCCGAGCTTACCGACTTAGCTGGCGTCAAAGGCGTTACAATCTCAACACTTCAGCCTAAGCCATCTGAAGGTGCATTTGCTGATGGGGATAAGACCAAACTAGACAACATAGAGGCTAGTGCTGACGTAACTGATGCAACCAATGTCGAAGCTGCCGGAGCTTTAATGGATTCCGAGCTTACAGACTTGGCGGGAGTTAAGGGTGTCACAATTTCAACTCTCCAACCAAAACCCTCCGAGGGTGCTTTTGCTGATGGCGATAAAACAAAGCTGGATGGCATCACTGCCAGCGCAAATAATTACAGTCACCCCAACCACTCTGGCGAGGTAACTTCAACAGGTGACGGGGCAACGGTTATCGCTGATGACGTAGTAGATGAGGCAAACCTCAAGGTAAGCAACTCCCCCACCGATGGCTACAGTCTGGTTGCGCGAAGCGGAGAAACTGGCGGGCTAAAATGGGAATCTGTTTCCGGTGGCGGCGGCGGCGGCTCCGTGGGAGGCTCGACAGGCGCAATTCAATTTCACGATGGCAGCGGCTTCGGGGGAAGTTCTAGCCTTATCTGGGACAATACTTTGACGCGGCTGGGCGTGGGTACTGGCTCACCGTCCAAACCCCTTCATGTGGTGGGCGAAGCCCGTTTTGACGGAACCAGCGGCGCGGAGAATGTTTACATCAATAGCGGGGCTGCTGATTCAGATGCCTATCTGTGGTTTATGGAGAATGGCACTAGCAAGGTTGCCGTTTACCACGATGCTTCGGCTGATGCTTTGGTTCTTAAAGGTGATTCATCAACAGACACCCTCACTGTTAAGGGGTCGAATGTTGGCGTAGGAGTAACCGACTTCTCAAGCTCTGGCGCAAACGCAAAGCTGGCCGTAAACGCTGGATTCATTAACGTCGATGATGACTATGGATTAGTGTTTGGCGGCGGAACTGGTCGCCCTGCGATTCAAGGTAGCAAGGCTGATGGTGAGATTTATATTACGAACGCGAAGCTCGGCATCGGAAGCTCCAGCCCATCCAGCATCGTTCATGCCTCAAAGAGTACTGGCGTCAACTTTCAAGCTAACTCCCGTGCGTTCTTCGGAAGCCTTTATTCTAATCACTTTGCTGTGTTAGGCAGTGCGGTTAAGGCAGATGACGGAACCACTGCGCAGATGGTCAGTACCGAGACGTCATCTGGAAACGGACGCCCGTCAGCAATACAACTCGGTGCGGGCAATATAGACTTTCACACAGCAACATCCGGTACTGCTGGCGCGGCATTTGACAGTCTGAGGATGCGGATTGATTCAAGTGGCGATGCAGGCATTAACACAACTAGTCCGAATCTGGGGTCTTGGGGCAAAGCACTTACAATAAACTCAGATAGCACTGCGAGTAGCTGCTCTTTAGAGTTAGCGCAAGGCGGCACTCTGTACGGTTTTGTTGGAGTTCAAGGCTCCGGTTCGTCGAACGCATTGGACATTGCTGCCTACCAGTCGCAAGACATTCGCTTCAGAGTGGGAGCTAGTGGAGGTACTCACGCAATGGTAATTGACTCCAGCGGCACTACTCGTGCTACTGGCGACCTTATCATAGCGCATGATTCCACCACGACTGATGCTGGAAACACTCTCGCCTTCCATACAACCACTGCTGGATGGGCAACCGCAAATGCACACGCGACGATTAGTGGGAAACGCACTGACGCATCGAACGGCTACCTTACTTTTTCTACTAGAGGCAGTGGTACGACCACCGAGCGGATGCGGATTGATTCAAGTGGCAACTTCGGGATCGGAACGACCAGCGCGTCATCTAAGCTCCATCTTATTGGCGAAGGGTTGATGGGCAATGCCACAAATAAGCTGGCAAGCCACGGCACTTTAGAGCTTTCCCGCGCTGGCGATCCGTATTTGTTCCTCCGAAACACTAACAGTCAGGGCGTGGGTAACTCTGGCTTTATTGAGTTTTACCAAAAGAACGGCAATGGCAGCGAAGTGGCTACGTCCCGCATTGGCGGCTCCACAGAAGCCACTCACGCGACACAGCCCTCTGGCAATCTAAAGTTCTATACTGCCTCTTCGGGAGGATCGTTGTCCGAACGGATGCGGATTAGTTCTGATGGCAATGTTTCGCTCAAAGGCGGCAGATTAATAATCGGTGAAGCTGACGTAGCCAGTGGACATATTGACTCGTTTGAAAATCTGACGTTCAACATCGACACCGATAACGATGATACTAACAGGTACTTTTCGTTCACCTACAATGCTTCGGCTGGGGCTGGCACTGAAGTTTTACGAATTGACGAAGCTGACGGCGCAATCACAGGCGGCGGTCTGAAGTTATATGGCGGAATATTAGGCCACAAAGACAGTGATGCTTCTTCAATCACGCTTGTGGGTGGCTCCTCGTCTGCTAATTCTGGTGCTAATATTACACTCGGCGGGACTTCAGGGTCGGCTACTAGAGAGGTTATATTTAAGTCCAACTCTACGGAGACAATGCGGATTAGTGCTGATGGTGCAATCGGACTAGCAGGGGAAAATTATGGTACAAGTGGGCAAGTATTAACTTCCGGTGGAAGCGGGGCTGCTCCATCGTGGACTTCTGCGGGAGCCGGAACCGTCACCAGCATCGACGCAACTACAAATGGCGGATTAAAAACTGCCAGCGGCTCGGCTATCACGGACAACGGCACGTTGGGTATGGATGCCAACTCACTCAGCAGCGACACCTACACATCATCAAGCAGCGCGAGCGATTCAAGCGGCTGGTCTGCGGGCGATGAAATTGTTGTGGTGGATTCCGGCACAACCAATGATCCGACGAAGAAAATCAAAATGCCGTGCGAAATCGGCATTGCGTGCAGCGATGAATCTACTGAGATGTCTACTGGTGATCTAACCACCATTATGATTCCGCGAGCAATGACGCTGACCGAAGTTAAAGTTTCGCTCACCACGCCTAGTTCATCGGATACAGTTTCTGTTGATATTCAATACAAAGCCTCTGGGTCTGACACCGCAGTAACAATTTTTGAATCCAGTTATATTGATTTGTACTCAGATGATTACACAAATTCCATAACTGGGTTTTACGACCAAGACACAAGCAACCCTGTTGATGTTCTTGATTTAGCAGAAGACTCTTTTATTACAGTGTATTTAGACAGTTCGGACAGCGATGCCCGTGGGCTGAAGGTTTGGCTACTCGGTTACTGGAGTTAAAATGGCGAACATTATCAATCCATATCGGTTTGGCTCAAGCGGCGGGGAGACTGGCGGTGGTAGCGGCGGTGGTTCTGACTATGTAACTATTTCCACATCAGCCACCATCAATGAAGACAGCTACGATTCCAATTACAAATACATCGAGTTTGATTCTACGACCACTAGCGCATTTGAAGTCACGGATGCTGGCAGTTCGTCTGGCAGTGATTCGATTGAGGTCTATGTAATTGGCGGCGGTGGCGCAGGTTCCGCCCCTACCTCTGGCTCCAACGTAGGAGCAAGCGGCGGCGGAGGTGCTGGAGGTTATATTCGGCATACTACTTTTACTAACGCCTCATCTTTGTTGGGTACTTACGATGTAACTGTGGGCGCGGGTGGCACGACCTCTGGAGGAACATCCAACACTGCCGGAGCGGATTCGCAGGTTCGTAAGCAGACTGATCGGAGCATTGATATTGCGACTGGCGATTATTTCAGTGCTGACGCATCAAGCAACTTTGATTTTGGAACAGGCGATTACACGATTGAGTTCTGGCTAAAAACAGACCTTTCAGTTAATACGTCAAACTGGCAGTTACCTATCTCAGTTGGCTCAATGCAACTTTGGATTCAAACATCAAGTAAGTACCTGTCTCCGTACTGGGGAACTAGCTCCATTATTCAAACTTCTAACGATGTGATAAAAGATGATTACTGGCAACACATTGCTTTAACCCGTGAAAGTGGCACAACCCGACTTTACGTTGATGGGGTTAATAAAGGCAGCACGACCACCTCAACAGATTTTGGCACTTCTGGTTCTAACGAAGTTTCATTTGGGGAAAACCTTTATGTGGGCGGAGGGTACTTCACAATGGCTGGAAGGTTTGCTGGCATAAGGATTTACAAAGGCACTGCAAAATACACAGGCACTTCTGGCTTTAATCCTAATATGGAAAAGCCTGTAAAAGAAACTAACGTCACTCTTTTAATAAACCCAGACTCCGGTCAATCGGACATCACCGACTCTTCGGACGGAGGCAACTCCTTCACAGATAACATTACTTGGTCAAGCGATCTGGAAACTGACACCCCATTAATGCGGGCCTTTGGCGGCGGTGCGGCCAGTAGCTACGGCGGGAGTTGGGGCGGGCAAAAGCTAAATGGCGGCTCAGGCGGTGGCGGTTCTTATAGCACGGCGACTGGCCCAGCAGGTTTTAATGGGCAAGGCAATAAGGGCGGTGATCAGGGTTCTAATTATCAAACAGGCGGCGGTGGCGGTGCTGACAGTGCTGGTTATGCGGGGACAGGTAGTTCTGGGTCGAGAATCGGGGGTGATGGCGGTGATGCTTTAGAAGTTAGCTGGATGTACGATGAGGGCTTGGGTTATGACGGTGACGGAAAGTTTGCTGGCGGCG
>VTLG01010060.1_pt1 | contig 13328 bp, 18 predicted proteins | sample 4694571 | NCBI WGS metagenome assembly VTLG01 (sample SAMN12604809, study PRJNA352737) | marine metagenome | biome: ENVO:00000447; feature: ENVO:00000209|ENVO:00000569|ENVO:01000036; material: ENVO:00002151; isolation source: viral sequences binned using virsorter ... | reverse complement strand
GAGAACACGAAATAAGAGTATTTACAACTCATGGATCAATACTCCCAGAAGTCAGGCACAGGTTAATTGGTGATGCAATCGGTTGGGACGCAACTCATGTGCTTATGCTTTCACCTGAACTGACGTTTCCTCCAGACTCCGTGCATCGTCTTCTGATGAGGGGTAGGGGAGCAATAGGAGTTAATTACTTGAAAGATTATGCAAAAAAAGAATTTTCTGCATACAGGGGGAAAGGGACAATAATGCCAGATGAAAGATTGCCTGAGACAGAGGAAGTGGATGGAGTGGCTTTGGGTATGGTCTTGTTTAATATGCCGTTATTTGACTGTATTGACCTTCCATTCTTTAAATATGAGCAGGTTGGGGACACCCCAGCATTTGCAGAGGACTATATCTCATTCTGGGAACAGTGCAGAGAAAAGAAAATACCCTGTGTTATTGATCACGAATTATCGAAGGAAGTTAAGTCCCTCCATTATGGAGAATTATGGCATTAGCTAACTACACTGATTTACAAGCGGTTGTTGCAGACTTCCTTAACCGTTCAGACTTGACCGACATTATAAAGGACTGGATAAGGATGGCAGAAGCAGAGTTCAATCGACTCCTTAGAGTGCGTGAAATGAGTGTCAGGACTCGCGCACCTCTTTCAAGCCAGTATGTAAAACTGCCTGATGATTTCCTTGGAATGCGGAATATTGAACTGGTTACTGATCCGATAACTCCGCTTGAGTATCGGAACCTCCATAACCTTGATCTCCACAGGTCAGGGGACTCAACTGGGAAACCGTTATATTACTCAGTTGTCCAGAATAATCTGGAATTTGCGCCAGCCCCAGATACGGAATATACACTTGAGATAGTGTATTACCAGAAGATACCGCAACTTGGCACTGGAGTAACTGAATTTACAACAAACTGGTTGCTGGAGACACATCCAGACGCATACATCTATGGAACTCTTCTTCAGAGTCCAGTGTACTTAGGTCACGATGAACGTATCAATATCTGGTCTGGGAGATACCAGCAGATTATTCAACAAATAACAACGAGCGATGATAAAGCGTCCTTTTCAGGCACGACTCCCTCAATCGCTTTCTCTCCAATAGGATAAAATATGGCAGGATTCACAAATTATTTAGAAGATAAAGTTATAAACCACCTTTTCGGGGGTACGGCATATACTGCACCAACAACTTGGTATGTTGGTCTGTTAACCGCAGTTCCTTCCGACAGTGCCGCAGGCACGGAGGTGTCAGGGGGGGCTTATGCTAGGCAGGCTCTCGCATGGACAATTACTGGTTCCGGCACAGCACAGGCCGCTACAAATGCGGCAGTAACTTTCCCTACTGCAACGACAGACTGGGGGACAGTTCAGTGGGCTGGAATCTATGATGCTCTTACATCAGGTAACTTGTGTGCCTTTGTTGCCTTAACCAAGTCAGATTTTAGTACGGCAAACCCGAAAACGATCAACAGTGGGGATATTTTTAAGATAGACTCAGGGAACCTGAAGATACAGCTAGACTGATATGATAGGTTACGGTTCTGCCCTATTTGGTCAAGGGACTCACGGAAAAGGGGTAATGCAGGGTTGGGTAGGAATTACCCAGCCTATTTCAACTTACTACTCTTCTGGAGTTGCAGAGAATGTCGGGTATGTAAATGTCAAAGCAACTGCTACATTCCAAGTATTTGGAGGTCTGACATTAGGTGCTTATGGGTTAATATCTGCAACAACTGACAGACAAGGGAAACCTGATGCCCAATGGTTTGGTGCAGGAGTTAGTAGCACAACAACCACAATGCAGGCATTTGGCTATATGGCTTGGGACTCTCAGTTAGTAGATGAAACAACATGGACAACACAAATTGTAGATTAATATGGCAAACACGACTAATTTTGCAGTAGAAAAACCAACCGTAGGGGGATATAGGAACTCATGGGGTGGAACACTCAATGTTGCACTGGATAAATTAACAGAATTGCTGGCACTTGCAATCCCTATAGGGTCTATCCAGATGTACACGAAATCCACTGCTCCAACAGCAACAACGAATGGTGGTACATGGTTGCTTTGTGATGGATCTGCATTAATACAAGCAAATTATCCTGATTTGTATTCAGTGATTGGGATAACTTATGGAAATGGAGGTAATGCTTCAACTCATTTTAATATTCCAGACCTAAGAGCAAGAGTACCAATAGGGTACAACACCGCAACTATTACTGGCAGATCAACAAGAGCAATAGCCGCAAATGGTGGTGCAGAAACACATACATTACTTGATGCAGAAATACCAAAACACACTCATCCAATAACTGATTCAGGGCATATCCATGCCACTACTGAAGCAAATCACGAACATACTGGCACAACTGCATCATCAACAACTGGAATAACTATCCCAGATCACCACCATCCTCTTCCAAGGTTCACTGCATGGGGTGATGGGAATTATGGAACCAGTTTTGAAAATGGCGGAGATGCGGCAGATACAACCACTGGGACAGCATCATTGACACCCAATGACTCTGGACACACTCACAGTTTTACAGCAGGTGGGGCAAAGACAAACCTTACTATCAATAATGCGACTACTTCTATCACAGTTAATGAACAGGGATCAGGAGATGGGGCACATAACAATATGCAACCCTTCCTTGTAGTCAATTACATAATTTTAGCCAAGCATCCGAGTTTCTGATTATGAGCACGATAACCTATATAGTAAAAGTAGCATCGGGAAAGTTTACGATTGACGATGCAGTAGCACCCAAACTAACTTTCAGGGACGGAGACACCTACGTTTTTGACCAAGCAGATAACAGTAACTCTGGGCACATACTTCAGTTCTCTGCAACTGCAAACAACTCTGGCTCAAGTGAATATACAACTGGGGTTACAAAGACTGGCACTGCCGGAAGTGCTGGTGCAAAGACGACCATCGTAACTTCAGGATCAACCACAGACACCCTGTACTACTACTCTTCAGGTGGAGGAGATCACGGATCAGAGTTCTCCAATTCAGGATTCAAGACCTCATCAAATTTCAACTTCCTCAAGCCTATCATTGGAGGGCCAAATACAGCAGAGAAGTGGGGTTCAATGGTCAACCATGCAATCGACCAGATAGACCAGAATATCTCAAGTCAAGACTTGGATGGTGCAACCGACTCTGGAACAGTTGCAGTTGATCTGGACACTCAATCCCTCACAGTTGCAGGAAGTAACGGAATTGCAACATCAGGCTCAGGTCAGACAATCACTGTCTCTGGTGAGGCACTGGCATATCAGGGAGAGCCACACATAATCCCTAATGTTCTGTATCCTGCGGTTGCTGGCAAACTCCTAGACGGATCAACCTCCCACTCTGGTGATTATGGCACTGCACAGTCAGACGGAAGAAGCTATTACTACACAGACATCAAAGGTAGCAAACCAATTAAAGACCCTAGAATTGGTGCTCATTTTGGATCACAGAGGCATAAGTGTAAATCATTACAAATATTGGAACAAGAGACTGCTACTCATGGTAAAAATATTTATAGTGTAGATGGAAGGGAATGGTGTAGAGGTTACTTAGCTGGTGCGGACTATGGGTCAGATTCTGCTGAAGTTGTTTATTTTAATGGTACTGATACTTTTTTAGAAATTGTTGGTTATTTTAGTGATGCTAATATTCAATTTCACAACATACCAGCAAGACGAGTTCGGTATACACTAGATGGTACTGATGATACTACTGATTACGCAGGAGAGGTGTCAGTAACAACTCCACTTGCAGGAAGATATGTAGAAGCAGGAGGACTAGAGAATTTAGGATTAGGTGCAACTCTTGGGATACATACTTTAAAGCTACGGCAAACAACATCTGGTCATGCCAACTATATGGTGGGATTTGAACTAATAGCCCAAGATAAATTTACTGATGCAACATGTGATTACAATAATGATCCAACTATAACACATGATGCTAATACTAGAATAGTTGCAGGATTGACTGTAACTGGTACTGGTATCCCTGCAAATGCTACAGTAGCTTCTGTCACAAGTTCTACAGAGTTTGAATTAAGTGCCGCAACTACAGGAGGAGCAGTCACTAATGGAACACTAACATTTGGAACTAATAATATTCAGATACCAAGTCAGAATGTAGTTTCCTATGGTAAGAAGTTTACTGTTTCTGATAATCCACACTATGATCCTTTCTTTAGCTTTACTTCTGGAAACTTAGCCGCAGTTCAAGCACTAATAGATACAGATACATCATTAGGTATAGCTAACTGGTTACATTCAGGTTCGTACTACAGACCCTACAATGGTGGCAGGGTAATCATTTGGGTTGATTCATCTGGAACGATTAAGACATCAGTAAACATGATGCCACCTAATGCTAGGAGATATTTAGCTACTGCTGATTCTGCCAAAGCAAATGCTTCTGTTGCAAATGATACTTATTTACCAACTATTGAATCTGGGACAATAGACCACTCACAAGCAGAAGTTGCAAAGACATTCCATTATAGAGAGTTTGGGAATGGTGCGGCAAATGGAGGAACAGGAGCTACTTATGCAGATGCAAGTATGGTTACTAATTCTGCCGATGACCTTGCTTATGTAATGGATGATGGATTAACAAGTATAGCCGTAAAGGGAGGTATAGTTGCTACAGCACCGCTTGGTTTTTATTCTAACAGCACCAACGATACACTTTATTTTACTTTTATAGGAACAGGATTTAGTTTTATTAGTAATCCTAATCTTGCAAATACAGTAGATAATTCAAACATTAATATTACGGCAGTTCAAAATCTCCCTTATGGTACTCATATTGTTGAGTTTACAAGGGTGAGTAGTGTAACATCATCTACGTTAAAGGTGGATGGTAAAACTTGTGTTACAGGATGGATTAGATTTGAAGAAGTATCCTTCCACCAACCCAAGAAACCACCAATCCCAGAGGATGCAGTAGTGCTGGCAGATTATATGCTGATGGCAGATTTTGTTCCAACAACAAGCTCTACTTTAGGTAATATTTCAAAAGGGGTAAGGTTAAGTAGTGGTAGTAGGGACACTTTTTATGATTCAGGTGCAACTATAACCTATAATCAAGGCTATGTTGATAGCCTACCTACTGCCAGTAGTCTTTATACACTTAATTCTGTTGCAGAAGCAAAATTACCAGCATTCGCAACATCTTTTGGCATGTTCTATGATCGTTATTCTGATAGATATAGTAATGTCCATGTCAAATTAGATGGAAGTACATTTTCATATGATACTAATAATATTTATGACACAAATGGAGATTGGGATGACACTAATGATGATGGCACAATAGATAAATCAGCATCTAACGTACCAAGTTTATATGGTATTAAAAATCTGACTTTAGGTCTACATACTTTTGGTGATAAAAATGAAACTGCTGTTGCTGGAGATTATAACTCATGGGGTGCGATTGAAGTAGGCAACCCAATCCACACATCATCACATTACCAGACCTTTGAAACACCATTCCTACATGAGTTAGTAGGTGGTGACAGGAATATGGAACAACACAATCTAGTGGTTACACCAGACGGAAAGACATGGGATGAGGTTACAAGGGATACGAGTTATCTTGGAGCATCTTCTGGTTTTCATACTGCAACTGATGGTAATGGACAAACTGCTAATGATTCAATGGTTATTTGGGATAATTGGAGAGGTGCATTTGATATGCGACATGGGTTTAATAAAGATTGGGCCATTGCATACGATAGAATAATTTGTTTGAAAGACGGCAGATACCAATTTACATGGCATAATCAGCATACTGCTGATGGTAATTGGAATCGAGGATCTATTAAATTAAATGGTACTACAGTTATGTATTCATCAGCTGATCCAGAAGATAATACAAGGGGAGAAATAGGTTATACGATGGAGTTATCTTGTAAAAGAGGAGATTATGTACAACTTCATACTTTATATCAAATAGCAGATGATGATACAAAATATAATAATTTTCAAGCAATAAAAGTAGGATAATAATGTATATATCACACAAAAGTAACGTAATCCAGCAAGTTCACGAAACTGAATGGCAATGCAGGAGAAAGACTAAAGGTTTAAGTAAACCTGAGTATTGGGAATGGCTTGAAACAATTACTTCTGGTAATCCTCCTGTAACTACATATCCTTCTGAAGACTTTACTTTAGTTGAATGTACTGATGAAGATGTTCAGGCAAGGCTCAGTCAGTTAAGTGATTACCAAGCAGATGGGGTCTACAACATCAAATACTATGCTTCCAAAAGGGATGCAGAGGAAATACTGGACAATGATGGAAACAGCCACGATCCAAAGCAGTATGTACAGTCACACTTTGTACCAGATGATTCAGCAAAGGATGCAAGACTACTGGTAGATAAGTGGGCTAATGTAAGGAGAAAGAGAAACAGGAAGTTAGCAGAGACAGATTACTTAGCACTCTCCGACAACACACTTTCAAGTGATATGGAAACCTACAGACAGGAGTTAAGAGATGTTCCAACTCAGAGTGATCCTGATAATATCACTTGGCCTGATAAGCCTTAGTTGCTCTGGTGGTAATCAGAATATGGGTTATTGGATAGATGATAAGCCTTTGAGGGGAACTATAGGAGCAAATAAGGATTATGTTCGGCCTTACTGGGAATGTGCCGAAAAACGGATGCTCAGATCGTCCTGTATTGAAAGAAAACAGTAAAACAGGTATCAGGACATAGGCTATTTTCGGAGAAAATAATGAATGAAAGTACACAGGTCTTTATTCGGTGGAGGTGGCAATGCAGTTGAAAATCGAAAACTTCTCAATTTCTGGGCACGGTTTACGATCTCGGTGGCAAATGCTCTTACGTTCATTATCTTACTATGGTTATTGTTTTTCGCAGAGGTGCAGGAAACATCAAGAGACCTTGTTAATATTCTTGTCGGGGCTTACGTGGCAGTGCTTGCTAAGAGCACTGATTATTGGTTCAAAGATAAAAGGGATGCAGAGCATGATGAAGAAAAAGGTTGATAATGCCAGCTAACGGTAATGGGGAAAAAGCTCAGTCAGTATTTGAACACAATGTAGTTAAGATAGGGACACCAGTATTAGGAGTTTTATTATTAAGCATAGTAACATGGCTATTTACAACTGTTTTAGAGCTTGATGAAATCATTCAACAGCACACAATCCATCTTGAACACTTACACGAGGCAGAAGAAAAATTTGAAGATCAAATGGAAGATTTAGAAGAAATACTTACCGATCTTAGAGTACACGTTGGTCGTTTAACTGCACATTGAAAGGTAATATGACTGCAAACAAATGGTTTTCTCTTTATGTGGCTGGCTCAGTGATGGTCATGTGGATGATTTACACAATGGTACATGATGTTAAAGCCGAACAGGTTTTATTGGAATATCAGGTAGGCAAACTTCAGGAAATCTTAAATGTTCATACGGAGAAATTGGAATTGCTAGTTGCTTCTTCTTACGAACTTCATACTAAAGTAGATCAAATAATGAAAGGAGTAGAATGATTGGATTGTTAGCCCCATTAATTGGGGGGACTGTGAAGACTCTCTGTATGTCTATGCTATCAGAGAAACTTCTTCAGCAGGTGATTTTGATTCTTCTCAGAAGGCTTGTAGAATCTACAGACAATAAGGTCGATGACCAGATTCTCTCAGCTTATGAAAAGTCAATCAATGCGTAATAGCACCAAAAAGGTACTATATATACTCGCAGACATTTTGGGAAAATTACAATCATCGGGATAGCTATGCTCATTACACCCAATTTTAGTACATCAGAAATGGCTTGCACTTGCTGTCAGAAGTCAGACATGGATGAAGAGTTTATGAGGGTGCTACAGTCCATAAGGGATGAGATACAAAGACCATTGAAAGTCTCGTCAGGGTATAGATGTGAAAGAAGGAATCAGCAGGTGTCATCAACTGGGAAGAATGGCCCCCATACATTTGCCAAGGCTTGTGATATTTTAATATCGGGTGCAGACGCAATGAGGTTATATGATATTGCCAGAAAGCATGGAGTGAGTGGGATAGGGATGAGCCAGAAAGGTACTCATTCTAAGAGATTTGTTCATTTGGATACACTCACCCCAGATGAAGGCCCAAGACCAACGATATGGACTTATTGAAATGGAAATACTGCTTGAGTTGGATTGCGGTTTGGATGTTGAGTTTGAGCCTGACTGGGTGTCAACCGAAAACCACTCAGACCATTCACAAGTACAATGGAAACTTCAAGACGATGCAGATACGCAACATATGGATGCTGTGCTCATTGAGTTTCCGACAGAAGAACCCCTTCCTAAGTCAAGAAATTATATGGAAGGCTTGCGATTGTTACAGCGACACAATTCGTGAGGAGTTGAGTCCAGAAGAAATTGATGGTTCAGAAAAATTAAAGATTGATTTAACTAAGGTACTAAGTGAAAGATGCAACCCAAAGATAGTGCCACCGAACCCGACTTAGAAGGATACGAAACCATCAAGCAGAAAAAAAGTGACCAGCAGAATATTCGTGAGATTGTTGAAAAACATCCATACAAAAAATGGGAAGATATAGAAAATAATGGCACTGTTACCAATTAAGATACCGGCAGGGTTTTATAGGAATGCTACTCAATATCAGGCTAAAAACCGTTGGTATGACGGCAATTTAGTGCGTTTTTCAGAAGGTCGGCTCAGACCGATTGGTGGATGGCAGAGGCTCGCAGATACTCAGATAAATAAAAAAGGTGCAATAAAATCTTTAACAATTACGACTGCTGGTAGTGGCTATTCTGGTTCAGGGACTCTAGGCTTCACAGGTGGGGGTGGGGCATCCTTTGCAGGGACATATACAGTTTCAGGTGGGGCAATAGCAACAGTAACAATCACAAACTCAGGTTCAGGCTATACATCTGCTCCTACCATCACAATCTCAGGGTCAACTTCTGGGACAACTGCTGTTATCACTGCGGATTTTTTCTCTGGAGTTGATCCAATAAGAGGTCTTCATTCTTGGAGGCTTGGTACAGGAGCAAGGTATCTCGCGATAGGCTCAGTACAGTCCTTGAGACTCTGGGATGGTTCCCAAAGTTCAGGGACAAATGCGCCTATTTATGATATAACTGGAACTGCGCCAGCAGGCAAAGTTGATTTTAAAGACCAAGAAGATTTTCTTATATCTGGACTGGGATACGGTGCTCTGGAGTATGGAGGAGATCGTTCTCCTACGGACGGATCAGGAGGCACTGCATCTGGTGGTGATACATATGGAACACCAAGACATCCATCAGTTGATCCAGATATAACTGATTCTGATGCGTGGAGAGATAACTTTGTCCCAGTATGGCAGATGGATAACTTTGGGGATGATCTGGTCGCAGTAAATTCTGGGGAGGGAAGCATTTGGTATGTGGACACATCTGGACTCTCATTTAATAATGCTAACCAGACTGCAACCAGTGCAGTTCTCCTATCATCTTTAGGGGGTTCTTCAGGAGTGCCAGCAGATAATATAGGAGTGCTTGTTACTCCTGAGAGACACATAATGGTCTTTGGTGCAGGAGGTAATAAGAGAAAGATTGCATGGGGACATCAGGAGAGTCTTACTGATTTTACTCCTGCTGTAACAAACACTGCTGGAGACTTGGAAATACAGACAAGAGGTAGGATAGTTGGAGGATTTAAGACACGTTACGGTATTCTGGTTTTCTTCACTGATTCAGTCTGGAAAACCAACTATTTAGGGCCACCATACATCTATGGGATAGAAAGACTCTCAGAGGGTGGTGGTTGCCTTGGAATGAAGTCTGTTGCTGGTTCTGCCGACTTTGTTGCTTGGATGTCTCAGGGACGATTCTGGAGTTTCACAGGAGGGTATGTACAAGAATTACCATGCGATGTTGCTGATTATGTTTTTTCCGATATAAACACTGATCTTGAAGGACTTATTGCAGGTGGTCACAATGCAGAATTTGGTGAAATAACTTGGTACTATCCGAAAGAAGGAGACTCAACGCCAACTCGATACGTCACTTATTCCTACAGGGAAAAGCACTGGGTTACAGGTGAGTTGCATCGATCTGCTTTTGAATCCTCAGATTCTCTGGGGTATCCAGTAGCAGGAGGAACAGATGGATACCTCTACCGTCACGAACTTGATCCAGATACACAATCCACCCCTATTCTCAGGGAGGCGACTGTAACTGCACCAGCAGATGTAACCGCATTATCTGGAGTAAAATCAAGAGTAATTGCAAAGGGAGTGGATACTACTCTCCATCCTAACGTAAGCACCGAAAACCATCTCTGCTACGCGGAAACAGGGGCAATAGAAATAGGGGGGGGAGATAAGATGATGAGTGTCTCCCAAATTGTTACAGACACAGATGCAGGAGATAAGGGACTCCGTATGAAGGTTACAGTTGCAAGGACACCAGATGATAATGCTCCAGTTGTCAAGGGTGCATATGACCTCCAGAATGACGGATATACAGATACAAGGTTTACAGGTCGTCAGGCACTATTGAGGGTGGAGTCTCCATTTGATCAGGAGTGGAGGTTCGGGGAAATACGTTTTGACGCATCAACATCAGGGGAACGATGAGTCAGACGCAGAAACCATTGCCTAATCCTCCTCTTGAATATAACAGGACATATATGAATGACCTTGCCTCATTGGTGATTGATGAGGAAAGCGTGACCATGAAGACAAACAGGGATTCCGTACTGGACACAGGGTCGATTATTTTAAAGGACACAAGTAATAATAACTGGTACAAAATAAAGGTAACTGGAGGAACCTTAGGAGTTACTCTGGTAACGGAAGATTCAAATGGACTTCCAGTAACAAGCACAAATCCATACGCATAGGACAAGATATGAACATACCACAAGCTCGAAGAACTCTTCAAAAAGCACTGCCTAAAGGAGATAAACTCATAGGAATGGACGAGTTGGAGATTGGCTGGCTTCAACAAAATAAGCCAGATTGGTTTGGTGAAGGGAAGATACACAAGAAATCTGGACTGAAATCATTTCGCAGGGGATATGCTGATATGACAGGTACTCACTCTGGGAAAACAGAAACTAAAGCAGAAAGAAAACAAGGGATGGCAAGTACAGGTACTCTAAAATCAAGGGGAGATAAAGAGTATTTTCAAAATGTAGATAGGTGGGCATCCAGAATGCAGGACTATAATAAGCAAAATACTAATTTGGGCGACCAAGGTAGAACAGGTGGCTACGGTGGAGGCGGAGGCAAAAAACCGACTGAGACTGCGGAAGAGTACCATCAGCGTATGACTGGTGGCGGAGGCGATTCTGGAGGTGGTTCTGGCGGTTCAGGTGGTTCTGGGATGTCAGGTCAGCAGATAAGAACAGACACACAGACATCTCAATCTTCACTGGACAAACCTGTAAGGGAGTTTAGGGATAAGGTTCTTGAAAAAGCCTCTGGAGTCATGGATCAGGAATATCAAAAGTATGAACCAGAAGGAGGAAGGTTTGCTGGGCCATCCGATGATACCACCACAGCACAGCAGGCAGTTCGCGATATGCAGGGACAAGGGCAGGGAGCATACACATCTGCTGGACAGACTGCACAGAATCTACAAGGCGCAACCATTGATCCAATTACAGGACAGTCCTTTTTAACTGGTCAGGGAGTGGATCAGTATATGTCTCCACACACACAGAATGTTATTAGTGGTATGAGAGACAATGCAATGAGAACTATGCAGATGCAACGTAACCAACTGGGAGCAGATGCTCAAATGGCAGGTGCAGGTATGGGGTCAAGATCAGCAATAGAAAAAGGTGTAATGGCAGGTGAAGTCCAGCGTAATCTTGGACAACAGGTTGCCGGAGCACTGGAGGGAAGCTACGCACAAGCCGCGAAGATGAAAGAAGCTGATATGGCAAGAGAACAGCAACGACAGAGATACAATCAGTTGGCGCAAGGAGAGGAAGGTAAGTTGCGACTTGCAGGTGCAGAGACAGGAATAAGAGCAACTGATGCTGGACGGAGAGCAGGTTATGAAGATGCACAGATGCTTTCCAGAGTGGGTGCAGACATAGAAGGACGAGAACAGAACCAGAAGGATTTTGACTACCAGCAGTTCCTTGAGGGTCGTGATTGGGACAAGAATCAGGCCATGTTTGGAGCAAATGTAGCAGGTGGTGCTCCATCTGGAACTATGACTGCACAAAATACTCCAATGTACCGCAATAAAAATCCTTGGGGATCGGCATTATCTGGGGCCGCCGCAGGGTCAGCATTCGGGCCTTATGGTGCTTTAGTAGGAGGAGGTTTGGGGTATTTGCAAGGTTCAGGAATGTTAGGATAGGAGGATAAAATGACAACATATCGACAACCCAAAACACCATTTGGAGCAAAATCCAAAACTCCTGATAAATCTGGAATGTTTTTTGACGAAACAGGCACTAAGAAATTTGCCTTATGGCCTTGGCTTATTGGGAAATATGAAGATATTTTTGGGAAAGATTCTGGAGAATGGTCGAGAGAACAGGAAAAGATATTTCTGGATGCAGTAAAAAGAGCCGATGCAAGAGATATGGAAAAACTAAAACTTCACGAAGGAGAAGTTGAAGGAAAACAAATGGCTCAGTGGAAGGAGTTGGAAGGGGAACCTCCAAGCAATAAAACAATATGGGAACTTTATGAGGATACAACTCCAAAAGAAGACACTGCTGGATATAACGAACTGGATTTGATTGCTGATCTGAACCTTAACCAGAGGCAGGCAGATAGAGATGAAGATGCACTCGTTCAGTCATATCAAGGGTCAGTATATGATACTGATGCTCCAGATATGATTACTCAGGATTCAACCAAGAGTAAAGGAGTGTCACCTGAAACGGCAATAAAGGCCGCAGGACTACTTAATGAAATGTTTAATAAACCAGATGAAGCACCACCACAGATAAGAGGAGCAGGGATACATTCAGGAAGAGTTCCCTTTCCATCATTGCTTGCATCATCTCAAAGGCAACCTGACCCACGCTACGTTAATAAAGGACTGATATAATGGCAGATATTCGCTGGAATCGTACTGACGAAAGTTATCCTCCTAAAAAGGAAGAGGAGGAGAAAGGATTTTTAAGTGAAGGGATGTCCCCTTTGACAATGGGACTCCTTCAGGCAGGAGCATCCATGATGCGCCAGTCTGGTTGGAGGAGAACTCCAATAACCACATCTGAACAAATCGGTTACGCGATTCCGGCAGGTATTCAGGGTTATTATAACCAGAAGGTGATGAATCAGCAGGAAGAGG
>VTLG01015962.1_pt1 | contig 13332 bp, 16 predicted proteins | sample 4694571 | NCBI WGS metagenome assembly VTLG01 (sample SAMN12604809, study PRJNA352737) | marine metagenome | biome: ENVO:00000447; feature: ENVO:00000209|ENVO:00000569|ENVO:01000036; material: ENVO:00002151; isolation source: viral sequences binned using virsorter ... | reverse complement strand
TATGCCATCAAGTTAGGCATAGACCTACGAACCAAAGAGATCAATACTGGATCCCAGTTTGCAACAGCATCAGCAGTAGACATTTCGGCCTCTGACAAGAATTGCTTGGACTCTTTAAGTTCTTTTTCTTGGTTCTCCAAGATAACTGCGGTAACCGCACGTTTGTAAGAATCTGAGATCTCAGGGAGATCGGGATGATTCAATACTGGTTGCCACTTCTCTTGGAGTTGCTCTGAATTATACATAAATTACTCCTTTAAAGTTTTTCAGATATTATTTTTTAGCTCTTTGTTTATCCTTAGATATTACAGACATATACTTTGCCATATCACCAGAATATTCTTGAACTGTCTCGTCTTTGGTTTCTTCAGTAAGAGTCTCGTCTTGAGCCTTTACTTCTTTCTCACCAAAGTAGCTTTCCTTAATCGTCTGAAGTTTCTCTTTGTAAGATTCTTCATCGGAAAACTCAACATCATCAACCAGACTTTGGAACTTTTCAGTTTCGGTATCAGTCATCCCATCAGCAACATCGGCAATCATGGACTCTTTTACGAGTTCACCTTTTGCCTTTTTCAACTGAACATTTTCTTCCATCTGTTTGTTTAATTTTTCTTCCAATTCTTCTATCTTAGTCAAATTGGCTTCCAGAATGTCATACTTCTCATCTGGAACATCAATGTAGTGATCTTCAAATAGTCCTTTTAGACCACTTATGAAATCTTCTGCAATCTCACCTTTGAGTCCACGCTCAATAGCAAGTTCGTTTTCAGACATCCATTGTTCAACAACGTAGTTCATATAGTCATCGACCTTTTCTACTACGTTTGACATTGTTTCTTCTGCAACCTTCTTACTAGATTCTTCATTTGCTTGATGAATCTTCTCTAATTCAGCACGAACCTTAGATTTGATTGCACTTTCAAAGATTGTTGCAGCTTTTGTTTTAAATTCTTCAGAAAGTTCTTCTTCACCTTGAACTAATGCTTCAACATCTCCTGAGACATCTAATGCATCAACAACTTGGTCAATATCTTCTTTCTTAACTTTGGAAGCTTCTTCATCTTCTTCTTCTTCCTCATACCCTTCTTCTTTAGGTGTTTCGCCCAAAACGTGAGTACCATACAATTTTGCAAGATCTTCTTTCTTCAGACCTTTAATATGGTCAACAAGTCCTTGCATAATTTCTGATTTGAGTTTAGGAGTAGATGGTGTTTCTTCCTTAACTTCTTTTTCTTCTTCTTCCTCCTCTGAGGATTCAGATTTTGCTTTTACTTCTTCTTCATCTTCCTCTTTGGTTTCAACAGTTGATACAGGCTTAACTGCACCAGATTTACCTTTAGGTTCAGATGCTTTAGCAGGAGTTTTGGTTTTTTCCATATCTTCCTTTTCCTGCTTTAATTTAACGGAACTTGGATTAGACGCTCCAGGCTCTTTAGCTTTAACTCCTGTTGGAGAAGCTGTCGCCTCTTCGACCTCATCCACTTGTTCCATCTCTTTAGTGAGTTCTTCAGACATTTTAAGTCTCCTTGTAAAGTTTTTGATTAATTATATTTATAAAATTAGAGTTTTGAAAGGAACATTTCCAAAGCTTCAAGCTTCTTATTTTCGGAAGCAACTCTCTTAATTCGGGCAACTTCGGACTCTCTGAGTACTCCGTTATCCCAAATCCATTCTTTTCCTTCCATTATTCCTTCCACAAACGCTTCTGGTGCAGACGGATCAGCAACGATGTCTCCTGCTGTTGCAAGATAAAAATCGTCTTTAACTACATTAGTTTGACCCTTCTTTTCAAGTGTTCCCATTCCTCTACTAGAGACTCCAAGTTTAGCACCCGCATTTAACAATTCTTTGACTATTTTACCATTAGGTGTGTCAAGAATCTTTGCTTTCCCGATGATATTATTACCATCTTCGTAAAGTTCTTCGATTAAATGAGAAACCCTGTCCAGATTGACTGTTGGGCCTTCTGGATGTCCTAGTTCACCAAAAGCACGTTTTGGTTCGACCAGTTCCTTATTATATCGTTTAACTTCTTTCGATAATACATTAAGAGGATACATTCGACCATTCCTATTTTTAGTCTCAGCCTGCATGAAAACCCCTTTAATCTTCAAATCTTTTCCACCCTTACCTTCAGTAAGAATTTCAAAATCATCATACATTTCTGTGATTAATTTCATTTATACCTCTTATTAGTATGATTTATGCACAACGAGGATTGCATAGGAATCACCCGATAAAGTAATACCAATATCAGCAGTTTGATCTCCTGCTAGTTCAGCACCAGCAAAACCTAAGTTCCAATGTCCTGTGCCTGTAAATGCATGAACATCAGTACCACCTCTATCTATTGTAATAGAACCAGCGGTTTGCCAAAAAATATCAACGATATTTGCTCTTACTACAGTTGCTTCATTCGTTGCTTTAATTTCTGCTAATGTTATTGCACCATCAGTAGTGTCTATGTGTAGTACACTTCTTCCATGTGAATTTCTAATTGAATTTGCCATAGTTTATCCTAAATTGTTAGCATTTCTTTATCAAAATAACTCATAATATCTTTAACTTTTACACCATGCTTTTTTGCAACTTTCTCTACATTCTTATCAAATGTACTTAGAAAATCACCTGGCGACTTTTCCATTGTGGAAAAAACATCATCAACTGCCTTCTTCATCTTAGGTGTAAGTTTTTTATAAGTGGATGATTTTTTATGCTCATCCTTTTCTGTAACCCATGTATTGAATTCTTTAAACTTTTTCATCGGCAGAGTCCTCTACTGAGGTATCGGGTTGTCCTTTTACCAAAGAATTCGCTACTTCTACTCTTTTTAAATCTAATGCAGCTCCAATTTTTTGAGCCATTGAATTTTTAAAATGTGTTTCTGCGTCTATTTTATTATCATCAACTAATGCTGAAATCATATTTGGTATTTCACTCATAATTTATCTCGTTGTATTGTTATCTTTGTGGGCCTGTAAGTGGGCCATCAGGATCCATTGGGTTTCCTACTGGAGCATGATCATCTGGTTCTGGTTCTCCGTGTATTTGTCTATCCATCTTTTTAATTTCATCATCCGTCATACGAAAAACGTGTTTTTGAACATATTCTTTAGAAAACCAATCTCCTATGTATGGCTCCATACTATTTAGTATATCTAAACGATCACGAAGCACATCCATATCTCTCATCTCTGCATAATGTCCGTCTTTCATATAACTGTATGAAAGATTTTCTTTAATTCCTTGCCAATCTTCTTCTGCAATAACACCTTTAAGTAATAATTGTGTTTTAAGAAGATCATTAAATAAAGTATTAAATTTGTTCCTTAACTTCTGAACAAATTTAGTAAACTTTACTTCATCTCTTGTAATTTCTGCACCTCGACCTAAACTAAATCCTGAATCAGATTCTAACCGACTAACAGGAATATTTAAAGACCGATATAACTTTTTCTGGAAATAGACAATATCATCTATCTCTCCTAAATTCTGTCCGCCTGGCAGAGTTGTAATTTCTGTACCTCTACCACCTTCTCTACGAGGCAACCAGAAATCCTCCAACATACTCATTTGTTGTCTATCATCCTTTATCTCACCAGTTGATGCATTGTACACCAACTTGTTTCGATAACGATTCATAACATCTTTTAGATATTGTTCTGCCTTTACTTTAGGTAGATTACCAACATCAATATAGAAAATTCTTCTTTCTGGTGCTCGTGAAATACGATAAATCACTACCGCATCCTCAATCATTCTAAGTTGATTTACAGGCTTGATAGCTTTATGTAAATATGATAAAACTAATGCTTTTGAAGGATCAAATAATCCCGATGCACACATTGCAATAGCATCTGCTGTGATTTTAATAGCAGTACCTACTGGCCCAGAAGACGCAGTATTTGCAGTAGTTATCCCATTTTCATTATATAAGTAATAATCATCTATTATATTAAGAGTAGGGGATTTTTTCTTTGTTTCAGCCTTTTCAATTTTACGAATTCGTTTAATCTTTAAAGCATCAATATATCTTAATTCTTGTATTCCGTTTTGTGGATCTTCTTCATCTACAATTTTATGAAAATAAATCCTACCATCTATATACCATCTCCTGAAAACATCATGTGCCTTATTAGTAAAATCTAATAATTTTAATACTTGTGAAAATTCTTCCCTAATTCTCTTTTTAATTTTTGAAGAATAAGGTAGATTATCAGTATTAATAGATACAGCTTGTCTGTATTCATCGACATTTATAGATTCATTAACAATATCTTCAATAGCTAAATCACACTCTGGATGTTCTGCGGTAGACCGATACCTACGAATAAGATCTGATTCAGACTTAGTTTGTCCTTCTATATCGAGAAATTCGCTGTAGAATCCAGCAGTAGTTGTAGCTCCAGATTCAGGATCGGGGAGAACAAATGATGCCTGTTCTCCCTTGTCCTTTGCTCTGGTTATTTGAAACCCAAATAGTTGTGCCATAATACTCCGTACTCAATTTATCAATGTAAATATTTATACGAAATATTAAGTTGTAGTATTTGTCTCAAAAAATTGATAACGATATGTTACTTCAAATGTCTCAACTTCTCCAGCTTCTGCTGCAGTTAGTTCAATAGGTGCTACAGTTAATGGCCACATACCTCTAAAAGTATATGCCTTAATTACCTGACCCGCACGATCTAAATGATCAACAAATGCATCCACCATATAATCAGAAGGATTTTCCAATCCACTATTATCTGACATTGCATTGATTTCATTCATCCATCGCTCGAAAGCATTACGGATAGCAAAATCAGTATCATTCAAAATTGTAGTAGTCCATGTATCAATAGTACGATCCCCTGCAATATACAGATTACGACCACGAAATGGAACTGCAATTTCTGCCAATGTCATGCCGGGCAAATTTGTTGCAGTACAAAGATAAGACATTGTTCGTGTCTCTCCCCCTACTGCTGAAAAGCCTGGAAAGGGCATTGTTACTTGAAACTGATTCGCTCTTGCTCCACCACCTTTTAATGCTGATTTAAAATCGTTTATGTTTGCCATCTAGTCCTCCTATGCCCCAACTACTTCACTAAACGCAACACCAGTTTTCGTGGCAATGAAGTTTAGAGAAATAAAGTTAATAGACCGAGCAGGTTTGACAAAAATGTCAGCGACAAACTCGTTACGATCAACAACCGAGCCTGGGTTGTTAGATTCGTCACATACAACTAGGAAATCTGTGATTCCCCTTCGACCTTGTACATCACGCAAGAAAGGTTCAACCATATTCCTAAATCCTGCTCTTGTGAATTCATCGTTGAATTCAAACAACTGAAATTTAGAAGCAGTTGAAATTGCTTTCTCTATTGTAATGAATAATCGTCTTACGTTGATACGATCAAACGCACTTGGTTTTGCTTGTGCAGTTTTATCCCCATACAAGACTGTGCCTTGGCCTGGGAATGAACATACTGGATTTATCCTTGCACGATACAGGATGTCTCTGTTAGCTTTCTGTGGATTATAAGCAAGTTTTACAACTCCTCTTATTTGTCCACGATTAAAACCGCCTGGACTGAACCATGAATCTGCAACCAGATCTGTTCTTGCACATAATCCTGCCATATCTCCGTTTAATGGAATCCACCGATAAGTATCATTGTACTTATCATAAGTGTATTTGTATCCACTATCGAACATACCATAGGATGTTGATGTTAATGCATCAAAAAATGCTTTGACATTTGATGTTTGTGTTACTTCATTTGCAACATTTACAACATCTGAAAGTTCTGGTGAAACGAATGCAACTGCATCTTTTCTGTCAGTACACATATCCATTGCATTTCCTGCTTTAGTTGCAGAAGCTTTACCACAAATGAAAAGATTTAAATCGACTGTTTCTGAATCTTTGAATCGGTCAATTCCATCCTTGATTTCACCTTCTGTTAGTGCATAATCATCTGTACCACCAGTAAGTGAAACTGAAGTGAGAACTTCAGATAATGCAGAATACAATGTAGTACCTTGAGCTGATGCAGTATTACCATATCCAGTATTAACGCCTGGATGATCCATCCAATAAATGTAAGATGAACTATTATAAAGAACATCTACATAATAATTAGCTGCACCTTCTGCTGTTCTTGCATCTGCAATTTTAGATACACCTTCGTATTTTTCTAAAACTTCGCCAGGAGTTCCAGAGATACCACCATCTTCATCTACAATTATGATATGCATCTCATCAGCCGTTGCAACACCAGTTCTATCTTGAACCCATGTTGATGTGCCAGGAGCTGAAGAAAATTGATCGTAATATTCCCATCTCCTACGAATATTTGTACTAGCGGCAACTGCTGATCTTAATCCACCAGCTGTATTTGCAGTACCATGTCTTTGAATAGTCAATACATCACCAGAGATAGCAGTTACTTTATATTCAGAACCATCTGCTTCTCCAAAGTTGATAATATCTCCTACGTTAAATCCGTCATCTGAAACAACTGAAATTGCAGTTTGACCTGCAGCTTCAGCAGAACTTGCTACTTTATTATTAGTAACTGTTCCTGCTAGTTGTTCAAATACGGCTGCACTTGGACACATAGCAATTTTTAAATTGTTACCCCAAGCACCGGCAGTCCTTGCTGCCCATTGTCCTACACTTGCAGCCCCACCACTATAAGGGCCAGTAGTACCATCCCCATCTTTCCAATGGGTATTATTCTTAATCAAAATAGCAGTACCAGATGTACAAGCATTTACAGCACCACTTGATGGTCTAACGACTCTCAATGCATTGCCGTATCCAAGAAAAGAAGCAGCAGACATCCAATCTTCAAAATGATTAGATGCAGATTGTGGTTCACCAAAAATGGAAACCATTTCTTCCTCAGATGAAATTGCAGTTACAGTATCAGTAGGCCCCTTTTCTGCAGCCATTACTATACCAGCAATCGATGTTGCGACAGCTGGAACTACGTTTGTTAAGTCTTTTTCTGTTACCTGAACGCCAGGTGAAACTTGAAACGCCATTCCAATCTCCTTAAATAGAAATGTTATTGAAAGTATTTATACTTTTAGGGTTTTTCAAAAAGGGTATTTATAACATTTTTGTGTTATAAATATTTTTATGAATCATTACAAGAAATACAAGAAAACAATCAAAGAAGGAGTTAGAAAGGCTCGTAGGAAACGTGATATATGGATTAACGAATTACTTGCAGATGAATCGTGTATATACTGTGGGGAAACAGAAACGTGTACGTTGGCATTCTACCCTGACAACAAAGAAATCCGAATCGTTTCAAGATCGAAAGGACTCAGAGAAAAACTTCGATTACCAATTTTGGAACGGATACAAAAGAATAAGATTGTATGTTTAAATTGTGAGTCTAAATTAAAAAATGATATTCAGTTATCACCAATCCTCTAGATATTCCCTATTAGAAGATACTACTGGATTCCAGACTGAACCATATTCATCGATATTTTCTCCAATCCTTTCTCCATGTTCATCTCTAACACCATCCAAAACAAATCCAAATGGAGCCATGTCTTGTTCTACCAACTGTTCTTTATCTTTCCAAAGTTGCTTACGAATATCTAAATTTACTAATTCCTTAAAATAAGTTTGATCTGTCAACCATGCAAAAAGAACTAAACACATTACTAAATCATCAGAATTTCCATCTGAACCCTCATATGATTGACCCTTTACAACAAAAGAAGATAATTCTGCAATAGTATCAAAATCGCATATCAATAACTTGTCATCTTCCATAAGAGTTTTTAAATTGGAACATCCTACCTTTTTAAGAGCTTTAGTTGTCCTTACACCTAATTGTGCTTTTTTACCAGAGAAACCTCCTCCTGCAATCTGACCATTTCGACCATGCATTGTAGTCATAATCATATTATCATACTCCATGTCAAACTGCATAGCATCTGCAATTTGTGCTCCTATATCATTAATCTCTATCATCACATATGCAAGATTATAAGCCTTGGCAATTCTATGTATGATTAGAGGAAAATTCATTGGTTTGATTTCATTGTCTCTAAATACTGCAACTTGTCTGTATGGTAGTTCTGATACATCCATTACTACAAATGCTGAATAATCACTATTAAGTCCTCTAGAAACATCAACAGTTATTACATATGCACATTCAGGATTTGGTTTTTCATACACTCTTAATCCTGCATTATGTGTAAGTGGTGTAGAATGAGATAATGCTGATAATTTCTGTGCATGAATTAGGGTATTAGAAGAACCTAAAAAGGAACAATCAAACTCTGTCTGGAACTGTTCTTCTCCAATATTCTTAATAGTTTCTTCCTGCCATGCTTTATCACGGCCTGGAACTTCACTCCAATGTACCTCTATTGGAACGTAAGTGTTATTCCCATTCTCTGCATCGTTCCAGATCTTATAAAACATATTCATTCCATTTGGTGTACTCACCATCATTACTTTAGATTCTTTACCAGAAGAAATTGTAGGATATACAGAACTTAGGAATTGAGCTGCAATGTTATTAGGAACATATGCAAACTCATCCAAGAAAATAATGTTGTATGATCCACCACGCACCGCAGAGGCAGATGTAGAAGATGCCAAGATTTTTGACCCATTTTCTAGTTCTAGGCTTCCTTTGTTCCATGTCATTACTCCTTGTTGTAACCAATCTGGTAAGTGTTCATATGCAAGTTGAAGTCTACTGAGTAAGTCTCTTGCAGTAACAGCCTTGTTTGCAAGGATAGCAACACTTACTGTAGCATTGAACAAACAGTAATGTAACAAATATGCAATAATTGTTGTGGATTTTCCTGACTGTCTAGGAAGTTTGCAGATGGTAAATCTTTCTGTGTGGAATGTCCACATCATCTGCCTTTGAAATTCATAGAGCTTAAAAGGTATCAAACCCTCATCTAGGCTCACTATTTTGATATAATTCTCTGTGAAGTAAACAGGATCTTCCATACATTTTTGGTATTCCTGTACTTGTTCTTTCGTATACTGAATTTGAACATTAGCCCGTTTTAGATTCGGGTTATCACGATATACGTCTGGCATTACTTTTTATTCTTTATTAATTGTTGAAGTTCCTGAGTAGAACCAACAAATAAAGAATTGTTATTAGTAACACGTTGTGGTTGGTCAGTCTCTTTGAGTTTCTTTTTTGTAGTTTGGAGATTGACTAATTTTTCTGTGTTCTCAGCATTAGTCTTTAGGAGTTGTCCTGCAACTTCGTAGGCTCGTGGATGGTCTGTTTCTTGTGCAACTTGCAGAATACCACTAAGGGCATCCTGTCCACGTTCAATTATATGGTAAAGATTTTCTCTACTGTATTTGAAATCATCCTCATCTTCTTCATTTGTCTGAGGTCTAGGAATCACAGTAGCGGTTTGGGTTTTAGTGGAGGCTACCGCTTTATCTGCGATCCCTAGCAATTCGTTTATCTTTTCCATTACTCATCCTGTCCTGTTTCGGTATTATAAGTCTTAGCATCTTCAAAGAATGAAGAAGTTTCGTTAAATCCAAAATCATCATCCATACCCGCACTAACTGGATCTGGTGTAACAGTAAGTCTTTGTTGTCGTTTTGGTGCTGCTGATGAAGAATCTGTATATTCATCAACTTGTACTTTTGTAATAACTTGACCAGAAATGACAGGGCCGTATAAGTAACATTTTGCTGTAAAAGACATTGTATAAATTATTGCTCGTCTTTCTGTCCATTCTCCTGCATAATTATCTTCATAAGATACTCCTGTTAATACAATAGGAACATCTCTCTTGCTACTCATCTGAACTATATCGTTGATAGTGATTGTATAGTCAGGTTGAAAGTATGGTAAAATTTGTTCTACTATTTGCAATGCGTCATCACTATTCTTTGACATAATATACAGTTCAAAGTCAATATTATAAGGAACTGGCATATATTGAGTGTCTACCTTATTACCAGCAGAACCAGCCTTCTTTACTTTTTGTATTTTATTTAATTTTCGTGATGCGTCGTATGCAATTTGTCCAATCTCAAAACCAATTCTTGGTAATGTGATTGCAACTGATTTTGTTAAGTTAGGATCTTCTGTCAATCTTGCAAGGAACTTTTGTTTTGCTCCATATGCAAGTGGAATTTTCATAGATTGTGTTACATTACCAGAACCATCTTTTCTAGTAATGTGAATGTCGTTAAAAAGTGTGCCGAATCCTACTACACACTTTCTCATAGTTTCGTGATAAAAAGTATTTCCAAGCATTATGTTACCTCACCAAATGGGTTTCTTTCTGAAAAATCAAGTATCGAATCACCTTGAGTTTCAAACCAATCAGAAGTGGATGCTTCATCTACAGTATCTACACTATAGGCTTCACTTACAATCCAATCTCCATCTTCGGTTATTAAATAATTAGTTCCTGAATCTGTTCCAGACTCTAATATAATTTGATATTCAAGTGCATCTAGAGATTCCGCAGTTTCTATTGCATCTACTGCATCTAGACCAGTTTCCATATCTTCATGACTATATTCAAAGGTACGACATCGCATTTTGAATACTGGTAAGTTTTGTAGTTGATAAAATGGATCATCATGGTCTACAAAACTAATTTCAAATAATTTCTTTCCGTCTGGAAAGTAAATTAAATCACCCTCATTGGGGCGTGTACTAACAATCAAATTTGCATCTAAGGATATTAGTTGTTCAAATCTTCTTTTAGAAACTACGAAAGTAGCTTCATCCTGCATATCCACACCAAATCTAGTCATCATTTCTTTTTGACCTTCATAACCCTCTATATTATCAAGGTACATTTCTATTATGTATGCATCGTTAAAAGAACTTGAAGCATCCTCTCCAAACAAAGTATCTTTATTAACCAACTTTCTAGGAAGATAATATACATCCTGTCCAAATACCGAAAGTTGTTCGATAATTAGATTTTCATACAATCTCTGTTCGGCTGTTGAGCCAGTATTAAAATATACATTCGTTGGCATTTTACTTTTAAACTGAGTACCACCATCCTGTGGCGTAATGTTTTTGTGTATTCTTTTTTATAATATGACCTTTATGTGTATGTGTAAAATATGCTGGCCATATTAATAATCTTCCTGCTTTTGGTATTACTTTTTTTCCATAATAAAGAAATTCTAATTCTCCTTCATTTTCATGACTAGTTAAACTCAAATGCCATGCTAAAATAGTATCTCTTTTATTTGGACTTGGGCCCCATTCTTGATGATACACATGATACCCTTGTCCTTGTCCTACAATATGATATTTAAATCTAGGACTATTCATAAAATTATTTGTATTTGCATGAGGATATTTTTCACAATATTTTGCAATACCCTCCTTCAAACAATCACCCATCATATTAACAAGGTCTTTAGGAAATGTTCCAAACATTTCTACATAAAACCAAAAGTCATCTTGTTTTGCTTTAGATCTATTATACTTTGTGACTTGTTTTTGATCTACACTAAACAATTCAAAAGTTTTTCGATTTTGTTTAACAAAATTAACAATCTTGTTACTTTCATCTAAAGATAATGCATCATCGTTGAAGTATATAAAATCTTCAAACCTCATATAATATATATTATCCTATCATCATGTCCGCTGGTAATCCATATCCGTTAAGTAATTGTTCTTCTAATGATTTTATTTCTTCATCAGCCTGAGTATAAATAGTTTCCCCATTCATCTGCACTCCACCTAACATTGTTACTCCATTAAATTTAAGTAAATTTGCACCCCATTGTCTTTTAATAAGAGCAGTTGCATATTTTTTAAGAAATAAATCATTATAAACATCTGTATATGTTGTTGGGTCTAATTTTCTATAACACTCAATAACAAAATATTGATCCGCAGGAATTTCATTTGGCCAATCCATATCTAAATAAAGTCTATTTTGATGTTGATTAAATCTAATTGGCACTTCACCAGTTAATAAATGGTCTATAAGATCTAAATGTTCTTGTAACATTTGATAGTTGACCATAGATGTAGAAGTAAAATCCCACAAGTCATTTAACCTCATTTGATATTTCATATCAAACATAGGAACAGTTGAATGATCTGTAATTGGAAATATTCTTAATACTGAAATTACAGGAGCAGGAAGGGGCAACCAAACTTTTTGTTCTAACCAAGCATATGCTCCACCAGTATTATCTACAGAATCCGTAACTGAAGTAGTTGCATTTGTTTGTCCTCTTGTAATTTGATCAGAAGTCATCTTATATTTAAGATACATTCTTTCAACACCATCCATATGATACTCTGCAAAATATTGAAGTGCATCATCAACTCGATCATCACATTGATCTGGATCAACATTAACATCAATAACTGGTTTTCCCAATGCTCTTAAACAATGTTCTTTAAATGTTTCTTTCGATGTTGGTATAGCCATATTATCCTTATCCTAAAGCAATCGACATTGCTAAAACTGTTCCTAGAGTCTCCCCTTTATTTGCGACTGTTACAATATTGTCATTAGAATCTCTTACATATAATGCTTGATCTGCTGTGTTTATTGCAACTTCTCCTTGTACAAGATTTGATGTGGTAGGTACTGAAGATGCGGTTTCAGATTTTTTAAGTTTAATTACTGTAGCCATTAGAATGTACCTCCATCAACATGACCAAATGAAGGATCAGTACCCGAACCAGCACTTATTAATACTTGTCCAGAAGTTCCAACTGCAATTAAATTAACTGCACTAGTTCCATCTCCTGTCATTAGTTGATTTGCACCTATTGTGTTTACTCCTGTACCACCATTTGCAACAGCAGTAATTCCTGTAACTGCATTTGAGTTTGCAAGGTCTAACTGACCATAGACTGCAGCTTGACCAGCGGTTCCTGTAGAACGTAAAACTTGTCCAGCAGTTCCAGTACTTTTTACACTCAATGCATCTGATAGAGTAAACATTGTAGTATTATCAGTTGCAACATTCATAGTATTTCCTGTCTTAGTCAAGGAAGTACCAGCAATGATTTGTCCTGCACCTGAGAATTGTGAAACTGTTAATGTAGTTGTTCCAAAATTAGCATCATCATTATGAGTGAATACATAACCATTCTCAGCTGCAACTGACCCTTGTTCTACGAAAACAAAAGTTCCACCTGAAAGTTCTGCACCAGTATTTGCATCTGCAGCTCTTGTGAGAACTAGAGTTGCACTTCCTGTACCTAAAGTAGATACATAGTAGATACCATTTTCGGTTGCAGGGTCTTGGTCTTTAACAAGTACTCTCATATTTGCAGTAAGTGCTACTCCATCAAGTGTTACTGCACCATTTCC
>VTLG01015296.1_pt1 | contig 13334 bp, 21 predicted proteins | sample 4694571 | NCBI WGS metagenome assembly VTLG01 (sample SAMN12604809, study PRJNA352737) | marine metagenome | biome: ENVO:00000447; feature: ENVO:00000209|ENVO:00000569|ENVO:01000036; material: ENVO:00002151; isolation source: viral sequences binned using virsorter ... | reverse complement strand
CTTAATTTAATAGTTATATCTATTATAATAAAATAACATTTTTTTTTAACTTAAACAAGTCCTTATATGCCAAAAACAAAAAAAGATAAAATCCTTGAACAAGCGAAGGCGAGTATCAAGGTTCAAGAAGTTATTGATGAGTTCAATAACAATAGAAGAACGAAAAAGTTTTTAGCTTTTTCTAGTCAAAGGTCAAGCAAGTATTTAAGAGAAATAGATAGAGATTTTTATGATTTAGCACAAGATACAATTCAGAAACTTGCAAAACTAGTAGTGCTTACTAATGCAAATAAAATGTTTCACCTTGTAGAATATAAAAGAAAGATACAAGAAAGCAATCAAAACATTAAATGGTTAGTTGATAACGTGTTAAAACATTTAGAAAAATGAAATTTGAAGTATATGACTATGACAAAGTATTACAAGAAAATGATAGTGCTACAGTAAAAGAAATTTATGTAAATGATAGAAGGGAAAAATTACAAGAAATATTTACCAATGGATACCCACAAGGAAACACATCACACATAAAGAAGTTAGATGAAAATTTTAGATGGCGAAAAGGTTTTTTATATGCGTTTAGTGGTTACCCTCAATCTGGTAAATCTGAAATCTTAAATTGGTTTATGGTGTTGGTAGCGAGAATGGATAAAGAAAAGATTTGTATGTACTCACCAGAATCTAATACAGATGAATTAATTTGTAATTTAGCTAGGTCTTATCTAGGTAAAAATGTAGATAAAGAATTTGATAATGTTTGCAGTAAAGATGAATGGAATGAAGCCTTAGATTTTGTAGATGACCACTTTGTATTTTTAGAAAATACTGATGAAATGCCTTCAATAAAAACTTTAGTAGAAGCATTTGAGAAACTACAAAAAAAAAATTACAGCTATTTTTTAATTGACCCATTGAACTGGGTATATGAATCAACACAAAATGATAATATCTATAACTATCTAAAACTATCATTAACAAGTTTAAAACAATTTGCAAAAACCAATGATGTAACAATGATATATGTAGAACACCCTAAAACACCAACACCAGTAAAAGGAAAGATACCTAGAGCAACAGCATTTAGCTTAGCAGGTGGCACAATGCACTACAATAAATGTGATGTAATGGTAATAATGCACAAATTAAATGATGATGAACTAGAAGAAATGGTGAAGTCTGGTGAAATATTATCAAAAGTTTTAGATAATAATAGTAAAAATATTAAATTTGTTTTATTCGAGAGTGTAAAAATAAAATCTCAACGAATAAATGGAATACCTGGAAAGGTAGTTTTACAATACGATTTAATAACAGGAAGATATAAATAAACAATTATGGAGAACAATCAAGCAATGCAAATTATAATTAATAGTGTAGAAAAAGGATTTAGTAAAGGGTGTTATAATATGAGCGAAAGTGCTGTAATTCTAAAAGCATTTGAAACTTTGGGGGTGAAACTACCAGAATTTAATGCTGAAGAAAATGTACAGGAAGAAAAAGAAAGCACAAAGAAACAAATTAAAGATTAATTATAACTTCAAATGTGATTCAAAAACATTTGATGGCATACAAATTATAGGAAATACAGATAATCCTTGTAGGACAACTAAAAGCATTTGGGTGTTATACAAAGATTATTCTAATAAATACCTTTCATTTAATATTAATCAAACTAAAACTAAGTTTAGCTTTGATTATGAATTACAAATCTGCGAGAAAAATCAAGAAAATTTTTATAAATACAAAAATAAAATTATAAATAGACAAGAATTTATCGTACTTTTAAAATGTGAATAAAAAAGGTAAAGATAAATTAGTTCAAGAAATAAAAGATTTTATAAAGAAATATCAAGAAGTTGCAATTACAGAAGATAATAGAATTGCAAACAATGATGTTAAGTGTTATAAAAGAATAAGGGCGTTAGCTGATATGTTTACCTATGAACAATATTCTGAAAGAACTGAAGAAATAAATAATATGATAAATGACCTATGGGTATTGTATTATTATTTTAAAAACAATCAAAACAATCAGAAAACAACTTATGAAAATATGTATAATAAATATAGAGATTAAATATATCAAAAATTAATATAATTTTGTAAAGTGAAAAGCAACAAAATACAACATACTAAAAAAGCATTATTACAATCTTTGGAAAAATGTTTAGGTGTAGTTACTACAGCCTGCAAACAGGTGGGTGTTGATAGGACTACATTTTATAGATATTACAAAGAAGATAAAGAATTTAAAAAGCAAGTTGATGATTTAAGTAATGTAGCAAAAGACTTTGTTGAAAGTCAATTGTTTAAACAGATAGAAGATGGCAACCCTACATCAACAATATTTTATTTAAAGACTAAGGCGAAAGACAGGGGGTTTGTAGAAAGACAACAGATTGAACATAGTGGAGGCATAAAAAGTAAACTGATTGAATGGACACCAGTAACAAAGAAAGAATAGAATGTAACATACAATTCTATCAAACTTTAAACAGCAAAAAAAGAGTTATCATACATCAAGGAGGTTCAAGAAGTGGAAAGACCTATGCAATATGTCAATGGATAATCTACTTACTAACAACTGAAAAAGAAAGATTAATTATAACTGTAGCCAGGAAAACATTACCTGCACTTAAAGGGAGTGTATATAGGGATTTCATTGAGATTGCTCAACAAACTGGTATATATTATTTTGCAGAAATCAACAAAGCTGAATTGACTTTTCAATATAAAAATCATTTAGTAGAATTTATTTCATTAGATAATGAAATGAAAGTACGTGGAAGAAAAAGAAATATTTGTTTTCTCAATGAAGCAAATGAATTTTTTTTAGAAGATTTTAACCAGTTAGCATTAAGGACAACAGGAAAAATAATATTAGATTTTAATCCAAGTGATGTAATACACTGGATATATGAAATCTCAAACAGGTCTGATGCAGAATTGTTTGTTACAACTTATACTGATAATTTCTTTCTTGACCCAGAAATCAAGAAAGAAATAGAAAGAATGAAAGAGCAAGATGAAGATAGGTGGAGGGTTTATGGTCTAGGTGAGAGAGCAACATTTAAACAAGGACAGATATATGATAAATGGAAATGGATAGATTATAAAGATTTCCTAGACAAAGAACATTGTGAAGTTGCTTATGGCATTGATTTTGGATTTACAAATGATGAATCTACAATAGTAGAAGTTAGAAGAAAAAATGATAGATTATATGTTCACGAATTGTTATTTAAAAAGGGGCTAACAAATGAAGATTTGTTTAATGAAATAAAAGCATTAGGGTTACAAGAAGAAATATTTATTTGTGATAGTGCTGAACCAAAGAGCATTGAAGATTTAAGAAGATTTGGATTATATTGTAAGCCAAGTATTAAAGGTGCAGGAAGTGTGATGGCAGGTATTACCAAGATAAAAGAATATCAAATATTTGCTTCAAAAGAAAGTAAAAATTTATTAAACGAATACCAATTTTATGTATGGGAAACAAACAAAGATGGAGTTACGATAAATAAAATAAAGCAAAATGGTCAAGACCATTTAATGGATGCTTTTAGATATGCAGTAACAACTGGACTGGCAAGACAACAACCGTTAGTCATAGTTTAAATATTTTATGTATTTTTGTTTTTAAATTATATCAATGGCAAGTTTTTTAGACAGAATCAGAAATAGCATTAAAGCATTTGGGCAAACCAACACAAACGAATCATACAATAGATTTATATATAATGTGCTAGGAAAGAATACAGTTGTTGGAAATATTAATGATGATGATTTTATTAGAAGGGGTTATGCTTACAACCCTACAATATATTCTTTAATAAACCTTATAAGCAAAGCAGCCATAACAGTTCCATATACAATATACCAAAAAGTAGATGAACAAAATATAAAAGAATACAAAGCATTAACAAGCAATTCTTTAAATGAAGAAAGTTTGTTAAAAGCTAAGTTAATGAGAAAGCATATATTCAAAGAAGTTGAACATTCTGCTTTGGGTAAGTTATTGCAAAGACCTAACCCAACACAATCTTGGAGTGTATTTTTAGAAGAACTTATTGGCTTTGGAAAATTAACTGGCAACAGATATATATATTCTATATACCCAGATAATGGTGAAAACAAAGACATTGCATATCAACTTTATAACCTGCCTGCACATTTAATTGAAATAAAAAGTGATGGAATATTCAAGCCAGTATCAAAATACACAATGAATTATAATGATAGTAAATATGATTTAAATGCTGATGAGGTATTACACATTGCAGACTGGAACCCAGATTATGATGGTAGTGGCTCACATTTATACGGTCAATCACCAATAAAAGCAGGTATGAGAGTTATGACTACAAACAATGAAGCAGTAGAAACATCATTAAAATATTTACACAATCAATCTGCTAGAGGGATGCTTACACCAGATGACGATAACTTAACACCCACACAAGCACAACAATTAAAGTCTGCATTTAGAAGAAACTTTCAAGGAACAAAATCTGCTAATGATATAATGATTACTGGAAAGAAATTTAGTTGGGTAAACTTTGGGTTGTCAGCAGCAGACCTACAATTATTAGAATCATATAAAGCAAGTAAACAAGATTTAGCAAACCTATTTGGTGTACCAGTTCTTTTATTAACAGGTGAACACGCAACCTATGATAATTATAGAACTTCAAGACAAGTGTTATTTACTAATTGTGTAATACCAGAATTAAATAAACTAAGAGATAGTTTAAATGCTTTTTTAGTTCCACAATTTGGTGAAGATTTATATTTAGATTTTGATTATTCTGTTATCCCAGAACTGATGCCAGAACAAGCTAAGTTAGTTGACCAGTTATCTAAATCTTATTGGCTCACAACAAATGAAAAAAGAGAAGCAGTAGGGTATGGTGTTGATGAAGATAACCCAGTAATGAATGACTATTTAGTACCTAGTGGAATGATACCAATATCAGATTTAGATTTAGGTATTGATGAAACAGTTACATTTCCAACCACTACACCAAATGTTGAAGAAGAAGTTGTTCAAGAAGAAGTGATAGAAGAAATAATTGAAGAAGAAGAAAAATTTAACACAATACCATTCCTTTCTTTTGAAGATGCTAAACAACAATTAAAATTAAGAAAGAAAGATGCCACTACCAAAACCAAAACCAACAGAAAGTAATAATCAATTTATTCAAAGATGTATAATTGATGACACTATGATATCTGAATACCCAGATAGAAGGCAAAGATATGCTGTTTGTGTTTCTATATCAACAAATAAAACTGTATTAAACAAACAAAAAAAAAGAAAAGTTGCTAAAGAATTTGAAAAACAAATAAGGTTAGCAATGAAAAAAAACTATCCTATCGCTTATCAATTTTATATTAAGGGTTATGAAAAAGCACTAGAGATGTTTAAAGAAAATCCAACTGCTAACAACCAAAACTACAATACATTATTTTCAGAAAAAGAAGTGAAAGAAATGTATAAACAGATGTATAGACAAACAGGGTTACGATTTAGTTTATGGTATAGAAACAAATTTAAGTTATTTGTAGAAAAACAAATAACAGAATATGAAGGTGATAGATTATTAGATAGAGCTGAAGCTATGACTAATTTATCACCAAGTGAACAAACAAATCTTGAATCAACTATTATAGAAGGTATGGATAGCTATGCAGATAATAGGGAGGGTTATCTTGCTCTTGTTAAAGAAGTTTCTGCTGTAAATGGTGTTGCTATTGAAACATTAAGAAAAGTAATTACAAAGTTTGTTGAAGATGAAGATTTTATGAGTTTAGGTTTAGAACAAAGAACTACAATTTTAATGAAAGAATTAAAGTTTAAATCTAGGTGGATGGCACGTAGAATAGTGCAAACAGAAACTACAGGTGCTGCAAATTTTGCTATATCTGATGCAGCTAGTGATTTATTTGGTGAAGATAACCTTGTAAAAAACTGGATTGCAGGTGGTCGTAATATTAGAGACACACACGCATCAGCTTCAAGCAGATACCAGAATGAACCAATACCGCTTAAAGACGCCTATCAAGTAGGTGGTTCTTTATTAATGTTTCCAGGTGATACTGGTTTAGGCGCACAAGCAAAAGAAGTTGTAAATTGTAAATGTGTGTCAATACCATTTGTTAAAATAGACTAAAAAACATTAATCAAAAATTTATATTAATTTTGAAAAAAAAATAAAATATTATGAATGGAATAATTTTTAAACAAGGTGAACTTAAAGACATAGATGAAAATTTAGGAGTAGTTTCTGGATATGGTAGTATATTTGGAAATTTAGATTCTGATAATGATATAATAGAAAAGGGTGCATATAAAAGAACAATCAAAAATAATGGTAAAAGAGTAAAGTATATTTACAACCATCAGATTGATAAACCTATTGGAAAGATGAAAGAATTATATGAAGATGAAAAAGGCTTAGGTTTTGTTGCAGAAGTTCCTAAAACTACTTTTGGAAAAGAGGTTTTAGAATTGATGAAGTATGGTGTCATTGATGAAAATTCTGTAGGTATAATGCCAATCAAAAAAGATACAGATGATGATGGAATAAGAAGGATTAAAGAAGTAAAACTTTATGAAATAAGTGCTGTAACATTAGCTGCAAATGACCAAGCTAAAATCCTAGAAGTTAAAGCAAATAAAAAAGATAGTGAGTTCATCACAAAGAGATTTAACAGTTTAATTAAGTTTATTAAGAACGCTGAAGGCGTTACTGATGAACTAGGTTTTGCTGTTGAATATGAATTGGAATTGTTAAAATCTTTGATTGCTCGTGGTAAGACACACCAATCTGAAGATAAGACTCGTGGTAAAACACACTCTAAATCTAACAAAGAAAAAACAAAGACTGATTCAATTTATAAATATATGTTAAACAAGTTTTAAATTTTTTTTAATAATGGAAGAAAACAAAACAAAACAAGAATTAGATGCTTTATGTGAAAAGATTGATTCTAAACTTGAGGAGTCTGCTCAACAAGTTAAGGACAATTTAAAGCACGAAGTAGATAATTTTAAGTCTAATGAAATCAAGGATTTACTAGACAAACACAATAACATAGTTAATAGATTGGATGCTATTGAGGTTGAAAATAAAAAGCCAACTTCAGAGCCAGTCTATAAAACTAAAAGTGAAGCTTTTACTGATGCACTTAATAAATGTGAATCATTAAAAGCTATGAAAGATGGTACAAGTGGAAATGCTTCTTTAGAAATAAAAGCTGATGTTCTTATATCATCTGATTTTTCTGGTGCAAACTCTGCAAGAGATGCTACTGGAGTTATGAGGGTTGATGGTATTAAACGTGACCCAAGCAACATTACTAATATGATGGGTATTATCCCAGTTGGTAATACTGATTCTAACGTAGTTAGATTTGTAAAAGAATCAGCATACACAGATAATGCTGGTGCGGTAGCAGAAGGGTCTGCTCCAAGTGATTCTGAATTTGAATTAACTGCTGAAGATGCGGTAGTCCAAAAGATTACTGCTGTTATGACTATTTCGCAAGAAATGCTCGATGACACTCCAGGATTAAGTTCATATTTATCAACTAGGTTACCAGGTAAAATTAATAGCTCTATTGATGACCAATTAATTGGAGGTTCTGGAAGTTCGCCTAATTTATTGGGATTATTAAATGGAGGTACTGTTTTTGCAGCAGGAGGTTTTGCAAACGCAATTGAGTCAGCACAAGAACTGGATGTTCTTTACGTTGCTATGAATCAGCTCGCAATTGCTAATTTTGCTGCTACTGGAATCGTATTAAATCCAACGGATTTCCATAAAATCGCATTACTGAAGGACACAACTAATGAGTATTTAAGAGGCAACTCTTTAATTTCTGCGGACGGCTTCTTTAGGATAAATGGTGTCGCTGTGCATATGAATAATAAATTATCAGCAGGAAACTTTATCGTAGGTGATTTCTCACAAGGAAGTCAAGTATGGCAAAGAGAAGGATTAAGGGTGGATTTTGGGTATGAAAACAATGACAATTTCGACAAGTATCTCGTTTCAGTTCGAGGAATTGCTAGAATTGCACATTCAGTTTATTTACCAGACGCATATAGTAGAGGTTCATTCGCAACTGCGAAAACAGCTTTAGAAACTTCATAATAGTTTTTAGGTATATGTAATTAAAAGGGCAACTACATTAGTTGCTCTTTTTTTTTATATTTACATTAAATTAAATTTTAAGATTATGAAAATAAAATTATATACAGATATAGAAAGATATGGCATAACATATAAAGCAGGTGAAGTGATTGATATACCAGAATTAAATGTGCCAAAATTTATTGCTAATGGTTGGGGTGACCCAGTAGAAGAAAAAAAGGTTGAAAAGAAAGAAGAAAAAGTAATAAAAGAAACTAAACAAAATAAAGAGAAAAAAGAAACAAAATAATGATTAGTGTACAAATTGATTCGGTTACTGGTAGCGAGATTGTACCTACATCAGAATTTAAATCCTACGCAAGGATTGAAACATCTGATGATGATACGGTCATAGCTGAAATGATAAAGGCTGCAAGAAAGAAATGTGAAGCATTTATCAACAGGGATATTGTGGCTAAAACTAGAAGTTTATTTATTAGCAATTTAAGACCTTCTGGTGAGTATGGCGATTTATATAGAAAACGAGCTAAAATAGTTTTGCCATTTGCACCAATAACTGGGATAACATCTGTACAAACACAGGCAAGTGATGGTACACTAACATCAATAACTTATGATTCCTATGGCTTAGAAGATAAATATTTAGAAGTTTCGTCATCATATAACAAAAATATAAAAATTGTTTATACAACTACTGGTCTTTCAAAAGATGATTTAAAGATTGCTATTAAACAATTAGCAGCAACGTATTACGATAATAGAAGTGATTTTGTACAAGGAAATATTAATATTATTCCAACACACACACAAAGTATGTTAGACCCTTATGTTTATTTTAATGAAGTATGATAGAAGCAGGAAAATTACGATACAGAATAACAGTAAAAAGAAACACAAATAGCGCTGATGGCTATGGTGGTTTCACATCTAGCCTTTCGACAATAGGAACATATTGGGGTGACAGAAAATACTTAGATGGTAAAATGATTTTTAGAGACGGTAAAAGAATTTTACAAACTGGTATAGAAGTTACAATGCGAAAAGATACTGTAACAGAAAATATACAAAGAGGTGATTTATTATACCTTACTAACGATTCAACCAGATTTAGAATAAACGAAATATATGAAGTTGATTTATATACATATAAAATACTAGCAGATAAACAACAATAAAATGGCTAAAAAAAGTAAAATAAAAATTAAAGTAAGAGAAAGTTCTTTGAGAAAATTCAATCAAAAAATAAATAAAATGCAAATGTTTGCCGCAACTGCTGATGGTGTTGAAGTTGGTTACAATGCAGGTTATTCAGCTTTTGTAGAATATGGCACAAGGTTTATGAAGGCTCAACCGTATTTTGAACCTGCAATTAATAAAGTAGAATCATCATTAAAATCAAGATTAAGGAAAATAGGAAGAAACTTATTAAAAGGAACTGAAAGAGAAAAGATGGCTTTAAAAATTAAAGCAATTGGGTTAGATATAATTAACATTTCTTCAAAAGAAGTTCCTGTTGATACAGGTACTTTGAAACAAAGTGTATATATAAAGAAATTATGAAAGACCCATCATACCTTATAAGAAAAAAAGTCTTTGAAGCTTTAAACAATAACATTACAATTAGTGGTACATTATATCCTGTTTACAATGTAGTACCAAGCAATGTCGTCTATCCTTACATTTATATTTATAGTTTAGATGCAAACACTATTGAAGATAATCAACAAAAATACATACAGCTTATAACCACTAGGGTTGAAGTGGTTACAGCTTTTGATACCAATACTGGCGGTCAATTAAATTGTAACAAAGCAATAAATGAGATAAGTCAATTGTTAATTAGTAAAACATCTTTTTTTGATTTATCATCTGACAACTTTAATGTATATGCCGCAGAAAGTAATGGTATTACCTATGTTACTGAAGATACTGAAACTTATACTTTATATAGAGGTATATTAAGTTTTCAGAATCAAGTTGAACAAACAACATAATGAAAGTTGAAGTATATAGATATAGTAGTGGAAAAGAATCAACACTAGGTGTTATGTTCCTAGTGAATGACGATAATAAAAAAGAATTTTTATGCTATACCTTAGAGGACCAGAAACAGACTGTAAAAGTATATGGAGAAACAAGAATACCAGAAGGACAATATTTTTTAAAGCTAAGAACTGAAGGTGGATTTCATAACAGATATAAAGAAAAATTTAGTGAGTTTCATAAAGGAATGTTACAGCTTTCTAATGTTCGTGGTAATGGTATGGTGTTTACTAATGTTCTTATTCACGTGGGTAATACTGACGATGATTCAGCAGGTTGTATCCTGGTTGGAAATTCAACTTCGGAAAACATTACAAAAGATGGGTTTATAGGACAATCAACAACTGCATATAAAAGGGTATATAAAAAAATATATAATGCTTTAAAAACGCAAAAACAATTAATAATTAAAATTGTTAATTTTGAAGAAAAATAAAAACTATGACAGCAAGAAAGAAAAAGGTAACACAAAAAGACTTAACACAAAAAGAGATTGGTTTAGACTTTGATTCTGATGGTAAACCAGATTTGGTTTTTGATTTAAAAACCATAATCTTGTTATGTACTATGATTGGTTCAGTAACATTATCTTATACTAATCTTAAACAAGAAATTGAAGTGGCTAAAAAACTTCCTATATATGAAATGCAGAATGATGATTTCAATATAGTAAATCAAAAGATGGATTATATACAAATGGAAATAGATGATATGAAAGATAAAATAAAAGACTTAGAAAAGAAAGTTTATAAAAAATAATGGATAAAGAAAAGCTACATATTCAAAATCTTGACCCATTAACTGTAAAAAAACAAATGGAAGTAGGTCAAACAATTTCTAAAATCAACACACTTTTAGAAATTAGTGAGCAGTTAAAAGATTGGGAGGGTGTGCAAAGATTAGAAATATATTTAAGGATTGAAGAAAAATTATTATATTTAATTGAAAAGCTATGATAGAAGGTGTTGTTATGTTTACTTGTATTGTAATGATAATGTATGCCTTAATAACTTATATAAGAAATGACTAAAAGAGAATGTAATTGTACTATTTGTTTTTGTAAATGAAAATTTTAAACAAAATATTTGGGGGTGCGTTAGAAAAAGTTTCTGATGTTGTCGATAAATTCGTGATGACTAAGGAAGAAAAACACGCAGCTAGAGTAGAGATTGAAAAGATATTTATAGAGGCTGAAAACGAAACGCAAAGAAACGTAACAGAAAGATGGAAGGCTGATGCATCAAGCGATTCTTGGCTTTCAAAAAACATAAGACCTCTAGTATTATTATTTCTTATTATTTCAACTGTCATAATTATATTTATTGACAGTGGTCAATTACAATTTACCGTTGCAGAATCTTGGGTTGATTTATTACAAATTACTTTGATAACAGTAATTGGTGCTTACTTTGGTGGTCGTTCAGTCGAAAAGTTTCAAAGCATTAGTAAAAAGTAATGCCAAGAAAAAGAAGGTTTTTTGGTGTTGCCTATATACCTAAGCCTAAAAAAAAGAACAAGGGAATACATAGTAAAAATAGGCATACAACAAATAAGAATGGCAAATACTATACAGGGACAAAGAACGGTTGTAAAAGATATAGAGGACAAGGAAGGTAGGCATTGCAAGACCTGTAGAAAAACATTATCAGTAGATTTATTTTATAAAAGAAAAAATGGAAGATGTGAGTTGGTATGCAAAAAGTGTAGGTCAAGAAAAAGAGACAAAGAACATAGAAAATATAAACAGAAATTTATTTATCACCTAGCAAATTTTATTGATATAAAATGTTCTAGGTGTGGGTACAACAGAAACTTTAGTGCTTTAGATTTTCACCATAAAGGTAAAAAGACTTATTCAATTGCTAGAGAAATTAGAAACCTTACACAAAGTTCATTTAAAGAAAATGGAAAGGTAGATTTATTAACGGAAGAAATACTTAATAATTGCGAAATACTATGTGCAAATTGTCATCGTGAACATCACACAAAATATTTTATGAAATTGAAAAAAAAAGATTAGTATATTTGTAATAAAATTTTAATATGGGAACAGCACTTACTGGTAATACTATTTCATCTTCGTATCTCGGTTTAATCAAAACTACTGATTCAGCAGCAATATCAAGTTCAGCAAAAGTTTTAACTGATGGTGCAGGTAATGACAGTCCGTTATATCTTTCAACTTCTAGGCTAGGGATAGGCATAACACCTACAAGCACTTTGCACGTTTCTGGTGATTTCACTTTAACTGGTGCATTAAAAGATACAAGTGGTGATGCAGGAACCTCTGGTCAAATTCTTAGTTCTACAGGGTCTGGTACAAATTGGATAGATAATGATGTTGGTGACATTACAAGTGTAGTTGCAGGTGATGGTTTAACTGGTGGCGGCACTTCTGGTGCTGTTACTATAAACGCAGGTGCAGGAAATTTAATTGATGTACAAGCTGACCAGATTGATGTTGATTTGTCTGAATTGACAACATCAACAAGTGATGGTGATGGTGATTTCTTCGCAGTAGTTGATTCTGCAAATGCACAAAAAAAATTAACAAAGGCAAATATAAATCTTAGTGGGTTTAATAATGATATTGTTTCTGGAACAACTGGCACTTTAGCAAAGTTCACTTCATCATCTGCTGTAGGTGATTCTATTGTAAGTGAAAGCAGTAGCACATTATTAATTGACCCTACTGGTAGTGGTTCGCCTGTTGGTAATATTGCTTTGACTTTATTAGGGGTGTCTGGTCAAGATGAGCAGGTATATATATATGCAACTGGTTCAAGTGCAGAAAATGCATCAATAAAATTAGTACCAGTCAGCGGAGGGTATGGTCATATTATATCTAGTGGAAATGGTTTAAGACTAGGTACTTCGGGTGATACAGATGAAATAACAATAACTGCATCTTTAGTTGAAATAACTGAAGATGTACAATTAACAGGAACAGCACCAAATATAATTTTTAATGATAGTGCTGTAACAAAAAATATTGCAAAGATTTTAGCTAATGTTGATAGTGCAGGAACAAATGGTGGAAAATTAGAATTTCAAACAGTTGCAGATAGTGGTGCAAGTTATATAACAGCACTTGCAATTGATGATTCTCAACAGGTGGGTATCGGTACAACT
>VTLG01007297.1_pt1 | contig 13336 bp, 11 predicted proteins | sample 4694571 | NCBI WGS metagenome assembly VTLG01 (sample SAMN12604809, study PRJNA352737) | marine metagenome | biome: ENVO:00000447; feature: ENVO:00000209|ENVO:00000569|ENVO:01000036; material: ENVO:00002151; isolation source: viral sequences binned using virsorter ... | reverse complement strand
CGTTTGATTAACACGATAGACTCTCCTGAAGTAAATCGAGGGGATGATCTGCGTTTAAAAGCGGCAGAATCGTTACTTAATCGAGTCGGATTAGGAAAAGAAGAAACACATAATCATAATGTACAGGCATTACACGGAGTAGTCCTGTTGCCAGCCAAGAAAGGAATGGAAATCAATGGGCAGTCCTAAATCAAAAATACCAGTAGAAAAGCCTAATTATGTAGGAGGAACAATGTCTGCCTTCTATGATACTCGTAAATTAAATCCAATGACAGAAGCTGAATTTGAACAACAACGTAACGCACAGCAGTATCTTAAATGGCTTAAACAAAATGATCCTGATGAATACAGCAAAGGATTAAAATCTTATAACAAAGAATATCCTACACGTGGTCGAAAAATAATGAACAAAGCAAAAGAACTTTTAGGTTTTGAAACTAAAAGAGGTGGTGGTTCTGTAGGATACACTCAACGATGGAAAAACGCAAGAAAAAAGAATGGCTAATAAATCCAACAAAAAGAAACTAAAAATTTCTTTATCTGAACAACCTGATATATTTAATCAGCTAGAAGAAGCTATGCAACCTGTTTTTGAGACTAATCATGTTGCAGCATTAGGATTTTTAGCAATAAAAGATTCAGGGTGGTTAGAACAAGTATTAGGTTCTAAATTTGAAGGTGGAGTAGATATGGGTAGTGATCTGTATCTTGTTCCAGAAGAAAGTCCTACTGGAAAACAAATGGGATTAGCAGAAGGTCAATTTTGGCATAAAGGAATAGGGCAAAAACAAAAAATATATGTAAAGCAAAAAGGAGATAATCCTTTACAATTTATTAATATGTCTGCGTTAGAATATAATTCTTTTGTCCATGAATTAATGCATCTTGGGCATATGGTATTAAAAGATCTTTTAAGAGAAAATACTTCAGGTATACCAGAATTAACTACTACACGTGATCCTAAAATAATTAATATGGTGGGTAGTGCTATGGATAAAGATGCAGCAGAATCTTTTTACAAAGGTGATTCATGGGTAGAATCATATCGTAATTTTCCTGAAAAAAAACAAGATCTTTGGAAAAGAAAAGGTCTAGGTCCACCTTATATGATAAAAGCTGAACAGTATCCTAACGAAGTTGCTAATATAATTGCTAGATTATATAGTGGTGAAGATGGAAAAATGCTCACAGAAAATTTAACATTTATGAACGCTTATGATAGCACTCGTTCTGCGTTTCCCGGTACTGATAGATTTCCAAAAGAGGATTTAGTACAAGTTAATGTGCCAGAGTATAATAAAAGCATAAAAACAACGGCTGGATACACAAGTCAAGGAGAACCATCAATGGGATTTTATGGTAAATGGCGGCCACGTAATCCTAAAAAAATATTAGAACGAGGAGTTAAAGACGGTAAATATATGGGGGATGATTGGGGAATAGAAACTTATGATACAGCCGATTTTTATCCTTCAGACAAACATTTTATCCAAGATTTACGTAGACAAAATAAACTGCTTAATGCAGTATCTAAAAAAGTATTAGATAAAATTAAAGAATTACCACCTAGAAAATACGTTTATGAAGGACAAGCAGAACAACCATTTATTTCAGAAAAACCTAACTGGTGGCAAAAGGCAGTAGATTTTGTTATAAACAAACCAGCCGATGCAATAGGTGGGGTTATAGATGCATTACCCTTTAATAAAGGTGGACAAGTAAAATCTTTAGATGATCAAATGAAAGCATTAAAAGTAGGATAAACATATGAGCAGCACTAAATACATCAATAGCGAAAAAAACCGTAAGCATGAAAAAATGTCATGGAAGCCAGATATAGGTAAATGGAAAACAAAAAGAAAAATTAGAAAAACTATGGAACTTGGTGAAAAAGCTTATGGTGCTGCTATGCTTGGTATTGTAGGTGCAGGAGGTTATGCAGGATATGAAGGGATGAAACTTAGAAAATTTCAAAACCAACAAGATGCTTTACGTAGACAAGAACATATGGAAAGATTTGAGAAAAGACGAGCATCAAGAGGAGGTGGAGGTGGAATGGGCAATATGAATATAACAAAACCATTAACAACACCTAGAAATAGAGCAATACGCAATAAAATGTTTGATGTGTAATGGCATCTCGTGGTAGACCCAAGAAAGACCCTAACGCACCTAAAGCAACTTATAATCTGTCATCTTTAGAACGAGCCAGACGAGCAACCCAGCAAAAAATCAGGCGAAATTTAAAGGCAGCAAATGATGCAGCAAATAAAGTAAAAAAATACAGACAAAATGTTAAACAAATTAAAAACAACGCTAAAAAAATACAGGATGGACTTAACGGAACAACTACTAGGGTTGTGGATATGGGTGATGTCACTGCCGCAGCAAGTCCTGTCGAGGATCTGGTCGGTGATCAAGATGTCATATTTAAACCTAACAGTGGTCCTCAAGAAGAGTTTTTATCAGCTTCTGAAGAAGATGTTCTCTATGGTGGGGCTGCAGGTGGCGGCAAATCGTTTGCCCTGTTGGTCGATCCTCTCCGTTATTGTCATAACCCTAATCATCGTGGATTACTTCTTAGACGTACTCTAGATGAACTGACTGAACTAATTGATAAGTCAAAACAATTATACCCAAAAGCTTTTCCTAAAGCACATTTCAGAGAATCAAAATCTACATGGGTCTTCCCTTCTGGGGCAACTATGTGGTTTACTTATCTGGATAGAGATAAAGACGTTACTCGATTTCAAGGACAGGCTTTTAACTGGATTGGAATAGACGAGATAACGCAATACCCAACCCCTTACGTATGGGATTATTTACGTTCAAGGTTGCGTACTACGGACAACGAATTAAGACCATATATGTCGATGCGTTGTACAGGCAACCCCGGAGGAGTTGGGGGATGGTGGATTAAAAAAATGTATATTGATCCACATCAATACAACATAGCTTTTCCTGCTACGGATATAGAAACAGGTAAAGAACTACTATATCCTGACAGCCACGAAAAAGCAAGGCAACCGTTGTTCTACCGTAAATTTATTCCTGCACGGTTGACCGATAACCCCTATCTGATGCAAGATGGTCGATATGAAGCCATGCTCAGATCACTCCCAGAAGTTGAACGGAAGAGACTTCTAGAAGGGGATTGGGATGTTGCAGAGGGGGCGGCCTTCCCAGAGTTTTCTAAGGAACGACATATAGTTGAACCTTTTGAGATGCCAACCAACTGGCCCAGAATACGTGCAGCGGATTATGGATATGCCAGCCCATCATGTGTACTGTGGGGTGCGATTGATTGGGATAATAATATTTGGGTATACAGAGAGTTGTATGTTAAGCAACACACTGCTGAACAACTTGCAGATAGAATATTGGATTTAGAACATCTTGATCCTACTCCCCACTATACGGTATTGGATTCATCATGCTGGAACAAGACAGGTGCTGGACCATCAATAGCAGAGTCAATGATACGATTAGGAGTGCGTTGGATTCCATCAGATCGCAATCGATTACAGGGCAAAATGGAAATACACAGGCGATTAGCAGATAACCCATTGACAGAAAAGCCAAAAATCCGTATATTTAATACATGTACTAACGTAATTCGACAACTGGCAGGAATACCGTTGTCAAAAACTAATTCAGAAGATGTAGATACAAAGGCAGAAGATCACGCATATGATGCTTTGCGTTATATGTTAATGACCAGAGTTTCAGGTTATGCGTCAATACATAAAAGTTTACATCATATAAAACAACAGGTTTATCAACCTCAAGATAAAGTATTTGGATATTAAATTATGGCAGCAACATTAGGTGGTCAAGTAAAACCTTTAGTAGGAATAGATCCTACAAAAGTGACTGTAAATCAATGGCTAGAATTGTATCGTGAAGCGAGAGGTACAACAAAAGAAACAACGTCATCAGTACGTTCTAATCTTAAAAAAATAGTTCCAGATTATATGGATAGACCATTAGTTGATTTAGTAGAAGCGTTTAAAGGTAAAAAGAATCCCCTTTTGGCAGCAATGGAATCGGCACGAAAAAAAGATTTAGTAAATATTAAAATCTTGCAAGAAAAAGAAGGGATGCGTGTTAATAAAGAGACACTGGAAAAAGCAGGACTTGGAGACAGAAAAACCCTTTATTCATCGTTAAATAACCTTCAAGCACAGCTTAAAATGTCTTTAGAAGAATTTGATGAAACTTATGGTTTTGGAAATAAACAAAGTAATTATCCTGATGTAGATATAGGTAAAGATTGGAAATTAAACGCAGGTGTACCAAAACCTAGTGGCACAATAAAAAAAATATATACGTATAATTTTGTAGAATCTTTAATAGGTCATAGACTTCATTCTATGATGGAATATGTTAATAAAAATCCTCAATATGCCAATACCTTTAGAATGGCAGATTTTCAACAAAATACAGGCATGAGAGTTAAAGAACTGTTGAATATGTCACCTTACGATTTACGATCACCTCATGTAGATATTCCGGGAAGTGATATTCCGGGATTTTTTCTTGATCAAGACTTTACAAAAATGTCAACAGATATAGATATTCCTGCTCATCCAAGAATATACTACATATTTAGACAACAGATGGAAGTGTTAGAAGAAGCTGGGTTAATGGATAAGGGAAGACCTTATCTACCATATTTATGGGTAAACCCTGATCCAGATGTAGTATATAATTATAAAAATACATTAGATGTTGCAGCAGCTAGAGCAACAAATCCTAATGTTAAGATAATAAATACTGATGATCCAAAGCTAAAAGGACAATCAGGATTTACGTTAATTACTAGCCAAGACTTAAATCATTTAAATAAAAATTCACCTGTAAATGTTAAAGGAGCAGGTATTGTTGAAAATACTAAATATCCTGTAGACAATCCAAATAGATGGTCATCTACATTAACGGAAGCTAGAGATGTTCGTCATCTAATAACAAAACTGCATTGGTTATTAAAAATACCTATGGCAGAATCTGATGCAATGTTATCAAGGGCTGATGCTGGTTCAATGTCTGCAACATACGGTGGTCAAGGTTTAGCTAAAGCATCAGGGATGCACTCTACTGAAGAAATGATAAATTATAAAAGAACTACAGATAAAATATTATCGTTTTTAAAACCTTTACTTGAAGGAGATTTAGCACCAGATGAAGTAATAGCTGATAATGTAGATTTAGTAAAAGTTGCATTAGGAAAAGCTAAAGTACCTACAGTTAAACCAATTCCTTTTAAAACAGAAGATGGAAGAATAATTCAAATTGCTCCAGTATTTTACGCAAATCAAAAATATTATACTTTAAATAAACAAGGATCAAAAATAAAAGGATTTAATGTTCACACACCTAACGAAACTATAAAAATTGATTTTCCTGAAGTAGTTGATGTAAAAGATTTTGATGAATTTACGTTAGATAATATATGGAGTAAAGAGGGAACAGGAGAAACTATATCAGAAAGTGATTCTTCTACGGATACATCAGCAAGTGGAATGAGTGAAGAAGAAAAAAGACAACTTAAACATGAAAAATTATATGGTCCGGGCAAATTAAAAATGGTTGCACCATTTCTTCTTACAAAAAACCTTTTGGATACAGGCGAAGTAACAGAAGAAGATAAAAGTGCTATGAAAAATCTTGCACTCAATATGGTTAAAGATGAATTTGTAGAGTGGGGAACTAGAGCTGGATTAGTAGCTGCAGGAGTAGCAAGTTTTCCAGCAGCAGTAGGTGGTTTGACTATTCCAGCAATATTTGGATCAACTACATTAGATAATCCAGAATACTCTCCTGAACAAGCACGTTCAGATGCATTTCCTTCAGAAGATCAGCAATATTTTCAAGAAGAACAACGATATGGACCAGACGAATGGGGGGATGAAGCTGTTTACGATCATATAGCAGCTGAAAAACACAGGAAAGAAAACCCTCGCTTACAAACTCCATATAATCCAGCATTTTCTTTCCTATCAATGTAACTAACTAAAGGAGGGGCATTATGCCTGACAATAACTACAACTACGGTGCTTCATATATTATGGGTGCTGACAAAACTTCAGTAAACGACCATCCTGAGACTAATTTAACTAGAGAAAAGAAAGAATTTTCTACTGAAATTAATCGACCTAATGCGACTTTAATTGAAGGTTATCCGAAGAAACAGTCTAAAGCAACTGTACAGTCTTCCTTGTGGTCAATGGCTAAAGATCATAAAGACTACTAATTACACGAAAGTAACTCATGGCTGATGATAATTTTTTAAAACCTGCTGACGCTACACCTGTACCTATTGCTGCACCTGAAGAACAGATGCCCGGACTTGCAGGGCATATTACTGGGTTGTTTAAGCAATCTGAACATGGAAGATTATCCCATGAACGGAAATGGTTACAGGCATTTAAAAACTTTAGGGGAATTTATGATTCATCTACCCAATACAGGGATTCTGAAAAATCTAGAGTATTCATAAAAATTACTAAAACTAAAGTTCTTGCTGCTTATGGTCAACTTGTTGACATACTATTTAGCAATAAGAAATTTCCTATTGTGGTAGAACCAACTCCAGTTCCAGAAGGAATTGCAGAATTTGCTCATATGGAAACACCTGTAGATCAGGTAGTTGATCCGTACGGTTTTGAAGGAGATGGAAGAACTATTCCTGCAGGAGCTAGTGATCCTGATCAATTAGGAGAAAAATATAAAGGTTTACCATTAAAGAAAGGTCCGTCAAAAATGGGCGAACCTCAAGTAAGTCCTGCTCAAGAAAGTGCTTTGCGTTTAGAAAAAGTAATTCACGATCAATTACTAGATACTAATGCAACTACTGTATTTAGAAACGCTATTTTTGAAGCATCAATGTTAGGTACAGGAATTATTAAAGGTCCGTTTAATCATCATAAACGTGTTCATAAATGGACAGGTGGAGAAGAAGGTCGTCAATATGATCCATACGAAAAGATTGTTCCAAAGCTAGAGTACGTATCTATATGGGATTTTCATCCTGATCCTGCAGCAACCAACATGAATGATTGTGAATATGTTATTCAACGTCATAGAATGACACGACAACAATTAAGAGGATTAATTAATAAGCCTTATTTTGATGCTGCAATGATTCAAGAATGTATATCTAAAGGACCAAATTATGAAGATAAATACTATGAAGATACAATTCGTGATGATGAAACACAACCTAACACATCTGAAAATCGATTTGAAGTATTAGAATATTGGGGTGTGCTAGATGCTCATTTTGCAAGGGAAGTCGGCTTAACTATATCAGACGAGTTATCTGATCTTGATCAAGTACAGATTAACGCTTGGATTTGTGGAGATTGTATACTGCGTTGTGTACTTAATCCATTTACTCCTGCACGAATACCCTACCATGCTTTTCCATACGAAGTCAACCCTTATCAGTTATGGGGTATTGGTGTAGCAGAAAACATGGAAGATGCACAAATGTTAATGAACGGTCATGTTAGAATGGCGATTGACAACTTGGCATTAGCAGGTAATCTGGTGTTTGATGTAGACGAAGCAAGTCTTGTTCCGGGACAAAATATGGATATATTCCCCGGAAAAATATTTAGAAGACAGTCTGGAGTTACAGGAACAGCTATCAATGGCTTAAAATTTCCTAACACGGCAGGTGAAAACTTACAAATGTATCAAATTAGTCGGCAACTTGCTGATGAAGAGACAGGATTGCCATCAATCATGCATGGTCAGACAGGTGTAAGTGGTACAGGTCGTACTGCTGCAGGTTTATCAATGCTGTTAGGTGGGGCATCTTTATCCATCAAGACTGTAATTAAAAATATTGATGATTATCTGTTAAAACCGATTGGCGAATCATACTTTCAGTGGAATATGCAATTTAATGATAAAGCTCCTGAAATTGTAGGAGATTTAGAAATTAAACCGAGTGGTTCTACAGGTGTTATGCAAAAAGAAATACGTTCACAGCGTTTGACAGCGTTGTTGCAAACAGTTGCTAACCCAATGTTAGCTCCATTTATTAAACTGCCTAATTTAATGAAAGAATTAGCTATATCACAAGATATTGATCCTGATAAGATGGTCAATAATATTAACGAAGCTCAAATTTACGCAAAAATGTTACAAGGATTACAAGATGCTCAACAACAAGCAAGCCAAGCTGGTAGCCCCCCTAATAAACAATCCCCAAATATGGGAGGGTCTGGAGGAGTACCTAACAGAACTCAAGGAGCTAGTGGTGCAGGGAATGATGGTGGCTCAATCGGAGTCGGAGCTACGCCAACTGCAGGGGAAGCTGGCTTTACTGGAAACACTCCTCAAACTGAAACATAATCATAAGGAAGTAGTAAAAAATGGCTAAAAAGAATAAATCAGGGTATTTACAGGATTTTGATTTTTACGATGATGCTTTTGATTTTGATACAGGATTTTCTGAAGATTTAGGTACTGGAATTGATGCATCAGCCCCTACAACAGATTATATTCAAACAGGGGCAGATCTTAATATAATGCCGGGGTTAAAGCCAAATCAATTAAGACAATCTGATTCTAAATTTACAAATTTTTCTATAGCAAACCAGTATAAAATGGGAAAAGCTGCATACGATAAATTTGAAGATATGGTTAAAGCAAATAAGTTAAAAGATAGATCTGGTAACTTTAGTTTAAGTGGAGCAGCAGGACTAGCTTTAGGTGTTACAGGATTAGGATCAGGAAGAGTAGGTACAACACCTGTAGGTAAAAAAATGCATATGGGTGTACCTGTATTAAGTGACGCTGTTATGAAAAAACATTATAGTAATTACGCAAAAACAAAAGCAGCTCTTGCAAATGTTAGAAAAACAAGTGCAGAAAATGAAGATTTACTTCAATTAGATGCATGGTCAACATTTGCAGTTAAACCTAGCGATACAAAAATAACAAGTTTTCCTGATCTTCATAAATCCACTTCTACAGGATTTTACGCTAATTTTCATAATTTGCAAATTTCTAGAGATCCTTCAAAACCATACTATGACGGTGCGTTACATAACTTTGGTCCAAATGCTCATAATACATTTAAGGCATTTGAAGCTATAGGAAAAGGTCTTGATCCTGCAGGGTATAAGCTTGATGGTAAAAATCAAGACAATAACGGAGGAAGATCAAACTCTAGTGGAACAGCAATGATTACTGAAGATGGGTATTACACTTGGGCTGATTTTTCAAGTGAATTTGGATATAAAAAATCAGTATTATATGGTGCTGGAGATGAGTCGGCTGATATGGCGAAATCTTTAGGAGTATCTGTAGATGAAATGATTGCTGCAATGAAAATAGCACGATCTGATTCTGGAGTAACATTTAGTCAAGCGTTAAAAGGAGTAACAGGTAAAAATATTGATACAGGAAAAGCACGTACAACAAATACGTTTACAACTAATATTAAAGGTGTTGGTGCAGCATTAAAAGATGTGGGAAGTAATGTATTAGCTGCAGGTCAAAGTGCATATACAGCTTTAGAAAATAAATTAAATCAACTTGATGACAAAATAGGTGATGTAGCCTATAATGTATCACAAACTCCTCTAGTACAAAATATAGCACAAGGAGCAATGACTGTTGATGAAAATATCAACAAAATAGTTGAAAATGTAGTAAATAAAGAAGAACCAAAGAGAAATGCAGGTGCTGGAACTAAATGGAAAAATCAAGTTAAGGAGGTTAGTCTAGATCAAAACCAAATAGATAGTATATCTAAAGCTAACAAAGCAGCTGGGTTTTCAGGTTTTGGAAGACACGGATTCAACACAGGTGGTCAAGTTTCTAGTCCTGTAGGACAACTTGCCAGTATGTTAAGATCAAATCGATTAGGCTACAATCAAGGTGGAGCAGTTCAATCAGGATATTATGGTTATCAAGATGGTGGAGAAGTTAACCTTCAAGAAGTAGGGTTTATTAATGGGCAAACTCCTAGTGATATTCCAGAACAACAAACAATAGCTGACAATAGATCCATACCAGCAGAATCTGAAGATTTCATAATAAATGCTGCATCAGTAGAAATGGTAGGGGAAGATATGGTAATGGGATTATTATCTGAAGCTATTGAAAGAGCTTCTAATGCAGGAGTACAGATTGTAGATATGCCTGTAGATATTCCTCAAGAAAACTTACAAGAAATATTTGTATCGGATGGTGAAGTTAAAGTTCCTAATGAACTTGTGCCATATGTGGTTGAACCACCATCTCAAGAACAAGGATTAAATCTTTTAAACAGAATTAATGAAGTTGGAAAAGAAGAAATAGATCAACGAGTTGCAGAACAGGGAAGTGAACCTATGCAACAGACTATTCCAGCAGATAATACTTATTCTATGGTTAGCCCAGAAGAAAGAGATATTATTAGCGAAAGACAACTTCAAGAAGAATTACAGGTATAACCTGTGATTACAGCTACCTATCAAATAATTGATAGCCCTGTATAACCGTAGCAGCCACCCATTCGCCATGTGGCACTGCAATAAGGAGAAAAATAATGGCAAATAAGAAAGTGAAGGGGGCGAGAGCCAACAAACCTAATGATTCCTTTGGAACGATTAACAATGATGATCTTTACAAAAATTCTCAATACAGTAAAGATCTTGATAAGGATGATGATGAAGTAGAACAGTCTAAAGAAAATGCTAGCCCTGTTGAAGAAACAGCTACCCAGCAAAAAGAATCTTCTGAAAGTTTTGCATCTAAAAAAGAAGAAGTTGATTATAAAAAACGATATGATGATTTAAAACGTCATTATGATCTAAAAGTAGCAGAGTGGAAAGATAAAGAAAAAGAAGTGCAAAAAGCACCAGTTTCTGAAACTCCAGTAAAACAACCTGAATTTACAGCAAATATGGCTCAATTTAAAAGTCAATATCCTGATGTATATGACGCTGTTGAACAACTTTCTGCTGCTAAAGCTGAATCTACTATTTCTGCATTGAAAAAAGAAGTAGATGCTCTTAAAACTAAAGAAAGCACACTTCAAAAACAAAAATCATATGAAGAATTATTAAGATTACAGCCTGATTTTGAAAACCTTAAAACTAATGATAATTTTTTAAAGTGGTTAGAAAATCAACCTGAATCAATTTCAAACGGAATCTATAACAACAATACAGACGCTCAATGGGCATCGAGAGTTGTAGATTTATATAAAGCTGATACTGGGTCTAAAGGTACACGACTTAGTAAGAAAGCTGATGCAGCATCATCTGTTAGTTCTCCAACACCTAGAGAAATATCTTCAAAAGGTGGGAATGAAAGAGTTTGGAAAGCCTCAGAAATTGAACGATTAAAACCTTGGGAATTTGAAAAATTTGAAAAAGAAATTGACAAGGCACGTTCAGAAGGAAGATTAGACCTTTCACAATAACATTAACCTTAATTAAAGAAGAGGAGAAAGTCTTATGGCTTTTGATACATCTGCAGGTTATGCTAACCTGCCTAGTGGTAATTTTACACCCTCTATCTTCAGTCAAAAGGTCCTTAAATTTTTTCGCAGAGCATCGGTTGCAGAAGACATAACGAATACCGATTATGCAGGGGAAATTGAGAACTATGGAGATACGGTTAACATTATCAAAGAACCTACAATCACAGTGTCAGCGTACCAACGTGGTGCTGTGGTTAATCCCCAAGACTTGGCTGACGATCAAATTACTTTGGTTGTTGATCAAGCAAACGCATTTGCGTTTAAAATAGACGACATCGAAGAACGTCAGTCTCACATTAACTGGGAAGCATTATCAACTTCCTCTGGTGCATACTCTCTGAAAAGAAAGTATGACTACAATATCTTACAGCAGATGTCTGACGCTGCAGGTATTGGTGGTTCAGCAGTATCAGGTACAACCCTGACAACTACTGATGCATCAGGGTTAGGTACAGCAAATGCACCTATTAATGTCGAAACTGATGACAATGGTATTAACATGATGTTAACTATGGCTCGTCATCTAGACGACCAGAACGTTCCTGAAGAGAACAGATGGTTTGTTGCACCACCGATATTCTACGAAAAAGCATTTCAGGCTGGTAACAAAATCGCTGAAGTTCAAGTAACTGGAGATGATACTTCTCCGTTAAGGAATGGGTTAGCAATGAGAGGTACTCTTGCAGGTTTTCGTTGTTATAAATCAACTGTCTTAAACAGTACAGGTGGAACAGACCAAGTAACACTTACAGATGCTTCAGCTACATTAGCTACTGACTCATCTGAGCATATCGTGCTTGCAGGTCATATGTCTTCCACTGCGACAGCTTCACATATTGCTAAGACTGAAGTAGTTAGATCTACTGAATCTTTTAGTGATATTGTTAGAGGACTACACGTTTTTGGTCGTAAGGTTCTTAGACAAGAAGCACTTGTTCGTGCTGTAATAGACTACGCTTAAAGGGAGGACTGATATATGGCTACTTATAATAACACCATAACTGGTGGTGGTACTGTAGGTCACATGGCTGACAGTGCTAAAGCTTATGTTAGAACTTCTAAAGTCTGGGATACTGCTGATGGTGGTACTGGTGGAGATGTTGTTCAAATGATGGACATCCCTGCTGATACTATGATTGTTGGTGGGTGTCTTGAAGTTCTTGAAGCTAGGGGCAATGGACAGATAACATTGGATTTAGGATTCACTGGTGGTGATGTTGATACATTTATTGATGGATCAGCATGTGCTGCTGGATTTTCACCTTTCCTAAACGCTGCAGTTGGAGCATCTGGGGCTAACCCAAAGATGTTAACTTCTGCAGATACTATTGATGCACTCATCCTTGATGGTGGATCATCTGGGGAAAGTGCATTACGTTTCCGTATTCACGTTGTAATGTGTGATGTCTCTAAAAACCCAGTAGAAGCTGCAACAGTTTCAACTGGTACATAACATCTTTTTATGGGGGGGCAGGGTAACTTGCCCCTTCCAACCTTAACAGAAAAGTTAAATGTTACTTCAATTATTAACCCCAGAAGAGGTAGACTTCTGTGTCAAAAATAGCTGCCAAATGGAAGATGGCTCAAAATCTAAGCCACTCACAGGATCAAAGAATAACGAAGAATCAACAAGTGTACCAGATAAAGTACGACACTTAATAACAAATAAGATATATAACAATCCATTTGTTGATTCAGTAATAAACCCTACAAAAGTATCGGTAAATTTTTATAACCAATACAATGAAGGGGGGCATTACGATAAGCATATAGATAGCTTTAAAGCCGAACCTAAAATAAATAATACATATTTTGATTATGGGTTTTCTATATGTCTTAGTGATAATT
>VTLG01005498.1_pt1 | contig 13337 bp, 25 predicted proteins | sample 4694571 | NCBI WGS metagenome assembly VTLG01 (sample SAMN12604809, study PRJNA352737) | marine metagenome | biome: ENVO:00000447; feature: ENVO:00000209|ENVO:00000569|ENVO:01000036; material: ENVO:00002151; isolation source: viral sequences binned using virsorter ... | reverse complement strand
GAAGGAGAAATAATCCATGAAGAATCTAATTTTGATTATAGTGGCGTTGATGCTGACAAGTTGCAGTGAGATAATGATTGTTGGCGGTGTAGGTGGTGCAGTAGTATCACAAAGCCCCGCAGCAAAGGCTTACAATGGCATTGATGTAATAACGATTGGCCAGACAGAAAAGAGTATCAAACAACACGCCTATGAAAGGATAAAAAATGAAACAAAAAAGCTTAAGTCAGATGAATAAAGAAAGAAAAAGAGAACCAATGACACTTGAAGAGGAATATAGAAACGCAGACGTACCTATACCTAACGAGTTATTAAATTCTTCTAACACTGAAAATTTTAAGAACAAAGAAGAAGATTACAACGGTGGTGTGGCTTATACCGAGTTTTTAAAATTATTTTTTAAGGGTAAAAATAATGATGACAAATAAAGATTGTAAGGACTTTGAAGATATTATGAGAAAAATTAATCCGAAAGGTCCTAATGATCTTGAAGAACAGATTCGTGTGTTAAAATTTAGAAATGAGAAACTACACAATCAAAATGAAAAACAAACAAAAGAAATATTAGAACTCCGAAAAGATAATAAAAAATTAGCCGAAGAACTATCCGATAAAATACAGTTGTTTAGAGACAAAGGAGTATTGTGATTACAATACCTGATGCCATAGACAAGTTTAGAATGATTCTAAAGAGAATTATTGATGTGCCTTTATCATGGATGGAAACAATCGGTAGTAAAATGAATGTCTATGCTTGGAACAAACGTTGGGGAAACAGGCAACGGGGGACAGGGTACAGGGATGAATGAACGTGAACCCATTTATGATTTTGTTTATCTTGCTGGTCTTCTTGATGGCGAAGGCTGTATTACATACAAACAATACTGGGATCGCAAAAGAAAAGATAGACCACGAAAATATCTTTGTTGGAGAATACAAATGGAGATAGTCATGACCCACAAACCTACGGTACAATGGTGTTGTGATAATTTTGGTGGTAATGTTGTTTTAAAACCAAGAAAAGAATATAAAATGCAATACAGATGGCGTAGATGTTTTAGAGACGCATTTAAAATAGCAAAAGATATTATTCCTTTTGCAAAAACAAAAAGAGAAAAACTACAACAAATTATAGATCACTATGAGCCAAAATAAAATATTTATGCTTATATCTGGTTTATTTGTAATATTAATTTTATTGAGTTTATTTATGATTATGACAGGGTGTTCAACAAATATATAAACCACAGGAGGTATAAGAGTATGAAGAAATATATAGATAAGTTTCACCTATGGCACTTGATGTATAGAACTGAAATTATTATTTTTACAATCGGGTTTATACTTGGGGCTATTATCTTGTGAAGTGTTTTTATTGTAATGCAGGAGTAAGATGGAATAATGATTATGATACGGAAGATATTTATCCTGATTCAAAACATTTAATTGTTAGCATGTATCAATGCGATAATTGTAGTGCATGGTATGAAGTTTTTCATGAAAAGAAGGAGCGAGATGAAGTGGAACAAACTCTATCACTACCCACCCTCAACACGTAGTACAACAGATGGTATAAGAACCTATGCCGTTGGTAACGAAAAATTACCAAGTGTTACAACTATCTTACAAGCCACACAATCAGAAGAGAAGCGAAGAAAACTAGCTCAATGGCAGGCGATTAAAGGATTAGACGAAGCTAGAAGAATCAAGGAAGAATCTGCTGCAAGAGGTAGTAATATGCATTTACACCTAGAAAAGTTCATTTTGGGTCAGGGACATATGGATTTAACTGACGAAGGGAAGGTAGCTAAAAGTATGGCTCAAACCGTCATAGATCAAGGATTAGGGCCTTTGCAGGAAATTTGGGGCTCGGAGGTCACTTTGTGGTATCCTGGCTTATACGCGGGTGCTACGGACCTTGTTGGTGTGTATGATTACGAAGATAGTATTATAGATTTTAAACAGAGTAATAGACCTAAACGAAAAGAATGGATTGAAGATTATTTCATGCAACTTGCAGCGTATGCCATGGCTCATAACCAGGTCTATGGTACGGATATTAGACAAGGCGTTATTTTGATGTGTACGCCAGATAATCACTTTCAAAAGTTTCAAATAAAGGGTAAAGAGTTTAAGCGATACGAATATAAATTTCTAGAGAAAATTGATCTTTACTATAAGCGATCTAAATTTATTGCGTAGTATGTGAAATGTGTTCGAAATGAGGCAAAAGAGACCAGATTGCCTTATTTCTGCCACAGTCTCTGGAACCAGGCGACAGGGCTCAAGTGACTGGGGACTTCAAAAAGTGAGGTTTTACGCCAAAGTCACCCGGTGTATATGTTTTTAAAAAGTTAAATTTTTCAAAACAGCACTTTCAATTTAGAGGTGACCAGGTGACCAGGTGACCTTTGTACAGGGGCCGCGCGGAAGATTCGAATTGGATTTTTACAAAAAAATATTTTAAAAACATATATGAGAAATAGAAGACGAAAAAAGAGATATAAACATGCTATGATTAGCAAGAAGAAATATTACTTCTATCAAATCAGGTGGGTCGATATTACGGGGGACTCATCACATGCCACTGTAGAAGAGTTTGACAAGTTTGAAGCAAGCGTTATGCTTACCCAGGCATATGTTTACAAAAAAACTAAAAAATTTTTATATACATTTAGTTCTTACGATACCAAGGAAGAATGTTTTTCTGACAGAAATATTTTTCCTATCGGATGCATTATTAAGATGGATAAGATACCTATCACATAGGAAACAAAATGATTGATTGGCTTTGGACTAGTAATTATATGTGGGGCCTAAACCAACCAAGGGAGAAAAAACATGTTCGGAAAAAACGAAGAAGAAAACAAAAACAAAATCGAACAACTCGAAGAAAAAGTAGAAGAGTTAGAAAACAAAATAGCTAACATTATGGACGTTCTAGAGATGCAAGAAGATGTTGAAGACGAAGATTCAGATATCGAAGACGACGATCAAGATAACGATAATTAATTTTTAGAATTGCTTGGGGGCTTGAGGCTTTTAACTTTTTCTTTAAGTTCATCCACCTCAACGCCTTCAAGTATAGGTGAATATTCATTCAATATTGTTTTAAGTCTTGTCTCTAGTTCCTCTGCTGATAAGTCATCTAACTTACCTGTCCTAATTATCTTTTGTTCTATATACAATCCAGCAGCCTTACCCCTAGCTACCTCTGCGTTTACCGCCGCTGACCAAGCTCCTTTTTTTAATGCCTCTTGTCGTATCTTACCAAGTTCTGCTATGTGTTTGCTGTAATTGACTTCATATTTTTTGTTGTTTTCTTCTCTGATGTCTCCAATATATTTTACAACCAAGGGAAACTTTCTTGGGTTTTGTAATTCTGATGCTGTTATTCTAGCTCTATCTTTTTCATAACCAGCTTCGATAGCACACTCTTGAGCTGTCTTTCTACCTTCATTTGTTACCAATAATTGGGCAAATTTTTGCTGCATTTCTGTCAATTTTTTAGGTAATCCCATATTTGACTTTTAACGTAACATAGCGTAATAGTCAACATATGATAAGTGGAAAGATATTCATGAACCAGCTGGAGAAGTTCTTAAAATCACCAGCATGTCAAAACGCTAGAGTACAAGTTAAATTACCACAAGGAGAGTTCCACTCACCCGATGGATATTTTGATGTTAATTCTATAACTTTGATGGAAAATAATATACTTGGTCAACGTGAAACCCATAGATTGGTGTTGGAAATATCTACAACAGAAAGTTGGAGAATGGGCCAAGTTAAGAAGAAACTGTAAGCACAAGTTACGTTAAAAATTAATGGGTCCAGAGGCAAAATTTTATAAATATTTTAAAAGTAAAACACCGGAAATAATTTACACAAGGATAGAAAATACTAGTAGTTTAGGAGTGCCGGATGCATTGTGTTATAACAAAAATAACTTTTATTTCACATTAGAATTTAAAGTAACAACGCGTAACAAAATCAACTTCTCTCCACACCAAATTGCCTATCATGTGAGACATCCTGTAAATAGTTTTATCTTGGTCAAGACCCCTGAAGCTTGTGGCTTGAAACTTTATGAGGGATCAAGGATCCAGGACCTTGCCGCTTGTGGCTTGAAGCTTGATGCCTGCAGCTTGGGGCTTGATGCTTGCCGCTTGAAGCTTTATCAGCTTGGCGCTTGAACCACCAGGTCGTATCCCGACCATTGTCCTTGCACCAGCAGTAATGGTTGTACAATATTGATCCGTAGTCTCTACTTTGAACTGGCATTATTTCTTTTTATTGTAACAAGCGTGAATAAACTTACCTCTGTGAAAGTTTGGATTATCCTGCTCAAAGAAGTCAGCTAGTCCTGTAACGAACGCTTGAAGCTTCTCGTCAATTGAAATGTTGTGAACTGCATTTGTATACCTTAATGGTGCTAAATGATCCGCGCTTAATGCAGCTATTTGATTGAAATGTTTTTTAGTTATCATGTTTACTCCCTATCAATATCAAGTTCACTCGCAACATGATTAAGAGCTTTCCACGCTTTACTCTTCTCTTCTTTATTATGTTCTATATCACCCGAGTCATACATCATGTCATAATATTCTACGGCATGATTTAATATATTTATTGCTTCTTTTGTTTTCATAGTATCCTCTTTCTACTCCTATTATATCCTATAGCTTGAAGCTTGTCAAGCTTGTTGCTTGAAGCTTGGCGCTTGTTGCTTTCTGTTGCCATATTCTTGAGGCGTTATTGTCAACGCTTTTCGCTTGTAGACTTTGTTCCCTGATTTAATTTTATATTTGATAAAACGCTTCCAAGGTTCAATAGTCATAGCAACATCAGCGATTAAGCTTTTTACTTGTCCTTCTGTTGCCTTATCTACTTCTATTATTATCTTTGTCATTTTCTCCTTTTTTTATAGTCAAGGGAACTTTAGTCATTAAGTATTTTAAACCTAACTCATACCTAAAGCTCCTGCCTTTCGGCTCGCTCTTGACCCCAGATCCAGCAGGAAAAATGGTCTTTTGTCGCTACTGGATCAGGGCTCAAGCTCGTTGCTTGGGGCTTGTGGCTGTGCAAGCGTATTCACTAATTAAGGCAACGAATCTTGCCACCACTTAACCTCGGGTCAGTTATTATCATGGCTCATGACCCAGGAGCCGTGGTCAAATGTTTTCGTGCACAGTTTAATGTCATCACACTTGACCCCAGAACCCTCTTCACAACACTAGATGCTAGCCACTAGGTCACTAATAGGGTTCAGGGCTCAAGTCTCTTGAAACATGGCCCATATCAAAGCCACCAAGAAGAATGCCATCAGCATTCTTAATTCCATAGGTGACCCCATAAATATCAATTGCCAAAACTCAATCATCTTCTAGAATTCCTTTACATTTATCCTTACCATTTGGAAAACCTGTAAGCTCGTCAAATAATTTCATATTGTCAAAACCTAATTTAATACAGGCCTCTTGAATGTCTTGGAATGTAAATAACATGTTGGCTGTTACTTGTATCATTCCAGGTCTTTTTTCTTTTGGTACTATTTTCACTCTTCAACCCCACAATTGATACATGCTACCTGCGGCTTTGCCCATTGATCGTAATGAGTTTCCTGATCACAGATAGGACATATGTTTAAATAATATTTCATATTTAATTTATAAACCCTAACTTATATAATATCAATAGGATAATGTGGGACATACTGTCCAAAATGGGTCGGCCCCTGCGGGGCTTATATAACAAACAATTATAGGTTGTGCCGCGCCTTCGGCGCCTGCGCTTCATTCCCTCGGCCCTTCGGGCCTCGGGGGTTGCTCATCCTCTCGGCCCTTCGGGCCTCGAGGGGTCCCAAAACGTTTTGGATTTAGTTTTTTGTTTTTAAATTTAAATTTATATTTACAGAAAGGGGTCCCACAGGTGTACCCTTTATTGCTTGATTTGCATGGATATAGCCTGTAAATTCATTTTGGGTTTCAAAATCAACCTTAAAAAATTTTGCAAAAAATTTTATTGAAATGGAAATAGATCTAGAAAAGATAAAGAAATTACCACCAGATGTACGTAAGGACTTTATGAAGACGTTCTTACAATTACGAGAAAAAAAGAAGATAGACAAAGTGAAATCAGATTTTCTTTCTTTTGTAAAACACATTTGGCCAGAATTCATTGAAGGTTATCATCATAAAATTATTGCAAAAAAATTTAATGAAATGGCAAGTGGTAAGATTAAAAGATTAATTGTAAACATGCCACCAAGACATACAAAGTCCGAGTTCGCCAGTTCCCTGTTGCCTGCTTGGATGATCGGGAATAATCCAAAACTGAAAATTATACAAACCACCCACACCGGAGAGCTAGCTATAAGATTCGGGCGTAAAGCAAAGACACTCATGGACTCAGATGAATACAAAGAAATTTTTTTAACTAGACTTAGAGAAGACTCACAGGCTGCCGGTAAATGGGAAACAGCACAAGGCGGCGAGTATTTCGCATCAGGCGTCGGGGGTGCTATTACAGGACGAGGTGCAGATTTATTAATCATTGACGATCCTCACTCGGAACAAGATGCTATGAACAAACAAGCGTTAGAGCGAGCGTATGAATGGTATACATCAGGTCCACGTCAACGTTTGCAACCAGGTGGACGAATTGTTTGTGTAATGACAAGATGGAATACGAAAGATTTAACAGGGATGCTGGTGCAATCTCAAAAGACAGATAAAGCTGATCAGTGGGAAGTTGTAGAGTTTCCAGCTATTATGCCTTCAGGTAAACCAGTATGGCCAGAGTATTGGAAGTTAGAAGAATTAGAAGGTGTGAAAGCATCACTATCTGTTGCTAAATGGAATGCACAATGGATGCAAAATCCAACATCAGAGGAAGGTGCTATCATAAAACGTGAGTGGTGGAAGCCTTGGGAAAAGAACTCATTGCCACCTTTGAAACATGTCATACAATCCTATGATACTGCTTTCATGAAAAAACAAACAGCCGACTATTCTGCTATTACCACGTGGGGTGTGTTTCAAGAGAATGAAGACACGCCACATCATTTGATATTATTAGATGCGATTAAAGATAGATTAGAGTTTCCAGAGTTAAGACGACTTGCAAAAGAGCAATATGATTACTGGCAACCAGAGACTGTGTTAGTTGAAGCTAAAGCATCTGGTCTACCACTAACTTATGAACTTAGATCTATGGGTATACCAGTAGTGAACTTCACGCCATCTAAAGGTAATGATAAACACACACGTGTAAATTCTATTGCACCTTTGTTTGAAAGTGGTATGATATGGGCTCCTACACACGAAAAGTTTGCACAAGAGGTTATTGAAGAATGTGCAGCGTTTCCGTATGGAGATCATGATGATTTGGTTGATTCCATGACCCAAGCAGTCATGCGCTTTAGACAGGGAGGTTTAATTACTCACCCTGAAGATTACGAGGACCAAAAGCTCCCTCCAAAAAAATATAAATATTATTGGTAAAACATGTATAAAAAAATTTTAGATTTACTCATTGCAGGATATCGTAAAGTCAAAGGTAAAAACCCAGAGGGAATAGATTTATTAAAAGTAAAAATGGAAGCTGCAGAAAGAGCAAGAGAGCAAGCAAAAATAATTCAATTTCCTTCAGGTGGTAGAGACAGAGTTCCAGTTGAAAAACAATTTGGTGGTATTCAATCTTTAGATCAGTTTAAGAAAATGGAAGATGTTTTTGAAAAAAGCAAAAAAGGTGAAGCAACAAGAATTATTGAAAAAGATCTTAACGTAAAATTATACGGTGATGAAACGTTTGATGAACTTGAACAGATTAGAAAAACAGGTAAACATCCAAGAGGCGAGCCAGAAGATTTTGCTATGGGTGGTAGAGTGGGATTTGCATCAGGTAAATTAGCTAGATTAAAAAAAAGATATAGAGGTTCAACACTAGAAGCTATTTTAGAAAACCCAAAACTTATGGGAGCAGAATTAGGATATGAAGGTCTTGCAGAACTATTTAGATTGTTTGGTTTGAAAGAAGGTGGACCAGCTGATCCTAAAAGAAGACAAGTTTTAAAAATTATGGGTGGACTTGCAGCACTACCTTATGTTGGAAAATTTTTTAAGTTAGCTGAACCTGTTGCTAAAGTTGCACCTGTAGTAAAAGAATCTGTAACCAAAGCTCCAGACTATTTCTTTGCATTAGTTGATAAGATTAAAAAATTTGGAAAACCAGTTGATGATGTCGCTGTTGATCCAAGAGTTGAAAAAAATTATACATACAAAAATTATGAATTAAGAGAAAATGCATATGGTACATCAGGTGAAACTATTGTTACAAAAACAGATGATATGGGTGAGTATGGTTTCCAAGAAGAAATTATGACATTTAGAAAAGGTCAAGCAGATGAAATTACAAAAGGTAAAAAACCACCAGACGAATATGAGGAGTTTACTGTAAAACCAGACATGGAAGGTAAGATGAAAGACATTGAAGATGGAATTGAACCAGAAGGTATTCAAGAAATTGTAGAAGAAGTTTCTAAAAAAACACCATCAATTAAAAAAGCAGATGGTGGCTTAGCTCGTATGCTAGGAATGTAATGAAAATACACGAGTACAATCAAATGATGAAATATCTTACTCGTCCCGCAAATAGCGGAGGTAAAAAATCAGGTCCACCCCCTAAAAGAGGACCTAATCCACAGGGGTTGAATATACCTAATAAAAAGGTTAAAGTGGTTCGATTGGAGAAAAAATAATGGCAGACGTAGACAAGGCTCTTCCAAACGTTGAGCAAACTATAAAAATACCTAGCCCAGACGAATTACAGGTAGAATTAGAAAAAACAGAAAAAGAACCACAAGAACCCGTTGACGTTCAAACAAACGAAGATGGCAGTGTTGATATTAATTTTGATCCATCACAAGTAAATTTAGAACAGAGCCAAGATCATTTTTCTAATTTAGCAGAATTATTACCAGACAATGTTCTTACACCTATTGGTCAAGAGTTGTCTGCAAATTATCAAGATTATAAATCTTCAAGAGGAGATTGGGAAAAAGCCTACACATCAGGATTAGATCTATTAGGATTTAAATACGAAAGCAAAACAGAACCATTTAAAGGTGCTTCAGGTGCAACTCACCCTGTATTAGCAGAAGCTGTTACTCAGTTTCAATCATTAGCTTATAAAGAATTATTACCAGCACAAGGCCCTGTGAGAACACAGATTGTTGGTTTACCAACAGCAGACAGAGAACAACAAGCTCAACGTGTAAAAGATTTTATGAATTATACAATCATGTCTGAGATGAAAGAATATGAAGCTGAATTTGATCAAATGTTATTTTATTTACCACTATCAGGATCTGCATTTAAAAAAGTTTATTATGATTCTGTTATGGGTAGAGCTGTTTCTAAATTTGTACCCGCAGATGATTTAGTTGTACCGTATACAGCAACATCATTGGAAGATGCAGACTCAATTATACACACAATAAAAATTTCTGAAAACGAACTAAGAAAACAACAAGTAGGTGGATTTTATAGAGACATAGAATTAAATCCTGCTTATATAAATGAATCACAAACAGATAAAAAAGAAAGAGAATTAGATGGCACAAGAAAAGGTAAAGATGAAAAAATGTATTCTTTATTAGAGTGCCATGTTAATTTAGACATTGACGGATTTAACGATGTCAGTGCTGACGGCGCACCAACAGGAATTAAATTACCTTACATTGTAACGATTGAAGAGGCTTCAAAAGAAGTTTTATCTATTAGAAGAAATTATGAAATAGGTGATCCGACAAAAAGTAAAATTAGTTACTTTGTTCATTTTAAATTTTTACCCGGTCTTGGCTTTTATGGTTTTGGATTAATTCACATGATAGGTGGATTATCTAGAACAGCGACATCAGCTTTAAGATCATTACTTGACGCAGGAACCTTGTCGAACTTACCTGCTGGATTTAAAATGCGTGGCATTAAAATGAGAGACGAGTCGCAAGCTATTCAACCTGGAGAGTTTAGAGATGTAGATGCTCCCGGTGGAAATTTAAAAGATGCTTTTATGACTCTTCCTTTCAAAGAACCATCGCAAACATTATTAGCACTTATGGGTGTCGTGGTACAGGCAGGTCAACGATTCGCTTCTATAGCGGATCTGCAAGTAGGAGAGGGTAATCAATCAGCAGCAGTGGGCACGACAGTTGCAATGCTGGAAAGAGGAAGCAGAACGATGTCTGCCATACATAAAAGATTGTATGCCTCTATGAAAAAAGAATTTAGTTTATTAGCAAGAGTTTTCAAATTATATCTACCTCCAATCTATCCCTATGATGTTGTCGGAGGACAGAGGCAAATTAAACAATTAGACTTTGATGACAGAGTAGATATATTGCCAGTTGCAGATCCTAATATTTTTTCTCAAACACAACGGATCTCCCTAGCACAAACAGAAATGCAACTGGCTGCCTCGAATCCAGCTATTCATAACCAATACGAAGTGTACAGAAACATGTATGAAGCGTTAGGAGTAAAAGATATTGATTTAATTTTAAAAAAACCACAGCCGCCTACACCAAAAGATCCAGCGTTAGAACATATTGATGCGTTAGCAGGTAAACCTTTCCAAGCTTTTCCTGGTCAAGATCATCAAGCACACATCACAGCGCATTTAAACTTCTTACAAACGAATATGGTAAGAAATGCACCCATAGTTGGAGCTGCAGTGCAAAAAAATATACTTGAACATATTAGTTTGATGGCACAAGAACAGATAGAACTAGAATTTAGAGAAGAATTACCTAGACTAGCTATGATGATGCAACAAGCACAGATGAATCCACAGATGCAAAGAGAGTCAATGGCACTTCAACAACGTATTGAAGGTAGAAAAGCAGAGTTAATTGCTGAAATGACTGAAGAATACATGAAGGAAGAGACGAGAATTACTTCTAAATTTGGAAATGACCCTATTGCAATGCTTAGAGCAAGAGAATTAGACTTACAAGCACAAGAAAACTCTAGAAAACAACTAGAAGGTGAAGAAAGGTTGAATCTTGACCGAATGAGAGCTATGATGAACAAAGATACTCAAGAAGAAAAGCTAGAACAGAACGAAAAACTAGCAAATTTACGTGCTGACACTTCTATTGAGAAAACAATTTTACAAAACGAGTTAAAAAAGGAGTAATTTATGGCATGGTTTAGTTTAGCGAAGATTGCATTACAAGCTGGAAGCAAAATTTACAGCAACAGACAGAAAACAAAGATGGCTATGTCTGATGCACAGCTTATGCACGCAGAGAAGATGGCTAGAGGTGAAGAGCAATACCAAGGCAAACTTCTTGAGGCAAGACAATCGGACTGGAAAGACGAATTTGTGTTGATAATTTTGTCGGCTCCAATTGTAGTGCTCGCTTGGGCGGTCATAAGTGATGATCCGCAGGCGATGGAAAAGGTAAAATTATTTTTTGACTATTTTTCTACCCTTCCATCTTGGTTTACAAACTTATGGATACTTGTAGTTGCAAGTATTTTTGGTATAAAGGGTACACAAATATTTAGAAACGGAGGCAAAAAATAATGAAGAGATATAACAAACAAGTTCCTGGTTTTAAATCAGGAGGTAGAGTTGGTTTAAAAGAAGGAACAAAAAAACTTAGCGAAAAAAAGATGCGAAAATTTAGAAAAGAGAGTCAAAAAGAAGCCGCTAAAATTGAAATGGTATCTAAACTAGCTAAAAGAAAAAAAGGAGCAAAATATATGAAACCTGCTCCTGGAGCTTCTAAAGCAACAGATATTGAATCAGCATTACTTGATTTTGAAGTTCAAAAAATAATGGATAAAAGAAAAAATCCTAAACAAGACTATGATGACATTAGTGTTAAAAAACTATCTAAAAAAGAAGGTTCAAGTTAATGGCTAAACTTTGTCCTAGAGGAGAAAATAATGTTAAAAAATCCTAAAAAAGCAGACCTTAACAAAGACGGTAAGTTAAGTGGTTATGAGAAAAAAAGAGGAATGGCTATAGAAAAATCTATGGCTGCTCAAGATAGAGGCAAACCAATGGAAGATAAAAGATCAAATTTCATGGGTGGTGGTATAGCTTACGCTGGTGGCGGAAGAGCTATGAAAAGAGAAATGCGTGCTGGCGGTGGACCAGGTTTATACGCAAACATTGCTGCTAAAAGAGCAAGAATTAAAGCAGGTTCAGGTGAGAAAATGAGAAAAGCTGGATCTAAAGGTGCACCCACTTCGGCAAATTTTAGAAGAGCGGCACAAACAGCAAAATCATAATGGCAAGTAAATACTATAAAGTTTACACAGCTGTAAAACCTTTTGCTAAAATAGCTGGTCAAAAAACTGTAGGGACTATTAAATCTGCAGCTAAAAAAGCAAAACAAAAACTAGAACAGTTTGATGTTAAACAAAATTACAACAAAGCAAAACAAAAATTTGATGAGACATTAAAAAAAACAGATAAAGTTTTAAAAAAATTTGGTAAAACTGTAGATAAACAGAAAAAAATATTAGGAGATAAATAATGGCAAAACTTTGCCCTAGAGGAAAAGCAGCAGCTAAAAGAAAATTTAAAGTATACCCAAGCGCGTATGCTAACATGTATGCATCTGCAGTTTGCTCTGGAAAAATTACACCTGGTGGTAAAAAAGATAAAAAAGCATCTGGTGGTAGAGTGGGTTTTAGTGCAGGTGGCTCCAGAAAAATTGCAAAAGCTTGTGGTGCTATCATGAACGATAGACGAAAAAAAACTTTATACACATAATGGCTAAAAAAGGATTACGAGCATGGGTCAAAGAGAACTGGGTCGATATTGCAAACAAGCGATCCGATGGTTCATACCCGAAGTGTGGTCGAAGTGGTGGAGAAAAAAGAAAAAATTATCCAAAATGCGTGCCTATTGCGAAAGCAAGAGCGATGTCCAAAGGGCAACGTGCGGGTGCCGTAAGAAGAAAACAAGCTAAAGCAAATGTAGGACCAAAGCCAGATAGAGCTGCAACATTTGCTAAAAAAAGAAAAAGTATGGTAATGGGAGGATTAGTATGAGAACTGATTACGTAGATAGAAGCAGTTTTGCAAAAGGAACTAACCCACCAAAAACAAAAAAATATTTTAGACCTACAAAGTCTGGAGCAGGGATGACTAGAGCCGGTGTCGCCCGATACAGAAGAGAAAACCCCGGTTCAAAACTAAAAACAGCCGTGACTGGAAAAGTGAAGCCAGGATCAAAAGCTGCCAAACGCAGAAAATCATACTGCGCTAGATCACTAGGACAATTAAAAAGATCATCAGCAAAAACAAGAAACGATC
>VTLG01002007.1_pt1 | contig 13337 bp, 15 predicted proteins | sample 4694571 | NCBI WGS metagenome assembly VTLG01 (sample SAMN12604809, study PRJNA352737) | marine metagenome | biome: ENVO:00000447; feature: ENVO:00000209|ENVO:00000569|ENVO:01000036; material: ENVO:00002151; isolation source: viral sequences binned using virsorter ... | reverse complement strand
AGGTAACCCATCAGTTACAGTCATCAACCCTGCTACAGGTCTGACTAAAGGTGACAACTTTGATATTGTAATCACTAGATAAATAACCACATGGCACAACCAAACACTAGACAAGGACTCATAGAATACGGTAAGAGACAATTAGGTGCTCCCGTGCTTGAAATAAATGTTGCTGAAGAGCAAATGGACGATTTGGTGGATGATACTATCATCTTTTATCAAGACCGCCATATGGATGGTGTTGAGAAGATGTATCTAAAGCATAAAATAACAAAAGATTTTACAGATACCATACAAGCAACCAGTGCACCAGGTCGTGAGACATCAACAGGTATTACTACAACTACAAGTCCTAGTGTAGATATTCAGGGTATTGGAACTACTACGTTTTCATTTGAAGAGACACAAAATTTTATACAAATACCAGATGCTGTAATAGGTATTGAAAAAGTTTGGAAGGTTGATAGTCGTGCTATAGCATCTAACATGTTCAATGTGACATATCAATTATTTTTGAATGAAATATACTATTTCAGTTCAATGGAATTGCTTCAATATACACAGATCAAGAGATACCTTGAGGATATTGATTTTATACTTCACCCAGACAAACAAATAAGATTTAATAGAAGACAGAATAGATTATATATTGATACTGACTACAGTAGTATGAAGACTGATGACTATCTTATCATAGAATGTTATAGGGTTTTAGATCCTAATGATTACCCTAAGGTCTATAATGATCGTTGGGTCAAGAAGTATTTCACAGCACTATTGAAAAAACAATGGGGTCAAAATCTCATAAAGTATCAAGGTGTCAAACTGCCAGGTGGTGTAGAACTCAATGGTAGACAATTCTATGATGATGGCGTAGCAGAATTACAAGCACTAGAAGATAAGATGGCAAATGAATTTGAATTACCTGTTATGGATATGATTGGCTAATGGCACTCAATCCGTTTTTCTTACAAGGTAGTAAGGGTGAGCAAACCCTTGTACAAGAACTGGTCAATGAGCAGATCAGGATGCACGGTATCGAGTTTATCTACATGCCTCGTGTCCTTGTGACGAGTGCTAGTGTGATGAGAGAAATTAGAAGTTCTAAGTTCGATAGATCATTCCCTATAGAAGGTTACATATCATCATACGAAGGATTTGATTCTGGATACAATCTCCTTACAAAATTTGGTGTGAGGTCAACAGCAGAGATGAAGATAGTTATATCATCAGATAGGTATGAGAATGGTATCGCTCCTCTCCTCTGGAAGTCTCCTAGTGCAGCAACAGGACCTACTGGTAGAGCAGAGGATCAGAAAAGACCATTTGAGGGGGATCTTATGTATTTCCCACTTAGAGATATAATATTTGAAATCAAGTATGTAAATGATATAGAGAATTTTTATCAACTCAAAGATACCTACACATATGAATTGACATGTGAACCATTCGAGTACGGAGAGGAGACATTTGACACTGGTGTTGGTGCTATAGATGATGACTTTGATGATGAAGGATACAATGTCACAATGATACTTGGAGATGCAGGTGCAAGAGCAACAGCATCAGCTAGTATTGTGAATGGTGGTATTCATAAGATCGATATTATTTCTGGTGGCACAGGATATACAAATGCCCCATCTATAATTATTGAACCACCTGTAGGTGGCGTACAAGCGTCTGCTGTAGCAATTACATCCACTACTGGTACACGTAACTTCAAATCACTACGAGTTGAAAGTATTAGTATAACAAATCCTGGTGCAGGTTACACCTTTATACCAACTATTCAATTTGTAACTGAAGATGGTAAGGGTACAGGAGCATCAGCTATAGCTGGTGTGGGCACAGCAGGTGTCATAGGTCCTATTTCTATAGCATTCAAAGGAAAGGGATACTACGCTTCTCCAACAGTATCATTCAACCTACCACCTTCAGGTGGTGTGCAAGGTATCGCAACTGCTACAATCAATACCACCACCGATCAGGTTGAAAGTATAATTGTAACAAATGCAGGTTACGGTTATACTGCTACGCCTTCAGTCACCATTGGTGCTGCCTCAACAATTGGAAGTGGTACGTTCAAGTATGGTGAGATAATAACTGGTGAATCCTCACTTACAACAGCGTTTGTGACTAAGTGGAATACTGAAACAAATACTCTACTTGCTAGAAATCTATCTGGCAATTTTGCGGTTGGAGAGAATATTGTCAATGTTGGATATGGCACTGCTGTATACACCCTAGATAGTATTGACTATAGTGATGATGATGCATTTGAAACTGGTGATGAGATACAAGATCTCTCACAGAGCAGCATCTTAGACTTTACAGAAAGAAACCCATTTGGTGAAGTATAATGTTAGGAAGTTATTTCTACAATGAGACGATAAGAAAGACAGTTATTGCTTTCGGTACGTTATTCAATAATATAAGAATCAAAAAATTTGGAACTGATGGTAAAACCATAAGTCAACTAAAAGTTCCTATAGCATACGGTCCTATGCAAAGATTTCTTGCAAGGATTGAACAACAACCAAACTTTGATGATAATGTTGCAATATCATTGCCTAGAATATCATTTGAGTTGACATCATATGCTTATGACCCTAGTCGTAAGTCATCACCCATTACAAAATTTACAGGCAAAGGTGCAACAAAAACAAAACATAAAAAAATATTTTTACCTGTCCCCTATGAAATAGGATTTAGACTAAGTTTTGCTGCAAAATTACAAGATGATTCTTTACAAATATTAGAGCAGATACTACCACACTTCCAACCATCATACAATGTAACTGTGAATATGTTAGAGGGTGTAGAAGAAAAAAGAGATATACCATTTACACTTGCGAACGTGTCTTTTGTTGATGAGTATGAAGGTGACTTTTCTACTAGAAGGTTTATACAATATGATCTTGACTTCATAGCAAAGACATATTTCTACTCCGAGATACCAACAGACGAGTCTGGTATTATCAAGAAGGTACAAATCGATTACTCTACTGCTATCAGAGCACCAAGAGCACAGAGATACACAGTTGTGCCACAGGCAGTCAAAGACTATAACAGTGATACTGCTACTACAATCACTGCTGAGTTGACCACAAAGCAAACTCTTGTATCAGTTTCATCTGCTGCATCCCTCTCTGCCAATACCTATATTCAGATAAATTCTGAGGTGATGAGGATCAGAGAAATAAATGGAACTAATTTACTTGTACAAAGAGGACAATTTAGTACCAAGATAGCAGAGCATTATACAGGTGCTACTATATCACAAGTGGATGCTCAAGATAATGCTTTGATAGAAGTGGGTGATGAATTTGGATTTACAGAGAGTAGATCATTCTTTGATTCAGATGGATTAGAATATAGCACAGCACAAGGAGCTGATATATAAATAAACTTGACTAAGCACTGGAGACACAAGTGGAAGAATTGGAATTCGATGGACTCGATTATGAAGAAGATCGATGCATGGGATATGATTGCACTATAAAAGAAGATTTTATTGTAAGGATGACTGTGCCATATGATAAGGGTGCACCAGTAAAGGGTAAACAAGTAAAGTTGCATTCCAGAGAAGTGAAATGGGGAGAGGAAGGATCAGGAACAAGAGAGTATAAATTTGGTTTAGGAAAAGCAGATACATTGAGTGAAGCGTGGGAACTATTTGAGGAGTCTGTAGTAAATCAATCAATGTGTGGTAAACCTCATCCTGGTAAACTCGTAGAAATTGAAGTTGGTCGTGTGCATTATGATCATGACAAATGGGTTTGTTATACTAGAGAAAGAAGTTTTACTGGAGATAATCAAGAAGGACGTAAGTCACAAATCAAAAGTTATGATGAACTAAATACACTTGACGAAGCATTGGAGACACTAAGTGGAAAACTCTGAGAAATACATTTTTAGGGTCATTAGATCAAAAGAAGATGGCATTTGGCAATGGAAAATAAAAAGAAATAAACCTGTTACTATTGATGGTATTGAGTACGTTGCAAGAATAGTAGTAAAAGCTGGTAAAAATGCTGATGCAAAGACTGCTGTAGCAGAAATGAAAGCAGCTTTTGAAGCATTGTAATAAATATAGATAAAGTAATACTCCGAATACTCCGAATATTTGCCTGTCATTATTTGGAAAAGCATGTCAAACTCCTATGATGCTATTGATAAAGCACTAGATGTGAAGTCTGAAATAGTACGTGAGAAAAAGAAACTAAGTCAAAAATCTAGTGACTCAGATGATCCCACAAAGGATTATGAATACAGTCGTGCACAGTTATATAACTTAGTTGAGAAAGGTCAAGAGGCAGTCAATGGTATACTTGATGTATGTCAAGACTCTCAACATCCTAGAGCATATGAAGTAGCAGGTCAGTTGATCAAGCACGTAGCAGACACAACTGATAAGTTAGTTGATTTGCAAAAGAAAATGAAAGACTTAGATGAAGATAAGTCAGGACCTAAAAATGTTACTAATGCCATGTTTGTAGGCAGCACTTCTGATCTTCAGAAAATGTTGAAGCAAATGGGGACAGATAAATAACCATATGGATAATCTCAATTCTGCGTTGAAACGCATAAAAAAGAAGAAAGAAGTCAAGGAAGCAGCGTTTCTTGCAGGTGCAGGTAAAGCAATTGGTGTTGGTGGTAAAACTGCTGCCAAGGCAGGTGCCAAAGGTGCAAAGGGGGCAGCTAAATCAACAGAGAAGGTTGTCAAGAGTATGAAAAGACCTAACATCAAAAGTTATAAAGATCCTAAGACAGGTAAAACTAATCTAAAAAAATATAGACAAGACCAAAAAAAATATCAAGATACAAAGAAAAAGAAAGAACAAGTCAATCCTGATCCAGTTGAAAATAAAAAAGATGATACTAAAAAACTTGGTGTAACACCTGGTTATAACATTGGTGATGCAATAGGTGGTGCAGCAAAGAAAACTAAAAATATTGCAAAAAGTGCTGTAGGTGGTGCAACAGCAGGTTTCGGTGCATCATCATTTAAAAAAGAATCTAAAATAACTTTCCAAGATTTTATTGACAAAACCCCCTAAATTATGAGTGACATTTATCTTGGTAATCCTAATCTAAAAAAAGCAAACACACAGACAGAATTTACCGAAGATCATATAAAAGAATTTCTCAAATGTAAAGACGACCCAGTATACTTCACAGAGAAGCATATACGAATAGTGAACGTGGATGAGGGTCTAGTTCATTTCAACATGTACAAGTTTCAAAAGAAACTTATAAAGAATTTTCATAAGCATAGATTTAATATTTGCAAAATGCCACGACAGACTGGAAAGTCTACTACGGTGGTATCATACTTACTCCATTACGCTATCTTCAACGATAATGTTAACATCGGAATCCTCGCTAATAAAGCAGCGACTGCTAGAGATCTCCTCGGACGACTACAATTGGCGTATGAAAACTTGCCGAGGTGGATGCAGCAAGGCATCATCGCATGGAACAAAGGATCCATGGAACTCGAAAACGGATCAAAAATCATAGCAGCAAGTACCTCGGCATCTGCAGTTCGAGGTATGTCATTCAATATAATATTCTTAGACGAATTTGCATTCGTACAAAACCACTTAGCAGATGACTTCTTTGCATCTGTGTATCCTACTATATCTTCTGGTAAATCTACGAAGGTTATAATAGTTTCCACTCCACATGGTATGAACCATTTCTACCGAATGTGGCATGATGCGGAGCGTGGTCAGAACGAGTATTGTCCCACGGAAGTGCACTGGTCTGAAGTACCAGGTAGAGATTCTAAGTGGAAAGAACAAACAATAAAGAACACGAGTAGACAACAGTTTGCTATTGAGTTCGAGTGTGAATTTTTAGGATCTGTTGATACTCTTATCGCTGCTTCTAAACTCAAGGCACTGGTATATGAACAACCCATAGAGCAGAACGGTAAACTCTCAGTATATGAGAGACCATTTCAGAAACGAGATTATATCGTGACAGTGGACGTGGCAAGAGGTATATCAAAAGACTACAGTGCTTTCATAGTTGCTGACATCACAGAGTTCCCATACAAGATAGTCGCTACGTACAGAGACAATGAAGTCAAACCTATGCTGTTCCCATCTATCATACATGATGTGGCAACAGCGTATAACAATGCATACGTGTTGTGTGAGGTAAATGATATTGGTGATCAAGTAGCATCTATACTATTCTATGACCTTGAGTACGAGAACCTACTCATGGTTGCCATGCGTGGTAGAGCAGGTCAGATAGTGGGGTCAGGATTCTCTGGTGTCAAAACGCAATTAGGTGTCAAGATGAGTACAGTTACTAAAAAGGTAGGGTGCTCTAACTTGAAGACACTGGTAGAAGAGGACAAACTAATCTTCTGTGATTATAATATTATATCTGAGTTGACTACATTCATACAGAAGAAGCAGTCATTTGAGGCAGAGGAAGGGTGTAATGATGACCTTGCTATGTGTCTGGTTATATTCTCATGGTTGGTGGCACAAGATTATTTCAAGGAGATGACAGATCAAGATGTAAGGAAACGTATATACGAAGAGCAGAAGAATGCTATAGAACAAGACATGGCACCATTTGGTTTTGTGCTTGATGGTTTAGAAGATGATGACATCACTGATAGTGATGGTGAGAGATGGAAAAAGGCAGATGAGTATGGTGATAGATCATACATGTGGGATTATATGCCATGAAACCTAGATGTCTTGAAGATAAGTTTTTGGGTTGGAGTGCAACAGGTGAGTTGCTTCCTTGTTGTTGGTATGATAATCCAAACAAAGAATACATCAAAGACTTGTTAGATGAAAAGTTTAGAATTTCATATGATAATACAGTTGAAGATGTATTGAATTCTAAAGAATGGAAAGATTTTTTTGACAGGGTGAAGAACGATCCTGATTCTCTCCCTCCTGTTTGTCATAGGTATTGTGGATAAATTTTATGGAATAAATTTAGACATTACGTATCTTTGTTCCTTGAAATGTGCAGGTTGTGCAAGACAAAGATATACTGATGGTCTAAATGGATTTGAAAATCATGTGACAGGTGGACCTGTGCCAGGCAAACACATGTCTATGGAGGAGATGGATGTAGTTAGTGATTACTTTCAAGGTATTACTTTTTGTGGCACACATTCTGATCCTCAGTTTCATCCACAGTTCCATGAGTTTCTACAAATGTGTGTGGATAAGAAAAAAACTATACAAGTTCATGTAGCAGCGACTGCAAGAAAAAGTTCATGGTTTACTAAAGCATTTCAGATATCAAAGGGACATGATGTGGAGTGGATCTTTGGTATTGATGGTAAACCAGAGGACAGTCACATATACAGAAAAAATCAAGACGGTAAATTTTTATATAATATGATGATAAGGTGTGCATCCATGGGTATCAAAACAACTTGGCACTACATCATATTCAATTACAATGAGCACTATATTGAAGAGTGTGCAAGAGATGCAGAGAAAAGAAATATAAGTTTTGTTAGAATAGAATCATGTAGATGGTGGACAGAGGAATTATTGCAGTTGAAACCTAATACATCATATGTAGATGAAGATGAATTAGGTAAGAAAAGAAGCGTAAGTATTGTCAATAACCAGTCAAGATTGATATAGTCGCACTTTTTTATAAATAATTTCAGTCTAAAAAGAAGGACCCATAGGGAGTTAGAATGGCATTAAGACTTGCATCTCCAGGTATTTCAGTTAGAGAGGTTGACCTCACAAGGGGCGGAGTAGATTTTACTCTGAATGTTGTTGGTGGGTTGGCTGCTCCCTTCGCAAAGGGACCTTGTAACGAAATTACTAGAGTAAACAATGAGAATGATTTAGTTGAAATATTTGGTAAACCAGGTGTTGGTACATCAGATTATCACTACGAAACATGGTATGCAGCATCGAATTTCTTATCATACGGTGGTAAGTTAGACGTTGTTAGATGTACTGGTGGTGACCTCAACACAGCAAACGCTGCTGTTGGATTGGCAAACACCACTCTTCTCCTAGAGGGATTAGAGGATTACAATAATAACCAAGCAGATGATACCAATTGGTACTTCGCTGCTAAGAATCCAGGTTTCTGGTCAGAGAATATAAAGGTAGCAATAATAGATAACGCTGCTGATCAAATTATCACACCAACATTAGAGACAGGAACAATCGCTGCCACTAAGGTTGGATTTGGTGTAACACAAGCGTTGACAGGAGTAACTGTTGGTGTTGGTACAACTGCTGCAGCAACAGGTATACTAAAGGGTGTAGTTACAGGTAAGACTGCAACAACTCTTGATATCAAGGTAGTAAGCACAGTCATCGGTGGTTCAGAAACATTAGTTGAATATCAACAGAACTCACAGTTTGAGTTCAAGAATGGCACGATGCTAAACATCGTCAACAATTCAGGATCAACGGTAGGTAAGAGTTCAACTATCACATCTGTTGACTGGTATAACAGCCAGAACATACTAACAAGTGTTGCTGATGGTGGTTCAGATTTCACCACTATAAAGTGGAGAGCAGTACTCAACAAACCAAAAACAAATAATTATGTATCCAGAAGAGACGGAACGAACGATGCTCTGCACGTTGTTGTTATTGATGCTGGCGGTGGAGTCACTGGAGATGTCGGATCAGTTCTGGAAAAATTTGCAAACTTGTCTAAAGCAAAAGATGGAGTAACATCTGGCAATGAGGCAGTTTATTATAAAGATTTCTTAGCAAATAAATCAGAGTACATCTTCTCAGGTGCACATGTAACTCAATCAGACGATTCACATCACGGCACACTTGTATTACCAGGTGGTTTGAGTGGATTCTCATCAATCACATCTGCTGCAGGTGCATGGGGTCAGGAAGCAAAGAATATCAAGTTCAGTTCTATCGGTAACCAAGGTTACTCTCTAACAGGTGGACTTGACTACACAGGTGTTGGTGTTTACAACGCACCATTAGGAAACATACTCACATCATACGATAAGTTTGCAGATCCTGTAGACAGTGACATTAGATTCCTACTACAAGGTAGTGCTTCTGGGTCAAAAGAAGAAGAGCAAGCAAAAGTAAATAAACTAATACAATTAGCAGAGGGTAGAAAAGACTGTGTTGCAGTCGCTTCTCCTAACAGAGGATCTCTGGTCAATGTCACAGACTCGGCAACACAGTTGTCTAACGTCCTGTCATTCTTTGGACCTCTAACATCATCATCATACGTGGTATTCGACGCAGGGTATCAGTATGTGTATGACAGATTCAATAAGAAGTTTATCTACATGCCAACATCCTCTGACATAGCAGGTTGTATGGTAAGAACAGATAGAGACTTCTTCCCATGGTTCTCACCTGCAGGTACTACCAGAGGTGGATTGAACTTCGCTATAAAGTTAGCATTCAATCCTGGTCAAGATGCAAGGGATCAACTCTATGCAAATAGAATCAACCCTATCACATCAAAACCTGGTGACGGTATCATACTATTCGGTGATAAGACTGGTCTTGCATACGAGAGTGCGTTTGATCGCATCAACGTAAGAAGACTGTTCATCACAATCGAACAGGCAATTGAGAACGCTGCTAAGTCAGTTCTATTTGAACTCAACGATGCAGGTACAAGATCAAACTTCATCAACATTGTTGAACCATTCCTAAGGGATGTTCAAGCGAAGAGAGGTATTCAAGACTTCTTACTCATATGTGATGAAACAAACAACACACCAGATGTTATTGATCGTAATGAGTTCCTTGCTGACATCTTTGTGAAACCAGCAAGATCAATCAACTTCATTGGTCTAACCTTTGTTGCTACAAGAACTGGAGTTTCCTTCAGTGAAGTTGTAGGAACTGTGTAATAGGAGACCCACACAATTATGGCATTAAACAGAAACATTTTTTCGGTTCCCAACAACGAAAGATCAATTGATTCATTCAAGGCAAGACTTGTACAGGGTGGTGCTCGTCCTAATCTCTTTGAGGTTGAGATGGACTTCCCTTCAGGAGTCGGCATATTTGATGAAGAGATTGAGAACACGACTCATCGTATGATGATCAAGGGGGCACAGTTACCAGCATCAAACATCCAAGAGGTTATCGTACCATTCAGAGGTAGACAACTCAAGGTTGCAGGTGACAGAAGATTCGATCCATGGACAATCACAGTTGTCAATGACGGAGACTTCAAACTTCGTGAAGCATTTGAAAGATGGGCAAACTTTATTATCAAGGTGTCTGATGGTTCAGGAACTATCAACCCTACTGATTACTTTGCCGATTGGGTAGTCAACCAATTAGGAAGAGCAAGCACAGATCTAAACACTCGTGGTGATCAAAGTGGTGCTACACTTCCAGTCTTACGTAGATATAAGATGCACGGTTGCTGGCCAAGTCTTGTAAGTCCTATAGAATTATCTTACGACACTGCAGATACAATAGAAGAGTTCCAAGTCACCCTCCAAGTCCAATGGTGGGAAGCATATGATGGCAGAAGCTCTGATTCTGTGGTATAATACATAGAAAGACAGGGAATAAATTATGGCTAAACTCTTTGGGTTCTCGATTGAGGATCCCAATGATAAGAAGAAGAAAGGTGTAATCAGTCCAGTTCCTCCTAATAATGAGGACGGGGCTGATTATTTTCTATCATCTGGATTTTATGGTCAATATGTTGACATTGAAGGTGTCTTTCGTACAGAGTTTGATGTCATAAAAAGATATCGTGACATGGCATTACACCCTGAGTGTGATACTGCTATCGAGCATGTTGTAAATGAAGCGATTGTATCAGATACAAATGATAGTCCAGTAGAAATAAATTTAGATAATCTAAACGTAAGTGATAAACTAAAGGGTATTGTAAGAGAAGAGTTTAAAGGTGTCAAAGACCTCTTACAGTTTGACAAGAAGGCACACGAGATTTTTAGAAACTGGTATACTGACGGTAGGATATACTATCACAAGGTGATAGATATGCAGAAACCTGATGAGGGTATACAAGAGGTAAGATATATTGATGCTCTGAAACTCAAGTATATGAGAATCAGACCTACAAAAGAAAAAGGTGCAAGAGGAGCAGAGGGTATACCTGTTCTACCTTACTCAGGTGAAGAGACAATAACAAAAGATGCTAAGATAGAAGAATTTTACACATACTATCCACAGGGAATGGCACAGAAATTTGGTTCTGTTGCAGGTAAGGGTGTAAGAATAGCAAAGGATGCTATCACATTTGTACACTCAGGTTTAGTTGATCGAAATAAAAAAATTACTCTCTCTTATCTTCATAAGGCAATCAAGGGTCTCAACCAACTCCGTATGATTGAAGACTCTTTGGTAATCTATAGATTATCAAGAGCACCAGAACGTAGAATATTCTACATTGATGTAGGTAATCTACCTAAAGTAAAAGCAGAACAATACCTCAGAGATGTGATGGCGAGGTATAGAAACAAGTTAGTATATGACGCAAATACAGGAGAAATAAAAGATGATAAAAAATTCATGTCAATGCTCGAAGACTTCTGGTTACCAAGACGAGAAGGTGGACGAGGCACTGAGATCTCTACGTTACCAGGTGGACAGAATCTTGGAGAACTTACAGACATCGAGTACTTCCAAAAGAAATTATACCGTGCACTAAACGTTCCTGAGTCACGCATTGGTGGAGATCAAGGATTCAATTTAGGTAGATCATCAGAAATTTTACGTGACGAACTTATGTTTAGTAAGTTTGTAGGTAGATTGAGAAAAAGATTCAGTGGATTATTCATTGATCTTCTCAGAACACAATTGATACTCAAGAACATTGTGACTCCTGAGGATTTCGACAAGATGGCAGAGCATATACAATTTGATTATCAGTATGATAATCATTTTGCAGAACTCAAAGACCATGAGTTGATGACTGAGCGTCTCAATATTATGGTGGCAATCGAACCATACATCGGAACATATTATTCTAGAGATTATGTAAAACGTAAAGTTCTACGTCAAACAGATGAAGAGATTGAAGAGATGCAACAGGAGATGGAAGAAGAGAATGAAGCAGGTATTGGTGTGCCTTTAGAAACTCAGAATCAAATGATGCAAGGTGCAATAGACGCAGAAGCAGAAAGACAGGGTGCACTAGGAAAGAATAAATCAGAACCAAACCTTGATAATAAAAAGAATGGTGGCAAAACTGAAGCACCTGATATAGACATCAAGAAAGCGAAGATATAAATATAGATAGCGTTTTTATAAAAATTGAATGGATTCTGCTGAATTAATAGATATGATAGCAAACGATGCTCCCGCTTCGGAAGTTTCTGATGCTTTGAAAGGTATGATGTTTGCAAAGTCTGCTTCGTTCGTAGATGCAGCCGCACCTGAAGTTGCCAAATCATTATTTGGTGAACCAGAAGAGGGAGATCCTCTACCTGAGGTAGGTGATGGTATGGAAGAACCAGAAGCAAACGCTGAAACTGAACAAGAACCTGAACAGGAAACAGAAGTAAATGACGTGCCAACCACTTAAATTAGTATCAGATATTGGAGAACTTGGTAGTGCCAACGCCACGTCTGCTGTTACATCAGCACAAACCGTAAAGACGGGGTTATTATACGTTGTCTGTTCGGATGCTAGAGCAGCAGGTAACATCGCAGTTTGCAACACAGCAAACCAAGCAGGTGTTGGATCATTCCATGTAGCAAAAGGGGATTCATTCCTATATCGTTACGGACATCCAGCAAATGCACCAGTTTCTGCTATTAGTAAAGCAGCAGCTGCAGTTATAACTATTGACCACACAGACACAAAGATACAGGTAGGAGACTACGTGACTCTCTCTGGGTCTTCAGTTGGAACATACAATAGTACAATTGCACACGTTGAGGTAACTGCTAAGTCAGATCCTCAAAGAACAAATGACTATAAGACAACTCTTACAGTCAATGCAAACACTTCATCTTTAGCAGACTTCACTGGAACAGCAGTTCTATCGAAGTCAGTAATTTTCAGACTAGCACCTGAGACAGCATCAGGTAGCACTTTACGTTTACACGAGGTAGGAATCGCATGAAGTTAATTTCAGAAGAAATAGAATCAATTGATATTCTTACCGAAGAGAAAGACGGAAAGAAGACTCTCTATATTCAAGGACCATTTTTACAGGCAGAGGTAGTCAATCGCAATAAGCGTTGCTATCCTATCAATACAATGGTCGGAGAAGTAAAGAGATATAATGAAGAGTTCGTATCAAAAGGACGTGCACTAGGAGAACTAGGACATCCAGACGGACCTCAAATAAACTTAGATCGTGTATCACATAAAATTGTCTCTCTCACTCA
>VTLG01015630.1_pt1 | contig 13338 bp, 15 predicted proteins | sample 4694571 | NCBI WGS metagenome assembly VTLG01 (sample SAMN12604809, study PRJNA352737) | marine metagenome | biome: ENVO:00000447; feature: ENVO:00000209|ENVO:00000569|ENVO:01000036; material: ENVO:00002151; isolation source: viral sequences binned using virsorter ... | reverse complement strand
TAAAGGTCATTTAAATATTTAAGCGAATTTGATGAATTAAACAAGTTTAAACTTTGCCCCATGTCGATCCATTTTTGTCTGGCAGCAGCGGAGTCAATTAATAAAAATTGATCATGGTCAAAGGCTGTTCGATAACGGCTCTTAAGGTCGTCGGGAAGCTCGCCGTTCAGTCGAGTCACATCCCCATCGACAGCTTTAAGCATCTCAATAAGCTTGGGGTTCCACACTCCTAGTTCTTTGCACTCGTTAATAAACCACTCGTTTACGATCGTAAGATTTCCACTTTTGTTTTCATATACGAATAAAGTAGAAAAATCGGGCTCAATAGAAGCAGAGCAACCTTGAATGTAAGATATAGTAGCAGTAGGAGCGATAGCCATAGTATTACTGTTACGCATACCGTGGCTCCCAATATGGTTCCGTAAACTTTTCCAATCGACTTCAGGAGCATACTTTTTACCTCTGTGAATAATAGGTTTCTCACCTAAATATTCCATTAAAGACTTGTATGTGTCAATAGGTAATATTCCTTGACTCCATAAAGAGCCTTCGTAGGTGCTGTAAGCACCTTTTTCTTTGGCTATCTTGCTTGAGTTTAACAAGCAGTGATAAGAAATAAACTCATATAACTCATCAGAAAATTTAACAGCGTCCTCAGAAGAGAAGTTTACCTTGTGGGCGTTGAATACGTCTGCCCAGCCCATCGTACCCGCTCCAACGGGACGATGGCTCATATTAGCTTTATGTGCTTCTTTAGTAGGATAAAAATTAAGATCAATAACGTTATCCAACATTCTCATTTGAATGGCTATGTTCTTAGCTAATAATTTATAATTTAATTTATTATTCTCTATATGTTCTTTTAGATTTATAGAGCTTAAATTACATACTGCTGTTTCTCCTACTTCTGTTTTTTCACCTAATTCGTATTTAGATGGCTTTGTATGTAAGAAAATCTCAGTGCAAAGATTCGAGCTGTGAACCACGCCTTCGTGACCGTTCGAGTAACGCATGTTTGCGTTGTCCTTGAAGGTCATCCAAGGGTGACCTGTCTCGAACAAAGTACGAAGCATTCTTTTCCAAAGGTCTTTCGCTTTAATTTTTCTAAAGTTTTCAATATCACCTTTTTCTGCTTTTTTGCAGTAAGATTTATATTTTTTATCAAAAGCTTCTCCGTAAAGCTCATGCAAGTCTCTCGTGTCGGATGGAGAGAACAAATACCAATCACCGTCAGACTGAACTCTTTTGATGAAAAGGTCTGGAAGCCAGTTGGCTGTATTCATATCGTGACAACGACGACGATCATCACCCGTATTCTTCTTAAGGTCTAAGAAGTCTTCAATATCTAAGTGCCAAGGCTCGATATAGGCACAACCTGCTCCGGGCCTTTTGCCTCCTTGGTCCACTGCGATAAGGGTGTCATTGTAAATTTTAAGCCAAGGTATAAGACCAGAGGACTTACCGTTGGTTCCTTTTACGTAAGAATTGCTGGCTCTGAACGGAGTGACATCGAAACCAAGACCGCCAGCAAATTTACTTTTACGCGCTTCTTGCCATAGACCTTCAAAGATGCCATCAATACTATCATCAAACGTATTAAGGTAACAAGAGCTTAACTGACTACGCACAGTGCCGCTATTAAACAGGGTTGGAGTGGATGGGCAAATGTGGAATTGAGAAATAGCATTGTAAAACTCAATACATTTTTCTTCTTTATTCTCTTCGTTAAGAGCTAGACCCATAGCGACACGCATCCAGAAAGATTGTGGAGCTTCAAGTCGTCTGCCATCAATATGTAGCAAGTATCTATCGTGAACAATTTGTAGTCCAAGATATTTAAATTTATAATCACGATCTAAAACAAGATTTTCTGCAAGTTTTTTAAGATCATAATCAAGAAGCTTCTCGTTAAGTGTCCCAAACTTTACAAGCTTTTTTATATTACGAACAAAAGAAAGCCTATACTGTTGTTCAAATACGTCAGTATCTCTGCTTTCACCAAAGACTTCTTTATGTATATTTCCTAAAAATAAACGTGCAGCTACATAAGAATAGTTAGGGTCTTTCTCAATCTTTGAACGAGCAGACATGATAAGAGCCTTATCGATCTCTTTTGTAGTTATCTTGTCATAAAGTTGAACATGAGCATCTAGCACCACTTCGCTTGCTGATACATTTTCTAAATCTTGACACGCTCTTTCTGCGCATAGATTTATTTTATCGATGTTTAGTTGTTCAAGTCTACCGTTTCGTTTTTTTACGTTGATTTTGCCGCTCATTTGAAATCCGTTTTTTAAAAGATGTAAAACATATTACATGCTTTTGTTGGATAAATAAAGAAAAAACAGCCTGCGATTTTATTTTTTTATTCGCAGCTTTAACGAAGTGTATTAGTCGCTGAATCTGGAAGGATCGGAGGGATGCTTCTTACCTTTACGCTTTGCTGAATAAGTTTTAAACCACTTACTCTTGATAGGATCTACACCTCCATTTTTATCGGCACGTTTATGACTATCTTCTTTAGCTCTATCTACTAATTCTCCTAGAGTCGCACTATTACTGTGACGACTTTTTTCTACGAAGTGGTCAGACTTGAATGGATCATGATTTATTCCACCACAGACTTGGTGAGAGGTGAAAACTCTTTGCCACTCTAAACCATTTTCATCGATATAAACGTGAGGCTCAGTCATTCTTTGCTGAACCTCTTTTTCCTCACCAGTATCTGGGTTGATAAAAATATAAAATGGCATTACATATCCTTTAGGTGGTCTAGTAGCGCATCTACTGTTTTAGATAAAGGGAACTGATCTTGCAACTCTAAACCTTTTTCGTTTATTTTAGAAGACTCTACTCTTTTAATAGCAAGCTCACACCCGTCGATGAAATCATCTTCATCCCAAGTATATATCTGACCTTGATTGAAAGGTGTTCCCTCTCTAAAAAATTTACCGTCGTAACAGTCTATTTTACCATTTGGCTCAACTAATACAGAATTGTCTTCGTTAGCAAACTCTTTATAAGAATGAGCGTTAAGTATTACTGAATGCTTGCCTAAAGCTACGGAATGAAACTCTGGTAATCCCCAGCCTTCTCCTCCCGACATACCTATTACGATGTCAGCAGAATTTAAAAAATCATTGTATAATGAATTTTTACCCATAGGTTTTAAGATACTTATATTTGGGTATCTGTTACCTTCTAAGGCTCTATGGATAGCTGCGTCATTTTCTTCAGCCGATAAGAAGGGATTAAAAATACAACACTGTAGGAAGTACCTCATGTCTCCCCCATACTTTCTGGCCCAAGCGTTTAAAATTCTTGCGTGGTGTTTTCTTTTCTCAAACTTACCACACACATTAAAGACTATTCTACCGTCAGAAAAATACTCTCTATCTTTTTTTTCAAAATTAAACTTATCGAAAAATAAAGGTAAATATGAGCAATCTACGCCCTTGTCTTTAAAAACGTCTACAGAATGCTTAGAAGAAAAAAGAGTCTTGTTGCTTTTAGCTATATTTATTTCTTCTTTAGTGGGGCTATCTAACTCATAAAAAGTTAACAGTAATTGATTTTCTGAAAAAGATTCTAACGACCCGTTTAGATGCCAAAGCTTGAAGCATGGGTCTTTTCTACTATGCGTAGATAAAGAATCTATAAGGAGCTTGTTAATTTTAGCTAACTCTTCTTGAGAAGCTTTCTGACTATTAAAGTCTATTTGACCTATAGAAAATAAGTTAGGCTCAATACCCCTATCAAGGATTTCCTTTAGGATAGCAAAAGAAAGCTGTCCAAAAGAAACGCTATTGATAGGGATATTAAGACCGAACTTTTTCATGTTTAGATAAGGTCTGAATCTTCTTCAGATTGGGCTGAGCTCATATCGTCAACACTGGTATCAGCAGCAGACTGAGCTTTTTGGTCCTCCGATTTATAAACCCTAAAATGAGGGGCTTTATCGCTAGAACGATTCTTGTTGCTAAAGATGACTACCTTTTGCTCGGAGCCATCAGGCATTTTTACGTGACCCGCAAGATACTTTTGGTTACGTCCTTCGTTTTTCCAAAGGGCTCCAATTTCACGTTGCTGCCACTTACTAGGTGTTTTATTTTCTTCACTCATGACAAAGCCAATATAGATATAATAAAATTAAACGCAAGCTTTTTTTTACAAAATTTTATCAGCGAATCTTCCGTCAGTCTGCATTTTCTTTTTAATAATACTTTTACCTTTGTTGTGCAGGTTTATTGCCGTTTGCGCACTAACTGCTAACCGATCTCCAATTTTTACCCAAGTCATTTTCTTTTCGCCGGAAAAATACCTTAACTCAAAGACTTTTTTCATTCTATCATCTTTAAATTGGTTGATTAGGTTATTTATAAAGAAATGATCGTCATGCTTTACGACTTTATTATATTCTTCTAGGGATTTCTTTTGAAAAAAATAATTAAGTTTTCCTTCTTCAGCATCAACCATTTTTGAGTTTTTGTTAAGGTAGTTGAGACATCTGTATCTTACGAAGTTACCTAGCCAAGTAGAGTATTTAACTTTTCTGTTAGATTTATACTCTAATATAGATTCATATATTATACTTTCAGAGCTTCCTATAATATCATCTACAGTTTGATTGTTGCCTCCTTTGAAAGCGAACGGAAAATACTTTTGAGATATCTTATAAAACAACGGAGTGTGTCTACTAATTAATTCTAATAAACTTTTATCACACTTACGAACTTTAACCCTCCATACCAGTTGATTGTCGTTTAAATGCTTCATTGTAACCATCCAGCCAAGCTAAAAACTCATCCACATAAGCTCCCGCTTCTGCTTCGACATTCTCAGTAGGCCCTGAGAAGGACGGCCATTGTAAGTTATACAACGCTTTGGCTTTTAGTTTCGGTTCATTACGACGCTCTTCTTCATTAGGGGCTTCAAAAAATTTTTTATTATTATTTATAATATCGTATCTTTCAATATGAACAAGCACTCCTTCTAACTCGTTGAGTAACCAATGAACCTCATCAAACTCATAATCATCATATCTTATATCTGTAACGCAAATCGAAGAGTCTTCGGTTTTTATCTCAGCGTCTAAAAGGCTTAACCAATATCTACCGCTAGTAGAAAGTCTTTTAGATTTAGCATAATCAACTAATTTGTTTCTAACTGAGTTTTTCTCCTCTCTAGAGCAATCAAGAATATCAATATTATCTTCTTGGAGAATCTTACCTCTAAGGTTGTCTTTCAACTTGTCAGCCAAACTCTTTCTTTTAAAATCTGGTCTTTTTTTACAAAGGACACTATAAAAAAGATCTTTTCCGCTGCCAGCGTATCCGCTAACTCCTATAATCGTTTTATTTTTCATCTTTACGTTAACGTATAATGGGTATCGTTTGGGTTACGTTATTATTTATAATTTTTTATTAAACTTTAAATAAAAACAACTAAATATATATATACCTACACTTTATGTTTGGCAAGGAAAAAATTACTTTTTTGATAAAATTTTTATTGAGTCTATTAATATGTGGACATCTTTCTCGCTGATATTTAATGGATCGCAATCATATTCCCCCAATAAACCGGCTGATTGTACGTATAAATTAACATGGCTATATACTTCCAATGCTGTTTTTGCTGATATAGGGATGCTTTGCTCTATTGAAGAAAATTTCTTTTGCAGAACCCAGTATGTATTATCACCTACTTCTTTTTTCTTTACCAATGAAGCTTCCTCAAAAGATTCTAAAGCACATTCTATAGCGGCTTTATCCTCATTTTCCGTTTCAGATATTAGTATAACTTTACTGTAGTCTTCTTCCGGATTATAAGAATCGTTTTCAGAAAACCATTGATACAGGTATCCTCCTGCTTCGTTTATAGTCATATTTATAGTAAACTTGTTGTATTTTTTTTAAAAAAAATTTTGACTTTACTTATAATTGAATATACTTTTAATTATGAAAAGCAGAGGTAGGCCTAAAAAATACATTAGTTGGCCAGAAAACAGAGAGTTCACCACTAAAGATATTAGAGAAGCCTCCACAGAAGGCCTTTCTAGCGGCTTGATTCATATTAAAATTAAAGAGGCACTAGCCTCTGGTGAAATACAATTAGTAGGTAAAACGTCTAACGCTTCTAAAGGTAGACCCAAAAACATTTACAGGAAAACACAATGATTTTAGATATTATTATCCCTATCTCTTTAATAGTTACATTCTTAATAGTCTGGTTTAGAACCGAGGCTTTTGAAGAGTATGCAGCCCTTATAGGAGGGGATAAATTTTTCAAGGTAAGAGGATATAGAAAAACCAGAGAAAGAAATGCTCTATTAACTTACCATGGTTTCCTTCTTGACCATTACAATAGTTTCTTTGTTAGACTTATTACATGCCCTTACTGCTTGGGTCTTTGGTTATCTTTAATAGCGGGCTTACTTACAGAACGTTTCGACTTAGTAGGCATTTATTATATCGGTAGTCTTTTTATTTACGGCGTTACGTCTAAGACTATGGAACACTAACATGCACTTACTCGATTGCTACTCTTTAAATTGCGGCCTAAAAATCAAGGAACCTTTTATTCTTGATAAATTTTTTCCTTTAGATGTAGATAAATACATAACTTTCGATACTCATTCTAATTTCGCATCAAGAGATTACGACTATTGGCCTGATGTTATTAACGCGCTATATCCCGTACTTGAAAAACATGGTATAGGTATTTTACATATAGGTAATAGCGATAAAGGTTATGAAAAAACCTACGACCTAAGAAAGCAAGCTTCGGTCAATCAGGTATCTTATATTTTAACAAACTCTCTTTTACATTTAACGGTTGACGGTTTTTCTAATCATTTAGCAGCTAATAAAGATATTAAGTTAGTGTCACTATTCTCTGATTCTCCACCTGAAAACAACGGTCCAGTATTTGGAAAGCGTGAAAGTCACAAGTTTTTATTACCTGAATTAAAAAATGGTAGGTTTTCCTACTCTTCGGAGGAGAATCCTAAAACTATAAACTCAATAAAACCTGAAACTATTATTAATAATGTTTGTAATTTATTAGGCTTAGAATCTGACTTTAACTATAGAACCTTAAGCATAGGAAAAAGTTATACATCGAGCTCTCTCGAATGTATTCCAGATGGAAATCCAATTGATGTCTCTTCTCTTAATGTAGACTCAATGATAATGAGAATGGACTTAGCTCACGACGAAATGGCTCTAGCCAAACAGTGCCAAGTGAGTAAATGCTCAGTTATAACCGAAAAACCAATCAGTATTAATATTCTTAACCACTTAAGACCTAGTTTAGTACAATTCGTTTATCTTGTCGGAGACTCAGACAGTAAACAGTATGTAGAAGAACTTTTTGAAGCTGGCATTCAATGCTTATTAATGACCGATAAAAATGGCAAAGACTTAGAAGCTTTAAAATTTAAATACTTAGACTTTGGAAAAATACACCAAAGAAGACAAGCTGAAAAACCCAAAGAGCTAGAAGGTTTAAATTTAGATAATGTATACTATAGAAGTAATAAGTATTTAGTTAATAATTCTCAAGTATATTACTCTAAGTGTTCATTTGAAAAAGGCCTACCTGTTGATATGCTAGGCTCCACAAAATTCCAAAAAGTTATTGATGAAGACTCTTTCTGGAAAGATAGTGATAATCTTTACTTCGTCGAGAAGCTTTAATTTATTTCAAATAATCTTGCTTTATACTCTGTTGTAGTATATATTTTTTTATGTCGGTAAAGAAGAATAAGATAAAAAAAGTCGTACGAGACAAGGACGGTCTTGTTCCAGATATTGAATACATCTTCACGGAAGAGGGTTTGATTGATTGGAGAAAAATGATCAAGCCTGAATATCTTGTTGCTAACAAAGATAGCTCCAAAGGGGAGACCGACATTAGCAAACTAAAAGACTGGCAATTAATTATCCTTTTAGGAGGAATCAAGGAGCTAGCTCAGATCAGAGGTTATACCAATGTAACTTACGACGTAGTCTCACCTAGCTCAGATTATGTAGTTGCTACATGTAATATTACTTGGAGGCCCAACTACGAAACAGAAGGTCAAGAGGTAGTGTTTTCTGCTATAGGAGACGCATCACCCAACAATACATCAGGCTTTGGTCGTTCCTTCCTAGCTGCTTGTGCGGAAAATAGAGCTTTCGTGCGTTGCGTTCGTAACTTCCTAAGAATTAACATCGTAAGTAAGGAAGAGCTTTCCGCAGGAGGTGGTTCTTACGAACAATCAAATCAGCAAACTAACTCTTCAGATCCTAAATCTCTTTTAGAAGACTTGATGAGGAAGAAGAAAGTTTCCTTCGATATGATTAAAACCAAGCTTGATAAAGAAGATTACGACACTTCTAAGTTAAACAGCTTAGACGATTTACCTAAGATTAAAGTGTTTGAACTTATACAAAGACTTAAAAGTGCTAAGGCTAAAAGTTAAGAAACTACAAATGTCCCAGTAGAAATACCAAGACCGCCTTTAGTTCTAACCTCAATCGGTCCACCAAATACAGAACCTGTTGGGATTCCGGTAGGAATCGCTACCCCAAAACCTGTCGCCCCAGTAGGAGTGTCGAACGCTAAATCATAACCTTTTAGGTTTACGTTTTCTACATTACTCAAGTTAGACCCACTTAAAATTACATGGCTACCAGTAGCTCCACTAGAGGGAGTTATTTGACTTACCACAGGAGACTCTATCGCTAAATTAGCTTGTGTTACAGATAAATTCTTTGTCAGCATATCACCGACAGCGACTTGACTAGAGTTAGAGTTCATAATTCCACTAACTTCATAAGTTTCTTTTTCAACTCCGCTAGAATTTTTCATAGACATTGAAGCTTTACATCTCAAACCTGTCGAGGGCATGTTAATAGAGTAATCGTTAGTGGATGCTTCCATAGATACAGTTTTACTTAATATCTCAATTCTAGAAGGCAGAGGATTCTCTCCGGTTTCTTGGATAGAGTAATAAGGCTGAACGGAACTGTTGTAACTGTAATTTAACGATAGGATTTTTTCCCCATTAACCACTCCAGTTTCACTAAAACGAAAATCTGACATATTTAAAGTCTCAATATCCCCCAAAGAGCTAGACCTCTTAGCAAAGCTACCAGAAACCTTACCAAAAAAAGAAAACCCAACGGACACAGATACCGGCTGGTTAGCGTCAAAACTTAAAGAGTATTGATTTAGATAGCCAGAATCAAAATACAAACCACAAAAATTTCCAGAAACAGGAGAATCGCTAATCATCAAATCTTTAATTGGGTCTTCCCCAGTAAGAAAATATGAAAAACTTAAAGACCCATTAACTGATCCATCAGAAATATACTCGTCAGATAATATTGAACCAATCTTTTTAACAGGGTTTATATTAGCGGAGCTAGACAGAGATACGTTTGATACGTAATATCCAGTACCATTCAAGGTTAAATCTACATTATTAGCAGTATAAAACGGCATCCTTTTACCTTACACCTTTTTTATTTTTTAAAAAAATCGGTGATAATTCCTATAATTATTACACGGTTATGAGGCTAGCGTGTAAATAATACAGGAATAAGGATAAAGGAATATGGCATCTATTTATGAAGTATCAGACTATGCGTCTGGCTCTACTTACGAGAAAAACGATATAGTTAAAAGTGGTGGTTATTTTTGGTATGCATTACAATCCGTACCCACTAGCCAAACTCCTTCTACTACATCAGCTTATTGGGGAGGCATGCTCGTTGCGCCAACTTCAAATCACGCGTCAGCCTCCAATGTCACCTCTCCTCATTTCATCTGGACGCCAGCTTACAATATGTCAGTAACTCACGAACCCAAAGTTAAATCTATTAAATTTGGTGATGGTTACGAGCAAAAATTTGAAGACGGTATTAATAACGACTTAATTAAAATCTCTCTAACTTTTGATGGTCGAAATATGAAAGAAGCCACAGCTATACTACATTTTTTAGAGTCCAGATCAGGAACAGATTTCTTTTTCTTCACTCCGCCTTCTCCTTACAACACAAGGAGAAAGTTTACATGTAGACAATTTTCTAGCAATATAGTCTCTCAAGGAGTGATAAACGTATCTGCTAGCTTTGATCAGGTTCCGTAAAAATGAATAGAAGTCAAGCACAGACATCCTTAAAGAAAGTCACTGGCGAGTCTCTAAAACTAGACCCATCAGCCTTAATAACTCTTTATGAAATAGATGTAAGCGAGATCGCTTCGAACATAACTTTACAAAAGTCTCACGTACAAGTAGGCGCTGAACCATTTAGGTTTCATAATTTAAACAATTTAAAAGGCTTAAGTTTAAAATTTCAAGGTAATAATTATATATCGTTTCCGATTCAAACTGAAGGGTTTGAAATGAACTCAGCAGGAACCTTACCCACTCCCACTCTAAGTATTTCCTCAGTTGAAGGCATGGAAAATAACGCCTCATTCTCATTACTTAAAAGCAACTTTATTAATTTAGAAAACTTGGTTGGCGCTAAGGTTACCAGAATAAGAACTTTTGCAAAATTTTTAGACGCAGACCAAAACGGAGATACCATAGAAGGAGTAGGGTCAGAAGCCGACCAATACGCAGAGTTCCCTAGAGATATTTTCTTTATTGAAAGAAAGTCAGGGGAAAATAAATACAACATACAATTTGAACTTTCTTCTATTTTTGATTTACATAATTTAAAACTACCGAGTAGAGTAATATACGCATCAAGATGCCCTTGGAATTATCGCGGAGAAGGTTGCTGCTATGAATACAAAGCCGACATAGCAAATGGGCCAACAAGCGGAGACACTCAAACAGGCATATCAGGATTTTTTGGCTTCGATGCAGAGCTACCAAACTTTGCCCCACCTGTAGCTAATGCTAACGACGAATTAATATCTGGGGTTGTGACAAGTTACTCTCCTGACGGAATAGGTAGAGTTACGGGTAGCAACGGATTTTCTGGAGTTTATCTAACTGGGTCGAACTATACAACAGGAGATGTCGTTTTCATTGAAAGAAACAGTATTAAGTATTACTTTGTAGCTAAAACCGGAGTATTCACTAATGTATGCCCACCTCATTCAACATATTGGGAACCCGACCAATGCTCAAAGACTTTAAAAGGATGTAAACTAAGATGGGGAACATCAGGTAAAGCTTTTACAGGCGACGGTTCCGCAAGTGGAATAGCGAAAGAATACCTACCGTTTGGAGGTTTTCCGGGAACGAATACTAGAACTAGCATAAACTAAAATGAACTTAGACACTACAATTAAAGATAAAATAAAATCTCATTCAGAGAAAAACTTTCCTGAAGAGTGTTGCGGTTTATTAATTGAAAAAGACGAAGGAGATTTAAAAGTAGTTGAATGCAAAAATACAGCCGAAGACAAAAAGTCTTTATTTAAAATCTCTATAGAGGAATATTTAGAAGCCTTAAGCGAAGGAGATATTTTAGCTGTATATCACTCACACACGAAAGGTGATAACTCGTTTTCAGATGCGGATAAGCAAATATCAGAATCCTTACAGCTAACTAGTATTCTATACATACATTCTAAAAACGAATTTCAAATCATGGAGCCGCAATCTGATGAATAATAATTTAGTAAACATAAAAATCCATGGAGTTTTAGGTAAAAAGATTGGCCAAAAAAACTGGAATCTACAAGTCTCCAGCGTAAGCGAAGCCTTGCACGCTATAAATACAATGACCTCATCTAAACTTTTCTACAGTATGAACGAGTTATCTCAAAAAGGCGTAAAGTATGTAGTTAAAGTTAACAATCAGGTACAAAAAATAGAAGATAAAATCAACCCATTAATCCTAGAAAGGAAAAATTTAGAATCGATAGATTTAGCTCCAGTTGTAGAAGGAGCATTTTTAGGAACTTTAGGTACTATTTTCGGCGCGGGTCTTATGTTTTTTGGCGATAACGCTGTAATGAGAACTTTAGGAGCCACGTTATTTTTTGCTGGTTTATCAAACGCTTTATCTAAACCTCCAGAAAAACCGGAAGATAGACTTATAACCAACCCAAGTTCAGACCCACAAGCTCTTAGTCAGTCTTATCTTTTTGGTGGCCCAGTAAATGTTGTGAACGAAGGCGGGCCAGTTCCTATAGGGTATGGAAGACTTATAGTCGGAAGTCAAGTAATCCTAACATCTTACGAAGTTCAACAAAAATTAGTCTCAACAGCAGGGAGGGTGATATAAAATGCCAGTTTTAGGCTTCAAAGGACTCCCCTCAGAACAAGCGGGAATAACAGATTTAAAAGCTTCAGGTTTTGAAACTTCACTATCTGGTATACCTTTTACAGATCAAGACACTGGGGTTGGCTTTGGAATATTATCAGGGTCAGAGCTAACCACATCAAGAACAATTATCAATACTATTGATTTAATTTCAGAAGGTCAAATTGAAGGTCTTGTTTCAGGTGTTCACAATCTATCTGGGTCAATAGGTCAAACTGGATACTCAACTGGAGAATTTATATCTTATGGAGATTTTCCAGATAATGTTTACAGATCTATTTATTTAAACGAAGTGCCAGTAACCAGCGCAGGCGTAGATGGTAAAAGTTATTATAATTTTCAAGACTTTAAATTTGCACTATCAGATGGAGATGCCGTAGGCATTAGAGACGACGACGATTTTCTTTTAGATTCTGATGCTTTAAAAACTCAAAAAAGCAAAACTATAAACGAAAGAATATATGGCCCTGAATCAGATGGAACTATTTATCCTAAAGCTTATAAAGTTTTGAACAATAATTTAGGCTCGTTTATTATCAACGTAAAAATACCGAGCTTATCCTTCACCAAAGCCGGTAGCTCATTTACTTCTTCAGAACAAAACGAGCAAGTAGGATCAACGATTACTTTCAACACTCAATACAGACCCTTATACAGAGACGGAAGTGTTGGGGCTTGGGAAACCGACGGAACATCACAGAGCACTACAGTGTCAGGACTTATAACCAATGCTTACTTATTTAGCATCAAAACAACGCCTAATTACTCTAGCTCTTCTGTGGTAGTGGAAAACCTAATTGGTTGGGAGTTTCAAATATCAAGAAGTACACTAGACTCCATTAATGCTTTTGTTCAAAACGAAAGCTTTATTGACAGTACAACTGAAATTTTTAAAACAAGTCTTTCTTACCCGAACTCTGCTGTTATTGCTAATCAATTTAATGCTGAATTTTTTAGTCAAATTCCGAACAGGGCTTTCGATGTAAAATTATTAAAAGTAAAGATTCCATCTAACTACGATCCTGTTCATAGAACTTACGGCAACGACCCATGGGACGGA
>VTLG01008330.1_pt1 | contig 13344 bp, 22 predicted proteins | sample 4694571 | NCBI WGS metagenome assembly VTLG01 (sample SAMN12604809, study PRJNA352737) | marine metagenome | biome: ENVO:00000447; feature: ENVO:00000209|ENVO:00000569|ENVO:01000036; material: ENVO:00002151; isolation source: viral sequences binned using virsorter ... | reverse complement strand
ACTCATATATTTCTTCCATTTTTATTGTTATAATATAATATATTAAATATTTTTTTATACATATAAATCATTTTATGTTGCTATCGTTGCAGGTAATGCTATTGCCTTCATAATAAAATCAGGAAATTCATTTGCAGCGTCGCCACCCCATTGTAAATGTGGCGTACCCATTGTACTTGATGTTTTAAAGCCAACCCATATTTCTTCATCATCTCCTGCTGTTAATCCTGTTAAAGTCCAAGAGTGTTTTATTGTTCTTATAGCACCCCTGCTCATAGCATCAAACACTTCAACTTCGTGGAAATCATTTACTGCATTATATGTAGCATTATCAGATAATCCTGCATACAAATCAGCAGCATTCGACATTCCAACATCATACATCACCTGTATAGATATTTCCACATTACCACTAGGTGGAATTGTAAATGCTACTTTAAACTCAGAAGTAGGTACTGCATAAGATGTAGTTGTATTATAAGTTGCAGTAGCTTCATTTAATCCTATATCTGTATATCCTAATATCATTCCAGCATAAGCAGAATTAGCAGCACTAAATTCAGTTCCTGCTTTTTTAGCAAGGAAATTACCATTGTGTGAATCTAGCTCAATACTTGCACCAGAATCTACTACAAAATCATCTGCAACTATTTTATCTAGTGAATCAATAGTTAAATCACCACTAGAATAGGTTACATCAGACAGTTCGTTTAATTCAGTTGCACCTGCACCATCACCTGTTTGAACAGAAGAACCATTAACATTAAGTGTTCCTTGTATATTAACTGTATCTTCTGATATTTGTATGGGAGTGTTTTTCTTGGCAACCTTTAAAAATTTTAATCTTGGTTCAAGGTTACTATCTGATTCTAATTGTATAGGATTTTTCTTTTTCCTTTCAAACAAATTTCCTATATGTCTAACTATATCAGATAAACGCATTATTTACTTTCTACTTTCATATATTAGTTATCGCTTTTCAAACCATCTATAAACCCATTAATTGCTGCACCTACTGTGTTTTCTAGTAGATCAATAAAATAAGGTTCTACTGTTTGATTCCATATCTTTTTACTCCAACTCCATTTTGCAAGTCCAAGCGTCATTACTGTACCTGCTGTATAACATACAGTTCTAACTGTATCATAAATCTTTGTATTAGGTATCTTTTTTAGTACCCATAATGCTATCGCTGTTGAACCACCACCCAGCCATAATGTTAAATTTTCCATTTATACCTCCTATGGTATTTGTTTTATTAAATTGTTATTAAGTCGTACTAACCCTTCAGGTGGATCAGCACCTTCAAATGTAATCTTTAGATTAGCATATTGATTTCTCTTTGGTAGTATAGAAGCACCTAAATCAGCATTAATAGCACCAGCATCTCTATTTTTAAATATACCACCTCCAAGCCTTGATTTTCTTTTACCAAAAGAAGAAAGTTTAACCTTTAACTCCATTTCTAGTTCTTTAATTTTTATAGAACCTTGTGGTGTCAAAGTTACAAGTGGTACATCTACTAAATGATTCTTACCTTTACCATCAGGTATCTTGACTTTCATACTCTTTGGTTTTCCATCTTTGTCAAAAAACTTTTTTAATGATTCAATATGTTGATTTTCTGCTAGGGCCTGTGCTTGTACTACTGCATCATATAAGGCTTTTGTTAAATGATCTAAAAACCCACCCTGCTTGTAACTATTTTCCTCCATCATCACCACCACCTGAACCTGATGATGAACCTTTACCAATAGAACTATTAAGCATATCAAGTACCTTCATTAATCCTTCAGGCTTTTCTTGTTTACCTTTTACTGAAATAGAATACTTAGCTGATGTATCAGATTTTCTACTGTTCTCTGAGTGATGTGATACTTTACCATTAAATTTAGCACTCCAACAACCAAACCCTGCTTTAACACTTAATTCAGCAGATGAATCTGTTGATGACTTACTAGCACTTTGTGTTGATACTTCCATATCAAATTCTACATCAATACTATCTACACATAAACTCGGTATATTTATAATTGATAATAATGGTACATCTAATGCAACTTGTTCAGATCCATCTTCATATTGAAATTTAACAGATTTAGTGTTACCACTACTATCCATTCCAACTTCTGTTATAAACTGAGCAGTTGTTGCAGCTAATGATTTCTGCCCTTCTGCTGCTGCTTGAAGTGGTGCTGCAATTAGATTTTCTATTGGTAGTCCTGTGAATTGATTGGCTATATTTGATGCCATTTTGCCCTCCTAGTTAAATTGATAATTTATTCCTGTTGTTACTTCGTATTGCTCTTTAAACATATTTAAATAGTTGCCCTCTATAAATACACCTATTGATCCAATTTTATATCCTAATAATAAACCTACTTCATATTTTAAATCATCTACAAACGCATAATCTGTTAAACCTTTACTTACTGGATATATAGATGTCCAACTATGAAAATAAAACAAATCTTTATTCCAATTATAATCAAAGCCTACAACTAAAGATGCTGAACCTTGATAACCTAGTTCATCTATTTCATCTTGATTATATACATCTACTATATTAGGTAAGTGATATTGTTCAAACTCATCATCAGAACCTGCTACAAAATTTCCATCAGGATCCAACCAATAATAGTTGTAACCTTCGTGAAAATACTCCCAATAACCTTCTAAAGTATCAGGATCTGTTTCTATCCATATCCAGTATTCATCTATCTCACCATTACCATTTAAATCGTGCATAGGTACTAAGTAATCAGTATATCCATAATCTCTTGCTAATATCCACCAGTAATCTTCATACTCTGCAAAAGCATCATAACCATACGCAGAATGTCCTAATAAAGCCACACCAATAGTGAAATCTGCACGTTTTATGCTTTTCCTATACCTAACATCACCTGTAAATAATTCAAGGTTTCTGCTATCTATTTTGTAATACTTAAATTTATAAACAAACTTTTCTTTTGAGTTTCTAATCCAAAACTTAGCATCAGTATATTCTATTCCATTGTTTAATACATCTGATACATTAAGTAAATATTCCCAACCAGTTACAGATCCTATAAAAGCATTATCAGTTATTGATTTCTCAGTACCATCATAGAACTTTTGTTTTTTCTGATAGTCATATCTCGCTATCTTTCTAAGGCCTAATGTCAGGGAGTAATTATCTTCTATTTCAACTTGTGAAAGATGTGTATTTTGTGGCGTCGTTAGATTATATGATATATAGTATGTCGAGTATTTAAAGAAATCTCCCCCTGACAACAGGCTACCTACGGCTAAAGAAATCATTATAAATTTAATCAAAACTTTCCTCCTAAACTTTTTTCTACTTTAGAAAGCCTAGTTTCAAAGGCTTCTATTTTGCTATTTAAATTGTCTAATTTTGTTTTACATTCATCAATACCTGACAAATCTATATCAGGCATTACTATCTTTTTGTTTTTAAGTTTTTGTAATTCACCTTTGATAAACTCTAAATCAGAAGCAAGTGGAGATAGAGATGTTGATAATGATTTCAACTCTTTAAATGTTTCATCATATTGTGTTAGCTTATAGTTAATGATTTTAAGATCACCCATCTCTTTAATCTCATCTAATTCTTCTGCTAAGTGTGTATGTTCTAATCTGTTCGGAGAATCTTTACTAGACAATTCTTCTATCTGTCCTGTAATGCTAAAATATGTAGTACACGCAGATACTATCACAGTACCCATTGTTATTAAGAATTTAAGATCAAATGTAAACTTTGATTCTTCACCTATGTAAGTTGGTTTAGCCATATCGTCCTCTTTGCTTTGTTCTGTTAAGGCTTCTATAATCTCATCAACTGTTAAGAAACCCTTTTCTAATAATATCTGTCCTACTTCTACTTCTACACCTGTATCTCTTTGAGCCTTCTGTTCCTGTAATACTTCTAGCTTTTGTTTCCTGTTTATGTACCCTTTTTCAAGTAAATAATCACAGGTTTTCATTAACCTTTGCCATTCTTTCAGATAATTCTTTTGCTCTGTTGGGTGTCTGCTTGGCCCATAGGGAATCGAGCATCTCTATACTAACAGATGTCCATTGATGCTCTGATATGTAATGAATTGTTTTTTTGAACTTACTAAATCCAGACAATCCTAATTGATATACCATATTAATAACTATATCCTTGACTTCTTGTGGAAGCCCATCATACCAGCCAAATCTATTATTAACTTCTGCTTCTTTTTTAGCTAATAATCTTTGAAGTATTATATCACATACATCTTCATCTAACTCTAGTGTTGATACCAAGAAACCAATTCCTATTGTTTCTTTTCCTAAGTGATCCTTATATACAGTAGCTGAATATCCTTCGTGCCTTTTAATATCATCTATTAAAGACATTTATTAATCAGATGAAGATTCACGGTAAACATAACAAGTGTCGCCATCAGTAATCACGACTGCACTCCATTTACCATAAACAGTTACACCTGCTGGTATAGCCAATGCTCCACTATCCCATATGTCAGTATCAACTGAAGTAACAGTTGCAACAGTAGCAGTAAATGCAGTAATAGCTACATAAGTATGTGCATTTAAAGTTACATCAGAACCACTTGCAGCTACATAATCAGCACCACCTGCACCAGTTAATATGCCTGTATTTTCCTTTGTAGGTCTATTCCTTATGTGAGAATTACCCATTAGTTACCTGCTTTCTTTTTAGCTTTAGGTTTAGTTTTTTTTAATTCATTTCCATTTACATCACACATAGTAAATCTATCTTTTAATGATTTTAAATCGTGATTAGGCATTACTTTATACACCAAACCATTTGCTTTTTTAAAATATTTTTCCATTTAATTTCTCCAGTTTATAGAAGGGTGGCAATCCGACCACCACCCTTCTTTTTCATTAACTATTTGCTATTATGAAACATCTGATAACACATAGACACCAAAAGTATCTTTTATTTCAACTTGTCCCCAAAAACCTACAGCAACATATTCTGTAGATCTGAAAGACGCATTTCTTTCGGTTTCTATTCTTATCAATCCTTCAGGCCCTATTGCAAGTCCAACAGCACCTTTTGAAAATGCAAATCCAGCAGCATCACCACCACTACCAACATTTTCATCAATTTGATCAGACCAATAAACACTAAATCCTGCTATTGAACCAACTTCACCATTTGCTAATTTAGCTTGTGAAAGAGGATTGTCTGCTTGAACACCTGCTGAAGGATCTATTAATAATCCTGATAATCCTTTAGCACCCCATACTTGTTTTGGCGATAAAACCAAATTATATGGAAAAGGAGCTCCAGCTGCTCTTAATTGTCGCATTGATCCAAAAACGTGATCTAATGATAATGCTGTACCTGCTCCACATTCTGTTTGTGAAAAAGCAGTACCTAATGATACTAAATCATCATCAAGTTTTGCAGCAACTGCATTACCAAGTATTTGACCAACATTACCTGTTAAATCATCAGCATTACCCATTCTTGCTAAATCAGTTACATCTGCTCTAATAACGTGTTCACTAACTGTGGCACTTCTTGCTGTTGTCGCTACTTCAGTTATATCTGCTTCATCTACACCATCTGCTACTTCTGCTACACTACTAGAAGCAATTTTTGTGTAATCTGGAAATTGTACTGTAATAGCACCTTTTACTGCTTGTTTTGCTGTCACTAAAGGTAGCATAACATTTGTATGATTAAATGCAATTACTGCATCACCAATTATTTTTCCTAATCCACCTGCTGCTACACCTGTATCTGTTTCGTTTGCCATTTTTAGGCTCTCCTATTATAATGTGTCTTTCAACTGTACTTTTGTACCTTCATTTTGACACAGGAATTTTATTGTTTATAAGGTTTCTTTAACTTTCCTTCACCAAATCCACCAAACAATCCAATAGAATTTGATGTTAAAGATTTACCTTCTGAATGTCTAGTTGTTCTTGATTCCATTTCATCTATATATTCGTCAAAAGTCATCTTTCCATTCTTATATTTAACATCAACATCTCCATCTTTTTGTGGCTTTAATTCCATATCGTTTTCAGGATCAAAATCAACCCCTGCTAATACACTATGTTTTTTATTCACCATAGCCAATCTTAATATTACCACTTCCGATTGAATTGTTAGATTCTTTATATCCTTTAGGATCTTTAGTTGCCCATTCAGCATAGGATTCATAACCACCAAATTCTCCTACTTTACCAGTAGTGGCTCTAGCAGTTGATGTTGATGGTGCATTAACATTAGTAACCTTATTAACATAAGTTTCTAGTTTATTTAAATCACTCAAACCTTCTGCAATAGATTTATCCTCATCAGTAGTTAGCTTACCCATTAATGATTCACGCTTATCAGTTTGGTACGATAACCAAGAATCAGATTGCTTCTTAAAATCATCACGTTCTTTAGTAACAAGATCAAGAGCTTCTTTTAACTTCCCATCTTCAATCATCTTGTTTTCTTGTTGATGCTTAGAAGTTTGATTCATTTTATCAATCTGTGCCTGTAATTTCCCTATCTGATTAGCCATATCATTTTTAGATTGTACTACTTCTTGAAATCTATCATATGGTACATTTTTTTCAGTAGCTTCTGTGCTAGGATTTTTAACCTGTGTTTCTTCAGTTGTTTGAGTTTCTACGGTTTTTTCATCTGACATTTTTTACCTCTTTTGTTGAGTTTTTAGTGAAAATTCTTGTACATAATATAATTTTATTTGTGATATAAAACACATTTATTTTTTTCCTATTTTGTGTACTCTCGTAGTACAAGTTTGATTTCTTTTAATGTGTTTGTGATATTCTTTTGCTACATATTTTAATACAGCAATAGGCATTGGCCTATCGTCTGATGTTATAGTTCCTTTTTTACCAAATCTTTTCCTTAATCCTTCAACTATATTTCCTCTAGTGGGAAAGCCTGTTTCAAATCCATTGGGATTAGCTTTTACATAAGAGCCTAAATCATTTACTAGATCTCCTGTTAATACTGGTGCAATCTTTGTTGAAGATTGTCTTTTAAACATATTACCTTTTTTTGCTTGACTATATGAATATCCTTCTCTTGGAGAACCTTCCCTGTGTTGTTTTTTAATATTAATCATAACCCATTTGGAAGGAAACTCCGAATATTTACCATCAAGCCACTTACCACCATATACATTCTTACCTTTATCAAAGATAATTTTTTTAATCATATCTCTAGCTTCTTTACCAACCCTATCCCAAAAAGGTTTATGTGATATTTTTGTTACTGCCACTTTTTAATTCCTTTGCTTTACTTGGATCATACATACTTTTAGGTACACCAATTCTTGATATTGATTGCCACTTATGTCTGCAATTATATCCACCACCATAAACTAAAACATCAGCACCAAAGTTACTTATAATTTCTGCCTGTGTTAAAAAAGGTGATGAACCCATTTCTAAACATATATCTCTTGTCCTTGCATCTATTGGCCCTATGTATTGATATAAAGTATCTTTAGGCTCATCTTCCATTATAGCACTTGTTACTGCTCTTGAATAGTTGTTTAATGATGTGGTTACCAATGTTTCGACTTGTGCAGAACTAAGTGCTGCATCAGTTATGTTTTTAATTATATCTGCTCTACTTAAACCTGCAAAAGCACCCAATCCTACCTGTTGTTGTATCTGTGCTGATAGGAATGTAAGATATGATTCCCACACCTCAATATCCATTTCAATCAATAATTGTATTTCTTCTTCTGTCATTTTACTGGTGGTTTAATGTCTTTTAGTGTTTCAACGTGAGCATTAATATACTCTTTCTTTATTCCACCTAATTTAGTTTTGACTATTGTTTCCATATCTAAAGATAACAAACCTGCATTAAATTCTTTAGTAGTTGCACCATTCCTATTATCAAGCAAAGTGCCTACAATTTCTTCTATCCCTTTTGTATATATTGATGATATTTTTTTTGCAGTTTTATCTATCTTGTTTTGATTAGCCATTATTCTCCTGCTGGTGATTGTAATGCTGCCAACAATGGATTAGTTTCTTCTACTTCTTCAGGTTCACCAAATGTAGTTTTCTTCTCTGCTAGTAGTTCTTCAGCTTCTTCCCTAGTTAAATCAGGATTCTTCTGCATCATAATATCTGCTAAGTCAATGATACCTTTACTAAGTTCCCAATCCCATTTATCACGTTGTTCTTGATCGTTAAGTATTTCTACTGATTCACTAAAGTCCACATCTTCTAAATCACCTGCATCTTGTCCAAGTTCTACTGCTATGATTAATCGTTCTAAATCAAACAACTCAAACTCTACATCTCGCCACCTTGCTATATCTGACTTTCTATCGTCAGTTAGTTCAAGGTTTCTCATCTTAAGGGCAACCCCTGATTCAGCCGTTGTACCTTCAACGAATGTTACAGGAAGATGATAGTTCTGAGCCAACATCTTATAGGAAGATTGTATAGATTCATCAAGAGCAGGTATAGCATTGGGTGGCGATACTATGGAAATACTACCATCTACACCTAGATAGTTAATTTTATCTTGTCCTATTTGCATTGTGTCTTTATCAATACCTGCACCATTAACAAATAGATACCCAAATGATTGAAACATAACATTTGCGTTCTTATTTGTTTCAGCCACATTGATAGCAAGATTAGTTGCAATTAAATCCCTTGAAGCATTAGTATCTAAGTAATTAAACTCAGGCTTACCTTCTCTATGACATTCAATAAAGGGTAGCTTACCATAAGGATTAATCATTTCAGGATTATCATCTTGTGTGTATATCTTAGAATTATTATCAAACATAAAGTGATTATCTGAATCCCAGTATGCCCACATCTCAGGAGTTGTGTCTAAAACAGTAGCTTTCTTTGTTATTGGATATATGATTGCTGATGGATTTAATGGATCATCATTAAATATTGGTTCATAATCCCATATAATGTCATACTCTATAGAGCCACTACCATCTTCTTTATTTCTCCAACAAGGCTTTAACAATACTGCATCAAGTAGATTAGTTATTCTTTCTAATCTTTGTAGCTTGTGATCTTTACCTACAAAGAAATCAGTTACATCTTCCCTTGTATACGTTCTAACAGGAGGTGTCATATACACTAGGCTAATTCTATCTATTACTCTTTTAGTAATGTTTATATTGCCAGTAACAATCTTACTTAATGTAGAAGAATTGAAATACTTCTCTGTAAACTCTTTAGTATCACCATTGTAGTAGTCAATGGCTGTATAGCGTTCATTCTTCCATTTGTTTTTTGTTTGTTGTGCTGCATCAAATTTACTTATGAGTACGGCAAGTTCGCCTACATTTGGTATCATATTGTTCTCCTGTTATCTATCAGTTGTTCCTATTGCTGGTTTTATTATCGGTTTAATCCAATTAACTCCATAAGAAAAAGCATCAGACATATGTGTCAGATTTTTATTAGATTTATCAATTTCTCTTGTTCCAGTTTTATTAGTTACTTTTTCAAGATCACCTATCAACATATTACAACTTCTATCTATAAATATATTGTTGTCTGATAATTGTTTGTTCATAGCATTTACTCTATTAACCACTCTAGGATTAATGTGTGCTACATTTACTCTAATGTTATTTTTTCTTACTATGTCCAAATCACTCCATTGTGCCGATGACGCCCGAGATTTACCCGTCGCATCAGGATACGATTCATATTGTGTGTTAGGATATAAACTCTTTATAGTATCACACATTCTTTGTGTCATTAAGTCGCCTTCTCCTTGATGGTGTAATGCAATTTCTTTAACCACTCGTATTTCAGGTTTCTGTGAATAGATTTGGAATATGACTGCACAAAGTGGATCAACGTTCCAGTCCATACCGATTCGTATTGGTAAGGATTTGTTGTATCTAACTTCTCCTGTGTGGTTTTCTCTGTTAAAGGCATAATATGTTGCTCCTTGTTGTAAGTTTGTAAATTGTCCGTCCATATAAGCTAACAACATCTTCTCATCATAAGTAGATTTCATAAGATCTATATAGCTTTGTGGTAAATACTTATTGTCCATAGTTTTACCGTGTATTATCTCCCTATCATCACCTGCATCTTCAACAAATATCTTATGGCAATAATGGTAGCCTTCAGGAGTAGACACTATAAATATTTGACTATTATCTGCTCCTCTCATTCTTCCAACAGCTTTCTTAAATGCTATATCGCAGTTCTTCCAAGATTCTACATCAAACTCATCAAACCCAATGTATGTTAATTCAGCACCAATTATTCTTTGTGGTTTCTGTAATTGATATATTTTAATAACACCATAAGGAGTAGTGAATTTATGTTTTGATATGTTATACTTATATGGTATTCCTTTATCTTCTAATAATTCTGTAAATGGTTCAACAAACAATTCTTCTGCTAAGTCATATGTCGGATATATTATCCAACCATTAGATAAACCTTTCCTGTTCTTTTTCTTAATGTGAGCAACAAAAACCCGTCTGATGAAGATAAATGTTTTTCCAGATCCAAAGCCTGATATTAATCCTGATATAGGTTTACTACTTGTTAAGAAATCCCATTGGTGAGGAAAATAATCCTCTTGATACAGTTGTAGATTATAACCCATTAAACTCTATATCATCAATAGGTTTAACTAGTTCAATCTGCTGCTTCTCATCATAGCCACGTTCTCTACCTTTGGTTTTAAGTTTAAATATTGTAGCTACTACATTACCTTCTTTTATCAATTTACGTAACTGGCTTTCAGTAAAATCTAAATCAGCTTCCCTCAATTCATCTACTTTTAGTTTAAAATCATCATCTTTCAACCAATCATAATATGTTTGTCTGCTTATCTTGATTGCTTTACAGGCTTTTGATACATTAAACTCTTTATTTTCAAGTGCTATTAAGAACTTTTCTTTTTTGTCAGAAAGTGTAAGATTTGTACATTCAGTTGTAGTATTTTTAGTGTTTTTTCCCATATTACGATAGTGTAATATAAGTTATTTACACAAAAATAAAATACTAAACTTTTATTACTCTACTATTTTACCATAAGTTTTTTAATAGTTTTGATCTCTTTCTATTAAGATTTCTTGATTGTTTTCTTATACATATTTTACAAGAATTTCTTTTATATCCACCATATATAGCAACAACTAAGTCAGGTGTTATGTCTTTACCACATTTAATACATTTTTTCATTATGTTATTATATTAATTTCCGTATGTGGTTCTTCCTCTTGTTCACAATACACCTTTGATACTGAACATCTATTAACCTGACAATCGTCTTTATATACAATCCCATTACAACAATCCATTATAAACTTTAAAAGATTATCTATGTCAGGCTTTTTTGTATGCTGCATTGGTGCATCATTCTTTAACATATTACTAAACTTACCTGTCCTGTAGTGTGATTTAGGCCTTTTCATATAGAAAGTTATAAACATATTAACAGGGCCTGTGTGAATAACTTTATTGTTTTTTAATAACAACTCCAATCTAACTCTTTTTTTATCAGGTGCTGATGGATCATAACTAAAACCTCTACCCATTCTATGTCTTTTTTGTGGTATTGGATTACCTTTAATAATAAATGTTTTTCTTTTCATACTAACTCCTTAAATGCAGAGATAGGAATATGTACTGCGGGGCCTATGTCCTGCCAATCTCTTGTTTTTGTTGTCCTTGCTCCCCATTTTATTTTATGTGGAGTATCATCTGTTAATTTAACATATAAATCTTTATCATAATATCTAACTGCTAAAATTGTTGGCAATCCTGTACCATCTCTTAATTCTTTAGCTTTTAACCACTTGTTTAGGTTTATCATACTGTCTTCATAATCATAGCTATTCAATTTTCTGTTTTTAAGTTCTATCCAACCAACTATATCTTTTCTTCTACAAGCATAATCAAAACCATATACTATTGGTAACTTATCTAACAACATACTCCACTTTGATTCAATACATAATTTAAAACCATCTTCATTTTTTATAGTTTTGGAATCTTTAATGTTTTTTTGTATGGCTAATCTCATTTTTTCTCCCTTTTTTTAAATATATATATTGGTTCAAACTTTGCACCTGCACCATTTATTGCTGACAGATATAATTTTAATGTTTTAATATAATCAAATCCTATTTTTTTTGATATTTCAATTAAGTCATCTTCTACGTTTTTAGCATTATTTGTTTTTGCTATATTTAAAACCATATAAGAATCTTTTTTAAGTCCATAGTAACAATTTTCTATTGTGCTTGTTAAAAAACCATCAATCCAATCTTTTTCATTTGGATATTTTATATAACTTTGTGTTGATTCGTTGCTGTATTTTTCTGTGTCAAAATATGGAGGAGATGTAAAGCACAAATCCAAAGAGTTTTTATCAGGTTTAAATACTTCACTTCCTTCTTTATATATCTCTATTTCTTTTTTTAAATATGAAAAATCATCTTTCATTTTCAGTAAACCGTTGTAGGTTTTTGTAGATGGTTCTGTTCCTATATATTTTTTTATTTTATAAGAAGATAATGCACCCAAAAGCCTTCCACCCCATCCAGAACTCATATCCCAAACTACGCCATTACCTGAAAACAATTCATATATGACTTTTGCAGCAGTTGGTCGAAAGTTTGATACCGTTTGAACTCCGTTGTATTTTTTTAACAACTGCCTTATTCTATTTAATCTAACTTTTCCATTTTCATACTTTAAACAATATTTGTATGATTTTTTAAGAGTTGTAGAAAAAAGTTTATCATCATTAAAAACATCTAATGCTGTATATTTTGACTTACCACACTTAATACCCCAAAAATGAGGAAAATAAGTCCAAGCTAATCTTAAACCGTGCATAGATTGATTGATAACATCACCATCTAATAAACTTAAATGACTAAACCTTAACAGTTTATACATTATATTTATATGCTCACCTTTTGCTATCTTGTAATGTGGAAAACCATTTCTTCTAAAATATTCTAAGCTAATTTTTACAAAAGTATCGTCATCATATTTTTCTAAATTTTCACACATCTCTAAAAACCTAAAGTTTTCAACGTTTGTTTCTTTAAAAAAGTTTTGTTGTTTAAAGTTTTTCATTTTGCTGGTTTTATTTTAGCACTACAACAACTACTATCTCCGTTCAAGTGTTCTTTTTTATAAAACCCTGATACATTACACCTATCACAATATCCAATATAGTTATATCCAGTTGTGTCTAATTTAAAATCTTTTAATTCAATTTTTGTTTCTACTACTATCTCATCTTCCCACTTCTTATCCCTCAAATATCTTTCAGGGTGTTTCCTATATTGCTTCTCTCCCTTTACATAT
>VTLG01005497.1_pt1 | contig 13344 bp, 8 predicted proteins | sample 4694571 | NCBI WGS metagenome assembly VTLG01 (sample SAMN12604809, study PRJNA352737) | marine metagenome | biome: ENVO:00000447; feature: ENVO:00000209|ENVO:00000569|ENVO:01000036; material: ENVO:00002151; isolation source: viral sequences binned using virsorter ... | reverse complement strand
ATCTGTTGTCTAACTGACCAGCATCTAGCTCAGTCTCTGTGTAGTATCTGCCGTCAGCAGCACCACCAGTTATTTCAGATTCTGTAAAGTATCTTGTATCAAGTGAACCACCGAGTAATTCTGATTCGGTGTAATATCTACCATCAAGTGCACCACCAGTTAACTCAGTCTCTGTAAAATATAAGTTACTTAATTGACCACCATCTAACTGACTTTTTGTGTAGTATCTAGGGTCAAGTACACCAGCATCTAGTTCTGATTCTTTGTAATATCTATTATCTAATTGACCAGCATCTAGCTCGTTTTCTGTATAATACCTATTATCTAACTGACCAGCGTCTAGCTCTGTCTCTGTGTAGTATCTATTATCTAATGTACCTAATTCAATATCTTCTTCTTTAATACTTCTGTTAACTACGTTGTTTCCAGAAACAGTTATGTCTGTAGGTAGTGGACCTCCACCTAATTTAGTAAGTGCTACAGAATCATCAAGAAGTTTAGAACCTTGTATATTTGCACTTGGACTTACGTCCGCATCTTTTATAGTCCCATCAACTATGTTATCAGTGTTGACAGTGATTCCTGTTGGCAGTGCACCAGTACCAAGTTTGGTAAGCCCTATAGCTGCACTTGCATTTATATCACCATCAACAATAGTTCCATCTAATATTTTATCAGATGTAACTTGTCCATCTCGTATACTATGTGTAACTACATCGTTTCTACTTTCTTGGATACCATGTCTAACTAAATCTTCTAGAGCATTCAAATCCGCAGCTTTAATAGATGAACCCGGAGTAAATTGTACTGTAGGTGCAGTTACTTTTGTTTCACTATATACGTGTATTGATTTACCGCTTTGGTCATCTCCAAAGGTAATGGTCGTACCGTTATTCGGTATGTGATATTCGCCCGTGTTTGGACTTGTGTTGTTTGTAAATGTAAGGGGGTTCCCTCCATCTACTCTGACTTTAATGTCAGTTTCATTTATGTATTCAGTTTGAAAATCTAACGACTTGCCACCGGCTACCGTCGTAGATAAAAATTCTTCAGTTTTTGTCGCCATTTATCTAAGGGATAATTTGACGGGTGGATTATTTAGGCATATTAATAATTTTATCAATAGTACCTTTGTTTGCTTTAATGTTTTTTACTTTCTGTTCTCTTTCTTCAATGAGTAATTTTTGAACGTCGTTATCTTTTCTAAGGCTTGCCCAAGCTCGTTTCTTAGCCTTGTCAAACTCTCTTGCAATTCGTTTGTAGTGGGGGAATGATCTTGGTTCAACATCTTTCATACCATTTTTCTTGTAGTAATTCATCTCAGCAAGAGAAATTTGTATTGATTCAGATTTAGCCATTTCATTAAAAACTTTTTCTAGGTTTTGTTCACCTATAGCTTTTTGAAACATAGACCTAACTTTTGGACTATCAGATAAATCTGTTCCATCTGGAGCTGAGTATGTAGAAGTTCTCATGTCGTAACCACTATTAAATAATAACTCTCTACCGGGTGAATAATCTAAGTTAAAGTTCACAGGTGAAACTGCATTAAACATACGAGTTACAAAGTTGTGATCTTTAATAGGTCTACCAGTTAAGATGTCGTATTTAATTGGAAGTGGGTTTGCTGCAATGTTTTCAGTAATTAAATTTCTATTTCTTATTGAGTCACCAATATCTGAACCTAACTCTCTTGTATATGGAGTAAGGACTTTACCTATTTCATTTCTAAGACTAGATAATGGAAGAGTATTATTCATTAATGAAGCAATAATTCTTTCTTGTTGTCCGGGAGCACCAGAAAATAAATCAACAAATGACTGCATACCAGCTAAATAAGATTTACTTGTAGCAGTACTAGCTAATGCCATTGCTAATTTAGATAAACTATCTTCTGCCCACTCTTCACCCATAAGGTCCATGTGGTCTCCAATATCTCCTACCAATGCAAGTATCTGGTTATAAGGTTCAAAGGCATCATAACCAACCCAAGTATTGCCTATTTTAATTGTTCTTGGTTTCCAACCAGCATCCATCCATGCTTGTCTTTGTTTTCTATCTGTAGGTCCATTACCATGCAATCCACCACTAAGATAAGCCATTGAAGCCATACTTAATGCTGCACTTCCCATAGCTAATCTTCCGTTTTGAATAGCTTTAGCATTCATAAGATCAGTTGCACTATGAATACCATACTGAGCTAGGTCTTGTAAATTATCTCCGGGTTTTGCTTTGGCTATCATGTTAAATTCTTTAACCAAGAAGTTAAATCCGGGAGTATGCTTTGCAGTTAAAGCTAATCCGTTAACTCCAGTTCTAGCGAATAGGAAGAATGGTCTAGCCCATGGTGCCTCGTTAAAAGCATCTGCAAGTTTAGCAGAGAAACCTGTTAAATCTTGAGTAAGAGTAGCTTCTTTTCTACTAAATTCAGCAGCTTTGTCAGTAATATTACCATTAGCATCAAAGATTTCTTTATTAAAATTATCTTCGTATTCTCTAAAAAATTTAGCATCTAGGTTTTGGAAGTTACCATCAGGTAGTTTTTCTGCTGCTTTTAGAAATGCTTTTTCTCTTGACTTAGCTCTACCAATAATTAATGCGAAAGCATCGTCAGTAGATGCCATAATTTTAGTTGAGTAGGTTAAGAAACTATTGTCATTTAAACCTCTAACCATATTAGCAGTTCTATATAGAGCTTTATCTACCTTAGTTCCTCTTGTTTCTGCCCAGTGACCATACATTTGCCATTGGTCATCCACTTTAGTTCTTTCTACAAATCTAGTTTTCATTGTAGATATATCACCAGCCCAATAAGAATTTAATCTTCTTTTAAATAATTCAAAGGATTCAGGTATTGCTTCACGCATAGCATTTAAAGATGCTAATCCAGCTCGCATTGTAACTCCGTCACCTCTCATTGCACCACCTAAAGCCATAGCCATAGGTCTAGTAAAGGTTGCAGTAGATGTACCTAAGATTGCTCGAACTGCTGTTTTAGGTCCAGATAAAACACTATGAGTAAACATAGCACCCATCTCTCTCAAAAATGCACCAGTTTTTTTAGCATCTCCACCCCATGCACCACCTCTCATTTTAACTCGCATAAAAGCATCGAGGTCGTCTAGTGTATGGATATCTTTAGCCATAGAGATACCCTCAAACATAGCTTTAAATATCTCATCGCCTTCATCACCAGTCATATCTAACGCCATACGGAAAGCATCAACACTCTCCTGTACTTGTTTATCAATCATCTCAGCTTGTAGTTTAGGAGATACTCTTTTACCTGATGCTTTACCAAACTCTTTAAGTTGTTGGGATACGTCGGCACTAGCCATTTTTCTCATCTGCAAACCAGCAATTAGTTTTTTAACCATCTGCTGTGCAGGACCATCAATATCTTTTATGTCATATATATTTGCTAATTCTCTAGCTGTAACTCCTGCGTCTCTTATTTCATTGAATAGAGAAGCATTAATCATGTCTATAGCATCAGCATATTCAGGAGCAACATAAGAATATAGAACTTTTTTACCACTTTTACGGTCAAATTTTTCTTTACTTATTTGTTTCCAAAACTCTTCAGGAGTAAGGTCAGATGTATTTCTACCTTCAAAAATAGCTTTATAAGTATCTAGATCTTGTGCATACATTTCATCAAGAGTTTTACCTTGACGTGCAGCAGTCTCTTTCATCTGCTGAACATAACCTTGACTTCTAAATCTACGTAATACTTTTTCTATAACTCCTCTAGCTTCTTTAGTTCCTTTAGTAAGTGCAGTAACTTCAGTGTTAGATAGTGGAGAACCTATACTTCCTTCTTCAGAACCTAGTTGTGTTTTCTTCTGTCTTCTAGCTTTATTAATAGCTGGACCAGTTTCTAGTGAAGTAGTACCACCTTGTGATTTGTTAGCTAGTTGTGGATTCTTACTTGCCCTAAATCCGGGCTCTTTCATCTGTGTAGCAGCTTCTTCTAGTTGTTGTGACTTAACACTTTTTCTTCTAGAATTAATTACATTTTCAATAGCTTCTTTAGATTGACCTTTAGTAACACCATATAAAAGGCTATCAAATACACCTCCGATCATCATCCCTTCTACTACATTTTTAACAGTCTTCATTATAGGACTGTCAGAATCTTGTGTAGCTAGTGGAGTATCAAATAGAGGGAATCTTTCTTTTAGCATTCCAGAAATGTTATCGTCTTGTGAGTCTTTATCTAGTAGGTCAAATCTTGCTCCGGTTAATGCACCAGTCTTAAGACTTTGCATAAAACTTAAACCTTTACCAACTTTACCTACACCTCCAAAACCACCTGATAAACCTAAAGTAGTAAATACTTCTGTACCTGTTCTGATTAAACCACCCCACCAAGTTTTTGTTTCTAATGGGTCGTCGTCTCCATAAAGAAAATCATCCCACTCAGTGTCGTAGCCTTCTTCAGTCTCGGATTCTTCTTGCATCTCACCAGATACAAAGTCAATAACTCTTTCAGGAGCAGTGATGATATTAGCAACACCATCTCTTACACCAGCAATAGGAGCTTTAACTAATTCAGCTACTGGGTTAACACCCTCTTTAGGTTTGTTAGCTTCAATCTTAGCTTCTTCTATTTGAGCATTTTGCTCTCTTAATACGGCACGTTCTTGTTCTGCCTCTTGCATATTTTGGACTGCTTGTTGTGTTTCTGTAACACTAAGTCCATCTCCAGATATGCCTACCTGAAAATTTAATTCATCTTCCATAGTTACCACGGTAATAATTGGCTAACAAACGCCAAGTAAACCGCAGTTACTCATTCGTTATTGTTAAACCTTTTTTGTTATAAATAGATGTTTTTGCATTTTGTTCTCCAGCTCCTTCTACCTCAAGTCTTGCTCTTGTGATTTTTTCACGAGTTGGAAATTTATATAAAAGTCTTAATACATTTGCATTAAACTTTTCGTCTTTTTTATCTGTTTTAATTTCTTCATCTATAAGAAATCTAAGTTGAGAATTAGCTAAATCAATAGGGTTAATTCCCATTCTCATTGCTAAATCTTTGTAATAAGCTGGTAAATCTTTTGACTGTCTTAGTGGTGTTTGGGACCACGCAACTAACTCTTGGTCTACTATCTGATTAGATGTAATTTTTTGTTTTTTCCAATTACCTCCACCAGCTTGAGTCATAGAGACTTGCATCATACGGTTATATGTTTCATCACCGTCATCTGTAAAGTCTGTACTCATCATCATGTTAAGAGTTTTTTCATCACTAACAGCTTGTTGTACTGCAAGTTTTGCAGCCTGATTAGCTTGAGCTTCAGTAGCTACTTTCTGTCCGTCTCTATATAAAGTATTTTTATAAGTTCTAAAATATAACTCTTTTAAATTGTCATTTAGAGCTAACCACTGTGGGGACTTAGCATCTGTCTCACCTAACTCAGTTTTCATACCATCGTTAGTGTAACTATTAATCCATTTATTAGCTTCCTTATGTTCATCAGTTCCGGGAACCGCAGAACCAGCACTAATTATTTTATCTTTGTATTCATTAAAAACAGTTGTACTGACGTTAGCTAAGTCAAACTCATACACACCACCTTGGAATCGTATAGATTCATCAAGTTGTTGTCTTGCAACATCATCATCTAAATGACCTTGTAAAGCACTATGTAATTCAGCAGGAACATAACCATCATACTTATCTTTATATATTGAGTACAGTTGAGCTTTTTGTTCGTTAGTAGGATTCTCTAAACTTTTAATAATTTCTAGATCAGCATTTATCTCATTATCTTTTTGCTCGTCTCTAGCAGCAGAACCTTTAACGGACGCCTCTGCTAACTCTTCACCTAAATTATCCCACTCTTTCCAAGAAGTCATTGTTTTTATAGAACCATCACGAGCTGTTATTTCGTGATTGACTATAGACATAGCTTGTGGATAAGTGATCTTGTTTTGTGCTACTTGCTCGATAAGACTTTCTTTAAATGCTATTCTTCCAGCTTGTATAGAAGTTCTATTTCTAGCTGCATACCTTGCTGCCCAGTCGTGAGCTAGTTGATGTCCATCTTCGGGGTTAGCTGTAACAAAACCAGCCTCTATCATGTTGTCATCAGATTCTTTCATTTGTATCTGATAAGCAGCTTCTCTTATAGTAGCTTGTTTTTTACGTCTAGCTTCATCAAATTTATCTATCTCTGGTTTAACAACGGTAGCTACCAGTGCTGGATTTAATCCTGAAAATTGTTTTGCATATTCAAACTTAATTTTCTCGTCTAAAGCTGCCTGTTCTTGTGGAGAAAGGTCGTCTTTATGTCCAAGGGTAACTTTCTCGCCATTTCTAAATACTTCTATAGTTGTAGTTTCATAAGCATCGTAAACATACTGATCGTAACCTTTAGCTTTTTGTAAAGCATATTGTTCTGCAACTATATACTTTTCCCAACCAGCCATCTTACGAAATTCTTGAGCGGTGATACTGTCACCGGTTTCAGATTCATATTTAGATGCAAACTCTTGTGTAGCTAGATCATCTTGAAATAGCTTTTCTCTTTCACCTCTAAACTGTGCTTCTAGTTCTGGGCTAACACCTCTAGTAAGAATGTCTAAAGAGATTTCCGCTTCTCTATCTTCTCTGTATTTGTCTTGTCTTTGTTTAATAACGTCGCCAATAGTTGAAGAAAGATTAGATAAACCTTCCCACAATTTTTCGTCGTTTCTTAACTTATCTTCTCCAACTTGTTTTAATTGTTGGAAATATTTTTCTTCATTCTGTTGTATTTGTCTGTCAGATTTCTCTTGTTCTGGAATGATGTCCACGATTTCTTCAGGGGTTACTGACTGACCCGTAATATTATATTGTGGAATCATAATTAATAAGGATTAAAATTGTAGTTTGCTCCTACTCCTACGTAGCTAGGCATTGATGGCATAAAGTTACCTTGGGTCATTCCTAATGAAGATGTTGATGTATTACCACCACCACCAAAGTCCCATCTTCCTAACTTACTGTTATTAAATTTGTCCATAAGACCTTGGTTACCTTGTATTCCTTCACCTACTGCATTTGCCATACCCATCATTAATGTTAAACCTACGTTCTGCATTTGTGGAGGAGGTGGTGCAAAGTCTTGTACAGGAGCAACAGCAACTTTACTAAATGATCTATTAAGTTGTGTTTTAAGTTGTCTGTTAACGTCAGCCATAGCTTCTTTACCTTGGTATCGAGCTGTAGCTAAACCTCTTGATCTCATAGCTTGGGATATACCAAAGTTACTACTATTTTGAACTAACGCTCTAGCTATAGATTTACCTCGGACACCTCGTTCTGCTGCTTGCGCTTCAATCATTCCCTCATTAGATAACATCTTTTTGAAGTCTTCTTGATTTTCTAAGATAGCTAGAGATCTGGCATTATTTAATTGTATGTTAGTCCTAGTATATGCTCGTTGAGCTGCAATGTTTGCTAGGTCTACCTCTTGTTCAAATTGTACTTTCTTAGATTGATAAGTACTTCTTGTTTGCATCCACTTACGTTCTCGAACTTTAAGTTGATACGCGTACATTTTACGCTTATGTTTATTGGCTGCGGACGCTTGAGCTGCTGAGCCTATCGCTCCTACTGCTGGTCCTATCGCTGCTGGACTGCACACGGCAAAATTCTATAAAGGATAAATTGTTTGGTCCGTAGGGAAATTTTCTAAGAAATTTAAAACCTAAAAACCTAAGTAACTTAATATGGACTTTGTTTCTTTCGTCTACAAAGTTCCACAGTAACTTGTCTTGTCTTGAGTTCACATATCGTTTTGCTTCTCTAGCAAACGTATGAGGAAATGTTAAAATAGCTGGGGTACATAGCATCCAGATTTGTCCACCTTTGTAGACGCCTGCAATACCACATATCTCATTATCTGGGTTAGTAAAATAAACTGACTCAGAGTTATGTACTCCGATAACCAGAGCATTTAAAGGGTCATGTCCATGACCTTCTTTAACTTCCCGATAATCATCAGGGAGCAAGTTAGAAGCTACACGTAGTGCAGCCTCCACTGTTGCTGGGTGAATGTGTTTACTCATTTAATGCGTGTTGTAATTTATCCAAGGTATCTTGCATCCAAGATTCCCAAGGATTACCTAAGGGTAGTTTCATACCTTTATACATACGGTTCTTTTTTAACCACTGTATGTATATACGTAATTCTTGTTCGGTAAGGGGGATGTTATACACGTTGATAGAAATTGTTATTGTAAACTCCTTCCCATGTTAACGTATGAACGTTAGCAGGAGAGGGGTGGGTTGATTTAATTATTATAGTAGCGTTTATATTTCTGTCATATACAGGTACTGTTCTTAATATATTATCGTCAAACACACCTGTAGAGTTAGCTAGATATTGGTTAGCTGGAGTCACTTCAAATAATTCTGTATAATCTGATCTACCTATTCTTTGTAGTGTAGTCTCATAAATACCTACAGGACCAAATCCAAGTTTAACTCTATGTAATATAGTATTAGACCTTGTATCAGCTCTAAATCTTTCTCCCTCTCTAGTTACATAATAGATAGTAGGTATTGTAATAGACATAGTATATAGATAACCTATATAAAAATTTTGTCCTGTCCAATCTCCGGGTATCTCTACTTTTCCACTGCTATTAATTGATGCCTCTGAATAGTTACCTATAGCTACAGGAGGTGTTACTCCCGGGTCATCTATATCATATACAGCTAGTTGTCCATTACCATTTAAACCAGTAGGTTTTGTAAATGTAGATACATTATTTGCAGAATCATAGGTAACTGTTGGATTAGTTGTGTTACCAATAAGTTTTGGTATCTCCATTAAATAGTCTAGATGTACTCTGTTATCATTTAAAGCAACAGTATTACTGTCCATTCTTATAGAGAATTTTAGTAACTCACGCTGTGTACCATTTTCTATTACTACAAACAAAGCATCATCTTGCATACAATGATACTTAATAGTTCCCGGTAATGTCCATCTAAACCAAGAAGCTAGTTTTCTTTCTGTAATCTGGTCAAAATATCTGTAACCATACAAAGTACTTGTACCTTCTTCACTAAATAATATAATAGAGTTTTCTCTAGAGTTACTAATTAAAGCTAGATCTTTCTCAAATAACGTAGATACAACTGCACTTTGTTCTATAACTTGTGGTTCACCTTCTCTCTGTACCTGTGCCATTTCAAAGAATCTAGAATGCTTACCAGCATTGTCTAAGAAACCAACCGTAGTACCAAGAGAAATAGGATTAGTTTTAAAGTTAAAATTATAAGTAGAAAGCGCGTTGATTTTAGCAGTTGTAGGACTAAATACATCACTATCAGTTGTTAACATAAACTGCTGGTTTTTAGAAAATAATATTAAACCAGTGTTTACTTGTATACCATCAAATAAAGTAGCTGGGTATTCAGAACTAGCACCTATATCTATAGGGTCACTTGCTACTAATTGTATGGCAGACTTATTAAAGAAATTAGTAAAGTCTCCCGGACGCGACATGACTATCTGTTCGTCAGCTAATAATGCTAATCTGTTTCTAAAGAATAACATTTGGGTAATAGGTTTACCAATGAAAGAAGGTTCTGGGTTAGTTACATCATCACCTACTATAGCGTTGTCCCATTGTGGAACTGGATAGTTAGTTGTAACTCCAGTAGTAGGGTCAGTTATAGGGTACTCACCACCTTTCTGTTCTGTAAGTCTAAAGTTACCGTCAGCAGTTCTGATAAGAATCACTGGCATAGTAGTCTCGTCAAATGCTATAGCTCTACCCGGCTTGGCACACTCTTCCCATGTACCTTCACCATCTTTACCATTGTTACCAAAGAACTTAACGAAATGATTATCTTCTTCAGCCTCACTATTAACAACCTCTACAACCATCCCATCCTTACACTGAGAGGGCAAATCTCCTACATCGTTAACTTTACCAGCAACAACGTTTAACAGCTCTCCTACGGGCGTAGAGGCGTTGAATACGCCAGTTCTTTTTACATGTAGTCCTGTACCAATCTGAGTGACAGTAAATCCGTTACCTGAGTTAGTAGCATTTCCAGTAATTTCTGCTCTTATATCACCAAGAATACTCTCAGCAGTAATAGTTGTTTCTGTATCAAATGGGGTAGGTTGCGGTCTAACAAGAGCTAAGTTAGCTTGTACAATAGACTCACTAGATTCTAGTATTTCTACTTTGTAATAAGCATCTGCCATAAATACATGGAAATAATCTCCTTGTTTCCAACCTTCACCACCATGTAATAAGTCGTGAGTTGTAGTATATCTAGCTTGATATGTAGTTGTCTGACTACTTCCAGAACCTTCTGTATATGGTACTGACTGACCAGTTGTCGCTATACGAAAATATAAGTTTTGTCTATTCTGTTGACTGCCATTACCATCTTTGTCATATATATTAACTACTTCGCTGTAGTTTGTAACGGAGTGATTACCATTAGCTAATGTTCCTCCAGTAGCTCCCTCGTCAACTAAGGTCGTACCAGTGCTGACACTAAATATACGGGTAGCTACGTTAGGTGCGTAAGCATCTCTACCATCACCAGCTTCTGTACCACATCTAGCATTACCACTATTACCTCTAGTTTGGTGATCTCTCATATAATGATTACTATCACAGTAGTTGTTACTAGAGTTAACCATAGTAACTTTAATACGTGTAGCTGTGTGAACTGACCGATTATCAGCAGGGTCTGTACTATCAAATATATTTACCGCATACTGTTTTGCGTAAGATAGTGTTTTTAGTTCAATAAATATTTCTTTTAAATAATCGTTTACAGGCTCTAAGTCAGCAGTAGCTCTTTTCATATCTGGAGTAACATTTCTATTACTTATATATGTATAATCATTAAGAGTCAGAGTCTGAATCATATCATTAGCACTGTGCTTTAGATATTTAGTACCTGTAGTAGCATCATCATATGTATATAAATTATTTGATGCTCTTGTAACAGTAGCATCTACTACACTTCTGGGGTCACCAGTCAGGCAATCCCACATCTTAACAGTACCGTCTCTCTGTATCTGTCCTACATACTGTTCATTTTCATCTCTGTAGTAGTGAAACCATTTACCTGTATCTGTAGAACCAACTAAAGTTTTCACAAACTTACCAGCCGGTCTCTTTAGTAATCCCTGTGTAACATCAGGAATTGCATTTAGCATGTCTTTTACCTGACCGGGAATCTTTTGTTCGTCAGGCTGTTGTGATATACCAGCGTTCAGACTATGTATAGTTTGTGTAACGTTTGCCATTATTTTTTCTTTTTCATGGGAACAAGTTTTCGTTTAGTAGGAATGTAAGGTTCACGTTGTATTTTTAAACGACCTTTAGGTTTATAAGGTCCAGTTACAATCCCACCATATTTTTTTTTCTTCATCTAATAAGTGCCTTGTAAGGTTGATAAGCTCTATAATTAGTTTGTTGTGGGAAGCCCATAAAGTTATGGTCACCCTGTTCTGTTTCAAATTCCATAGCATTAGCTCTAGCTTGTTGTTCTTCTACCTGAAGTAACTTAACTAGATCAGCATTAGAAACAAGTTGTGTAGCAGCACGCATAGATGCTCTTGCAATTATGTATCTCTGTATAGCTGGAGGTACATCTGTGAATGGATATAGTGTAACAATGTCAAAGTAATATTCCCCGGTAAATACATCTGTTTGATTTATTGTGTCGAATAATTTACCATCTTTCTTTACAACATTAGTTGCTCTGTCAATCTGACCGTCACTAATATCATAGAGTATTGCATTAACAGGTACTACATAGTTACCTTGAGCATCAGGTTTTTTCTTTACTCTGTGTTGTGTGTTAAAAGTCCATCCTATAGTTTGGACATCTTTATTTACTTCAGCAAGTAGGTTAACTACAAATGCTATCTCTGGATTTTGTAGTGAATTACCTGTGATGTTAGTAACAGGAGATTGACCAATGCTACCCAAGATAGAGTTCACTGCGGATAGTTCGGTATCGGTGCTTATTTGAATAGCCATAAAAAAAAGGGAGCCGAAGCTCCCGTATAAAGTGTATAAATTAACCGTTCTCTGGGTATGAAGTACCGAACGCTGTTGGTGCTGTTGCTCCAACGTATAGTTCAACGGCTGCTGCTGGGTTTAGGAAATCTGCCCCCATAGCTAGACGACCTAATATTACATCGCCTTGGTATACCACGGACACATCTCCAGAAGTTACCTGAACCTGTGGTCCGATAGCTTCTACAACCCCTGCTGCTTCCTTCTGGAAAATTAATCCACAAGATTTAGCGAAGTCTGTGCTGTTACCGTAGTTGTTGTTTAGTCCTGTTACAGACTTACGTGCGTCAGCCATTGCTGTACCCACGTGGTCTCCTAAGTTTGAAGGAGATGTCTCACCTGTAGTTCCGCCATAAGCTACACCATGCTTAGCTAGGAATGGGATGTTCATTGACTTGTAGATCTTGATGCCTGCAATTTCAATGATACCATTACCAGACTGTAATGCTGTACCTTGTACGTCTCTGTTGATAAGACCGTTAGAACCTATGTCCTGTATAAGAGCGTAGTACTGGCGAGGGTTTAGAACCGCTACTCTGCCTGAACTAGAAACTCCTTTTTCGTCTAGAGCTGCTGCTGCATCATAGAAAGCATTAACTAAGTTGCCTGCGTTGTAAGCATCAGAATCGTTAGTTGTACCACCAACTCTGATCTGTGTTCCGCCGGGCTCTTTAAAGTTTGTCTTTGCTATAGGTGAAGCCTGTCTAGCACCTTTTGTTATAGCTCTGAAGATGAGTCTATCATACTTCTCTGCTAATGCGTATCCAATCTTCTTGGAAATTTCACCACGTAATTCGTAGTGAGCAAGTGTCTCGTCAAGTTCATAAACGAATGCACTTGAGATAAGAAGGTCATCACATGTGATTGTCTTCTCTGCAACTGGAGGTGCGCCGTCACTGTTACCTAAGATACTGTTTCCGGGAGTATGGAACTCAGCAGTTGTGCGTCCAGTATAAATGAACTGCAAACTCTTTCCGTTCTTAAGTGTTCTCTTCATTACCATGTCACGAGCAATAGACTCATGTTGGAATCCTTTGAACATTTCTCCACTGAACAATTTAAGGTAGAGTGCTCTAGCGTCACCAGCCGAATTAAGCTGACCCTGACGTGTAAGTGAGGTAGGGTTAGCTGATGACTGTTGTGCCATTATATTATCTTAATTTGAGGGGTATTATGTATCGTCTTCTAGCCTAGAATGTTGTCAGTCTTAATTGGTCTAACGTGAGACTGGCACGTTTTGTGGTCTTTTCCCACCGTCGACGGGTAAAAGGTATCCTCCTCAGA
>VTLG01017018.1_pt1 | contig 13347 bp, 13 predicted proteins | sample 4694571 | NCBI WGS metagenome assembly VTLG01 (sample SAMN12604809, study PRJNA352737) | marine metagenome | biome: ENVO:00000447; feature: ENVO:00000209|ENVO:00000569|ENVO:01000036; material: ENVO:00002151; isolation source: viral sequences binned using virsorter ... | reverse complement strand
TCATTTTCTTTTTAATCATGGGTTTTAATCTTTTTTTCCACTTATTACCCATTTTTTGTACTTTAAGATCAGCTTTCTTTTCTATACTTGTTTTTAATCCAATCGATGCATCGGGGTCTTTATATTTCCCCGCTTTATCTACTATTGTAATTGCTTTCTGTCTTACGGCCTTATTTACTGCCTTATCAATTTTTTCAGGAGAAGGTGGTTTTCTCATAGATCTTTTTCTCTTGATGGAAGTAATCTTCGCTTTCTTTTTAGCAATAATTGACCTTTTTCTTCTTTGTTGAAGGGTCAATGCTTCCATAAAATCTTTAAATGCTTTCATTAGTTTCTACTCTGGCCTCTAGTATGCATCCGAAAATCCATGTTGATTATGTCTATATCCTAAACTACCATTCTTCATAAAATTTGGTAACTCAAATCCTTCTAATTTTCCTATCTCTATTCCTATCATATAAGTATCAGCTGAAGCAACACCTACCGTTGTTACATTAACATCTCCAAGTACGTTACTAGCATTTCCAGCGGCCGCCCCCATACTTATTGCTCCGATATGGTTACCTCCACCTGCATAATTTATATAACCATTACTGTCTGTCAAAAATGCAATAGTTTGTTCTGTATCACTTCCATCAAAGTAAATTCTAGTATGGTCAATACCAGCTGCTATATTCCACCAAAGTTTTCTGAGATTAATTTTTGGTGTACCAATAGACAATCGTGTACTACCATGAGTGGTTGCTGAACTCAATCCAGAGACACTTCCTGTCAATGTTTTTCCTGTACCAACATCTGTTGCAGTTTCTGCAGTCCAAGCTTTAGGGGTTATATCAGTAGCACTTGTAACCTTATAGGCTTTAAAAGTTGATGCTCCAGCAGTGTAATCCGTAACTCTCAGGAATATTGCTGTAGAATCATTTGTGGTTACCACTTCTCCAATACAGAAATTAGTAGTTGGGGCCCCGTTCAATGTTACTGTAGCATTGGCGTACTTCAACGCAGAAAGGTTAGCCCAGATACTATCAGAAAGTTGAGTGGCATCATCAGCAAGTCCAGTATGTTGTACTGAATACTTTGTATTAGTGTCTGTTATGGTATTTGTTACTTTAGTTATAGCCATCTATTATCCTTATTTAAATCCAGCTTCATTCTAGCTGGGTTATTAAATGTTTTCATGTGCTTTTCCTAGAACCTTCATAAATGCTCGTTCAGTTCTTTGGATTTGTTGAATAGTTCTATTTTTTTCTGAAGAACTTAGCCCTTCTATATATTTAACCAAAATCTGCGATGTAAGCGGATCTATCGGAATATCTGCTCCATCATCTAGAGAAATTTCACTATCTTTTCTTGACTTGGATGCTTTTTTCAAGTCATCCATTACACCTTCTGAGATAAACTCTCCAAATTTTAAAATTCTTTGAGAGGAAAGTCCCTGTTGTTTAGCTAAGTCCTTCAAACCTCCACCCGCATCTTTTCCTGTTACTTTACCTACTGTTGATGATGTATTATCTTTCTTTTGATCTGTTGGTTTCTTTTTCTTTGCAACCTTTTTCCTACGTTCCAATTCTTTTTCATAATCTTTTGTTGTCATCAATTCTGGTTTATCTTTATCTCCAGCATTTCTCCATCCAGGCGGAGCTTCACCATTATTATCAAAATATTCTTCAGCGTCTTTTACATCTTCAATTCCACCACGTTCCTCTTTATCTTTTTTATCCTCTGCTTCTTTTTCATCTCCTGCTACTCTTTCCTTCTCATCATAAGCAGCTTGCATTCTATTATTTTTAGGGTCTTCTTTTTTCTGTAATTCTTTTCTTTTCTTTTCTATTTCATCATTAGACATACTAGCTGCAGAAGAACCTGCCGCTGCAATTTCAACAGCTTGAGTTACCAGTTTACCTTTATCATCATCCCATTTTTTTATTTGAACAAAAACACCATTCTCTTTATTATCTTTCTTTTCTGCTTTTGTTTCTTTATACCCTTTAATCTTTTCTTTTGCTGTTTTAAAAAGTTTCCACCCAGCCATCCCTAAACCAATAACACCCATTCCAGCCATCATTGCACTAGCGTATGGGCCAACCTCCGTTATATGTTGTTGTTCAGATTTAAACTGTTTAAATTTTTTCATATAACGGCGAACTTCTATTGAGGTGTCTCTTTTTCAGCTGAAGCTACAAAAGTATCTGCTACTTCCTGTTTTGGTTCAGTAACAGGAGCAGTATTAAACATTGCTTGAGCGACTTCCGCCTTCTTAGCCTCAAACCCTTTCATAATTTTATTAGATATTACACCTTGAATAGCTTCTTTAACTCTTGCTCCATCACCTGAGATGGAATATTTCACAATATCTTCGGTTGAATAGTCACTCATTTTTTAATCCTTTTTTAAATGGTTAATTGTATTTATATCAAGTTAGTTCTATGACTCAGAAAGAACACCCTTCATTATCTCATTCATCTCTTTTTTGATTTTTATATCTTCTTTCATAAATTTGTCTCCCTTTGGAGTAAAAGATTCCTCTTCTTCTTCTGGAGGCGCAGCTGCTTTCTCAGCTTCAATTTGTTTGTCTATCAATCTAACTTCTTCATCAGTCTGTTTTAGAATTCTCTTTCTGATAAATTCCTTAGAATAGAAATTTCCAACAATTTCTTCAGCATAGTTCATATTCTGTAAAGTACTCAATCTTTCGTTCAACATTTCTGCTTCTTTAAGTTCTGCGAAGTGTGAATCAGATTGCCATTCGTAAAAGAGATTTGGTTCTATCATTCTCCAATCATTTAATGTAAGAACACCCTTTAATATTAATTGTTTTTCAAGACAAGAATTAAACAAATGATTAAATCTGTTTCTAAGTCTTTCAATGAATCTTGTAAACTTTACCTCATCTCTAGATATTTCTTGAGCTCTACCAAGAACAAATCCAGATTCAGATTCTAGTCTTGATACAGGAACATTGAGAGATTTGTAAAGCTTTTTCTGGAAGTATTCAACATCGGCCAATTCACCAAGATTTTCACCGCCGGGAAGTGTAGTAATTTCTGTTCCTCTTCCACCCTCTCTTCGTGGTAACCAATAATCTTCCAACATTGATTGGTGTTTTCGGTCATCTCTAACTTCACCAGTTTGTGCATCATAGACTAGTTTATTTTTGTAACGAGTCATGATATCTTTAAGATATTGTTCAGCTTTTTGTTTTGGAAGGTTACCAACATCAATGTAGAAGATTCTTCGTTCTGGTGCTCTTGAAATACGATAGATGACTACCGAATCTTCAATCATTCGTAATTGATTAAGAGGTTTGATTGCTTTATGAAGATATGAAAGAACCATTCTCTTGTCTTCATTCAATAATCCTGAGTGACAATACGCAACGGAATCTGATGCAATTCTCATTACTTGACCACCCTGTTTACCATCCATACCAGCTTCATTGAATGCAAAATATTCTTCAACTCTAGGCATTAAACTAGGTTGACTTGGATCTTTTGGTGGGAGAATTTGACGAACTTTTCTAATTTTGAGTGAGTCAATAGGTCTAAGTTCTAGAATACCTTTTTTTGGATTTTCTTGATCTATTATGATGTGATAATATAGTCTTCCATCAACATACCATTTTCGGAAAGTATCAAATGCAGTATCATTGAATTTCAACAGACCTAATATATCTTGAAAATTTTCAGATATTTTTGTTTTAATGTCTGGTGAAATATTAACATTAGAAAGATTGAGGGAAACTGGAGCTTGTTCTCTGTCTGCAACAACAGCATCATTTACTATGTCATCTATTGCAATTTCGGCTTCGGGATAAAGTGCCATAGATCTATATCGTAGAATTAGGTCTGCTTCATTCTTTGCAGACCCTTCCATATCCAGATAGGTAGCGTAGGCTCCGCCAGGAGTTCCTGCTACATCTATTGCACCATCTTCTGATTGTGGGAGTGTAAAAGAAACGCGGTCTTGTTGTTCCTTTTCTTTTTGTGTTCTTCCAATTGTAAAACCAAATAATTCAACAGCCATGTACTACTCCAAGAGTCAGGGACTGAGCGCCCCAGGCCCCTAGTTAAGTGATTATAATATAAAATAATAAAAATGATTATGAAACTACGTCAGTATGAGTCCAATAATCGTAAGCAAATTCAACAGTAAATTCCTCAATGGCATCGTTTGCATCCCAAGCGAGAGCGATCTCACCCATAGAAACTGGAAAAATATTTACAAATTTATACTCGGCTTGTGACAGTGCACCACCACCCTTAGAGTAGTGTTGAACAGTTGCTTGACCATAAAGAGTTCCACCACTAGCCCCAAAAGTATTACCTATTGTTGCAATATTTCCTTCATGAGTTCCCATTGCACCAATCCATTTTTCCATGGCATTCCTAATAAGAAATTCTTCATCATTTATTACGGTAACTGTCCAATTGTCAAATGTTTTATTTCCAGGCACTTTAATTACTCTACCAAAATAAGGAACATCAATAGTTCCAACTGCCATTGCTGGAATTTGTGCAGCTTTACATGCAAAGGTAAATTCAGAAGCATTAAGTCCTGCTGCACTTGCTCCTGTCATCGTAACATCAAACAGATTAGCTCGTGCACCAGCATTGTTTAGTGCTTTACCCCGAAATTCAGATATTGTAAACGCCATTTTTACTCTCCTCCGATGACTAAAATTGAGATGTGATGGGGAAGTTTATTTTTACAAGTGCTGCCTTCGCATGCCATCGTCTTCCCCCATCTTTTGAGTTTATACTATTATTTATACTCTACTTATCCACCAACTATTTCTGAGAAATCAACTCCACTACGAACCGCAACAAAGTTTAGTTGAATAAAGTTGATAGAACGGTTTGGTTTAACATAAATGTCACCTACAAATTCGTTACGATCAACCACATCACCAGTATTGTTTGATTCATCACAGACAACTTTAAACCCTGTAATACCATCACGGCCCTGAACATTCCTCAAGAATGGTTCTACCGCACCAACAAACTGAGCTCTTGTGAAAGCATCGTTGAATTCAAATAATTGTGCTCGTGCAAACCTTGCAATAGCTTTTTCAAGAATAATGAAAAGTCTTCGTACATTAATTCTATCAAACGCAGAAGGTTTTGAAAGAAGAGTCTTATCACCAAATAAAACAGTTCCATCTCCCATAAATGTTACTACAGGATTAACACTACTCTTATAAAGTGTGTCTCTTTCGGATTTTCTTGGATTAAAAGGAAGTTTTACTACATTTCTGAAGTTTCCTCTATTAAAACCAGCTGGAGAGAACCATGCATCTCTACTTGCTTCTGTAGCAGCAGTAACACCTGCGGTATCTCCATTAAGAGGAACGTAACGATAAACATCATTATACTTATCGTATTGATACTTATATCCAGAATCAAGAACTGCATAAGAAGAAGATCCTAGATTATTTCTAAAATCAACTACATCGTCAGCTTCACTTCCTTCATTATTGACAACATCGGCCAGTTCTGGTGAAAGGAAAGCTACACAATCTTTTCTACCTTCAGCTATTGCAATGAGTTGAAGTGCAACTGTTGCAGAAGCTTCTCCACCGACTATAAGACCGATATCTACTTCTTCAGCATCTTTGAATTTATTGAATGAAGTTATTTTATCTCCATCAGAAGGAGCTGAACCATCAACTCCACCAGATAAACTTAAAGTTTTTACAAATGAACCACCAGTAATACCAGAAGCGTATTCTATAGAAGAATTTGCTGCTGTTCCCCAGGCAGATACTGCAGCACCAGCTGTTGTATAGGCATCACCCATAGCATCATGATCCATCCACCAAATATATTTGGATTTCCTATTGATAGCATCGACATAGTAAGCTGAAGTTCCGTCTTCGTTCTTTGCACCCTTTGCAACTGAAACTCCTGTGAAAAGTTCTAATCCTGTTTCTCTCGTTCCTGTCCATTCTCCATCTTCATCAACAACTACAACGTGAACTTCATCATAGAGTCCACCACCTTTTTTGGCAGTATGTTCTGTAGTTACTGGTTCTTTGTCAAAAAGTCCAGCATATTCCCATGTTCTGGAATATGTTTGAGCAGAGGCAGTATTTGTAAATGGTGTAGAAGTAATCATCACAGAAGAGTTGGTTATTGAATTTACTCTTCTTTCTTCTCCATTAATTTTGATGATATCACCAGCTGTAAATTGTAAGTTGAAAGCTGTTGCAAGAACATCAGTTGTTCCAGTTTGAGTTACAGTTGTACTATTCGCAGTAACACCACAAGTTCCTATCAAATTCCTTGCAGGTTCTGAAAATGCAGAGCGTTTCATACGAATCATTGTGTTACCTACAGCAATCGCTGATGTGGGTGAAATTGATACTGCTGCAACTGTATTTGATGTAATTCCACTAATGACAGCACTATATGTGTTTGTTCCAGAAACTGCAATTTTGACAGAATCACCGATTCTTAATTCTGTTCCAAAAAGAGTACTAGCTCCAGTTACAACTCCGTCTGTATGAATATTGACTGTTCCTGTCAAACTAACATCTGAGTTTCCAGCAATTGTTGTATTTCCAGATGCGAGGTTAGCTCTTGTTGGGCCACAAAGGGAAACTTTAAGACTGTTTCCTAAATCCCCACCCCACTTAGCAGACCAATCACCTTGTGCAGTTACTGGTGATCCTTCTTGTTCTGAATATGTTGCTTGATAATGTGATGTGTTTGAAATTAAAACAACAGTTCCACTTGCAGAAGCGTTCTTCATTGCTGTGTTTGAAGTCCTTACAACATGAAGTGCACTTGAATACGTTAGAAAGTTTGCTGCTGTTAAAAATGATCCGAATGTGTTTGCGTCAGGAGATTGAAATGTTTCCACCAATAAATCTTCTGAATCAATCAAAGTTATGTCATTGACTGGGCCCCACCTGAAGCAACCTGCAAATCCAGCATCTATGGAAGAAATGCCAGGTACGATAGTTGTTAAATCAATCTCAGATGTGTTTACGCCAGGCGATACTTGAAAAGGCATGTCATCTCTCCTAATTTTAGTTATTTAATACAATGTTTCTTACTACTAAGATTATTTATAAAAACCCTAAACTCTGTATTTTGGTATTTACTGAGATATAAATACTTATATGAACACGCGGAGGTAACATGAAAGAAATTGAACGCTTTTTAACAAAGATAGATAAAAACACAGGAAGTGGTTGTTGGACATGGAAGGCTTCAAAAACACAACAGGGATATGGAATGTTTTCATATCAAGGAAAATCTATACCTGCACATAGATTTTCTTACCTACATCATAAGGGAGAAATCCCTTTAGGGAATATTGTACATCAAATTTGTGGACAAAATTCTTGTGTACATCCAGAACATCTAATAGTGTGTACAAAATCTGAATCTAGATTAGATTACAACTCTACAAGAGTACATCCAGATACTAAAAAATTACTTCAAGATATAAGACAAGACAAAGAAGAACCTGATGCAGATTTTGGATTTGGAACAGATGTTTAAAGATAATTTCTTACTGAGGGTGACACTTCCCAAACTTGACCAGTATTGTCAGTATATGTATTTTCTTCTCGGCCGTCATCAATGATACCGAAAGGAAGCATATCCTGTTCAAATTGTTCTTCAAAATCTTCATACATTTTTTGTCTAAGATCAAGATCTGTTATATCCTTGAAATATCTTTGTTGAACTAACCAAGCAAAGATTACTAGTGTCATTGCAAGGTCATCGTGTGTTCCTTCTTCAGCTTCATAAGAATTATTTTTAGATGCAAAGGTGGTTAATTCAGCAATAGTCTCAAAGTCTGGAACAATTAACTTATCCGTTTCAATCATTTCCTTTAGAGTCGCACACCCTATTCTCTTGAGTTGTTTACTAGTTCGTATTCCAAGTTGAATATTCTTTGAAAATCCACCCCCAATTTGTTGACCTGCTCTACCCTTCATAGAAGTTATCATAACATTTTCATATTCAAGATCATAATGTAAAGTTTCTGCTACTTGAGATCCCATATCATTAATTTCTAGTAGGGTAAAGGCAGTGTTATATCTCATTCCTACTTGATATATAATGTTTGGATATAACATAGGTGAAATCTTATTGTCTCTATATTTTGCAACTTGACGATATGGTATTTGTGAAACATCGAAAACAGAGAATGCTGAAAAATCCTGACCTTTACCTTGAGCAGTATCCACAATCATACAGTATGTAGCCTTTTTAATTGGATCTTCATAAACATCAATTCCATTTTGTGTAAATATTGGTTTCTTAAATACCATTGATCTTAATTTTGATGCATCTATGAGAGTACGAGTAGATCCTAAAAATTCACAAAGAAATTCTTGATTGAATTGTTGTTCTGAAGTATTTTTAATTGTCTCTTGTCTCCACTTGTCATCTCTCCCCGGCACTTGAGTATAGTGAACTTCTATTGGAACATAGTTGTTACGTTTTTCTTCTGCATCTATCCACATTTTATAAAAGAGATTCATACCTAATGGAGTAGAAACAATAAAAACTTTAGTGGTTTCACCAGAAGATATGGTAGGATAAACAGAGGTAAAAAAGGATTCAGCGATAGTGTTTGGCACGTGAGCAAACTCATCAAGAAAAATGATGTTAAAAGAAGACCCTCGAACTGCTGAACCAGAAGTGGCCGACGCCAAAATCTTTGAGCCATTTTCCAGTTCTATGTTTCCTTTATTCCAAACTGTTACACCTTGCTGAAGAAATTTTGGTAGATGTTCGTATGCCAACTGTAATCGTGACAAAAGTTCTCTAGCAACAGCGCCCTTGTTTGCGAGTATTGCCACGTTAACTTCTGGATTAAATAGAACGTAATGTAGTAGATAGGATATTATGGTAGTGGATTTGCCCGTCTGTCTGGGCATCTTACAGATTACAAATCTTTCATTATGAAAATTGTTTATCATGTCTTCTTGAAAATCCCACATATCAAATGGAACTAGACCACGATCAACATTTACAATTTGAACATATTTTTTAATGAAGTATAGTGGGGATTCCATACACTTCTTGTAATCTTCAACTGCTTCGGGTGTCCAATCTACGCTGACACCTATGCCTTTTAGATTAGGGTTTCCAAGATAAGATTTGGTGGACATCACACTTCTCTTTATTCATTTTCTTTTATTGTTTTCCCTGTTTTAAGGAATTTTTGTAATTCAGCGGTTGAACCCACAAAAAGATTATTGGAGACATTTTTGGGGCCAGAATCTTCAGCTGAAATGTCTTTTTTTGTTTTATGTAAATTTAACAATTCTTTATTTGTTTCAGTAAGTTTTCCTATTAACTGTCCAAAAACTTCCATCGCTCGAGGATGTTCAGAACTTTTGGCAATTTCAAGCATTTCTTCCAAACCATCTTGTCCTCGTTCTATGAGATTGTAAAGGTTCTCTCTCACATATTGGAAATCTATTTCACTATCGCCACTATCATCAACTGAAATAGTAGGAACTAATCGTTCTGCCTTAACAATTTCTTTCTTAGGTTTGTTTACAATACCTAACATTTCATCTAAGTGATCATCTACATTCATAGGCATCACATCCTTCATGTTGTTATATCTCCACCATCAGTTGGATCATTATATTTACCTTCATCGAAAAATTCAAAAGTTTCTGAGAAACCATAATCGGAGTCTGCTGTTGCGGAGAGTGGTGCAGGAACGACTGTGTAACGAGACTTGATTGTAGCATCTTGTACACCATCAGTAGTACTTTCGTTTACAATTCTTGCTCTATTATATGTTCTGTATGTATTATCACTTTCTTCATTCAATACAAAAGCCCCATCTTCCAAAAGAAGTCTAAGATCACCTACTGAAGTAGAACTTTGACTTTCTTCTAGTAATGTAAAAATAACTAAATTTGTTCCATCTAATAGTATATAGTTTGTAGTATCTGGTGTACTATCTTCATGTATGATAAATTCTGGAAGTTCAATTTCTGTATCCTCGCCCGGAATTCGGAAATTAACTTCAATTGTTTTAATAACTTGACCAGAAGAAATATTTGGATAGATAAACCCTTTAAGTGTAAATGAAAGAGTCCAAGTAATAGTTCTTCTTGTTGATAAATCGCCCTCATACTCATCTGCTACACTAGAAGAATTTAACAGAATAGGAATATCTGCCTTGATGTTCATATCTGGAATTGTATTAACAGTAACACTAAATTCTGGTGTAAAATAGGGAAGTACTTGTTCTAAAATTTGTGTACCATCCTCTGCATTTTTAACAAGTATGAATAATTCAAAATCAAAATTATAAGGAACAGGATTATACATTGTATTCATATTGGTAGAAGTAGAAGAAGTGTTGGCTGCAACATTTCTACCAATCGTACTTAATTTCCTAGCAGAGTCATAAGTAACTCCTGTCATAGCAAACCCCATTCTTGGTGTTCTCGTCGCTACAACTTTTCTATCTGAAGTAGTATCTTGAACAGCAAGTAACCACTTTTGTTTGGGGCCATACGCAAGAGGAACTTTTAATTTTTCAACGACAGTACCACTTGAATTCTTCCTTTCAATATTAATATCATTGAAAAGAGTTCCAAACACTGCTACATATTTTCTTATTGTTTGATGATAAAAGGTAGATCCTAACATTAGTACCCTGTTCCTTCACTAAATGGATTACCCTCTGAAAAATCTAAAATTCCGTCAGCAACAGTTTCAATTCCAACATTATTTGCATAAGCATCAGTTGATATTTCCTTATCATCAAAAGATGTTGTAGCATAAGATGCACCAGATTCAAAGAATGGTTTACCCTCAGTTGAAGAGTTTGGAGTATTTGTCGTACCATCTTCTAGAAGAAGTGTAGTGTCATCTTCTAACGCTATAGAAAACGGAAATTCAAACATTTGATTATCCTCATCAAAAGTTCCAACAATATTTCCAACTGTAAGAAGACTTGTACTAGAATTCCAATCAAAAACTTCTCCTTTAATTGCAGAATTTGCATATCCAGTAGAACCTTGATATACTTGTTCACCGACTGTAAATGTACCAGCTCCAGTACCAAGAGTGAATTTTATTGAATAGGATTCTTCTCTTTCTATCTTATCCAACTCCTCAATACCAGTATCAATTGCTTCATCAGCGTATTCAAAGAGTTCACAAACCAAATCAAAAGTCTGCAGTCCGCCCATTTGATAGAAAACATTCGTATCTTGCACGTGTTTAATCTCAAAAAGGGAGTCAGACAATGGAAAGAAAATAAGATCACCTTCTAGTGGTTCTTTATCTCTATTTCCTGTTTCAAAATTTAATTCTGTAAATCTTCTGCGAGCAATTGTAAAAGTAATTTGATCTCTTACTTCTAGTCCAAAGTTACTTACAAATGCACCATCTCCCTCAAATCCATCTATACTCTTAATGTACACTTCTACCATACGAGCGTCTTCAAACTTAGAAATACGATCCTCTCCATAGATAGAATCTGTATTAACTTCAGTTCTAGGCATATAATGAACATCAATACCAAAAGATTTAATTGATTCAATTACGATATTTTCAACTAATTTTTGATCTGGTGTATCTGTTCCATAGTGATTAAAGTAATGATTGGTTGCCATTTATATCCTCTAACCCATGTAGAAGTCATCGGGCAGCTGATACTCCAGCCTCCCCTCAACCTCTAATTTTTCAAGTTCTGTAACTGCGTCATCATATAGTTGTCTTCCATTTAAAGTAACACCCCCAGGCAATTGAACCCCTTCAAATTTTATAAGATTCATACCCCATTGTTTTTTCATCAAAGCTGTACAATATTTTTTAAGGAAAATATCACTATAGGCATCTGTGTACGTTTCTGGATTCATTGATGCATAAGCTTCAATTACAACAAAATCATCTATTTTAAGATCTGCAGACCAATCTATATCTAGATATAATCTATCTCTATGTCGATTGAATCTAAATCTAGGTAATCCAGAGAAAAGGTTTTGAATAGTAGAAAGATATTGTTGAGTGAAAACATAGTTTTTCATATCACCAGCTGCACCCATTGTATAAAGATCATTCAGCGCATACTGATAGTTGACTGAAAACATATTTGTACTACCACTCAAATTTTCGGTAAGTGGTATAACTCCTGTGATTCCAATATAACTCTCATCCAGAGAAATATAATGATTGTCTATATCACCAAGTGTTTGAGCTGTAGAAGAATGTACTGTTGCTGTTGCTCCACTTGTTAACCCTGTGATGGTTTCACTTGCAGTCCATGTTGTGGTAATGTCAGTATAATATGTATTTCCATCTCCCTTTGCTATAGCATTAGCATTGTTTTTTGTAGTTGGTTTTGAATATCTTATTGTAGTATTTGAGCTGATATAATCATTAATTGTAGCTCTTATTCCACTCGTTCCTCCCTCAATAGTTTCACCTGCAGAAAAAGTTCCAGACTGTGAAGAAACCAGTTGAGTTGAAGCAGTAATTTGTTTTTTAACAAATTCTGGATGAGTACCATCAAAATGATATTCTTGCCAATAAGTTACTGCGTCATCAATAGTATCTTCAATCTGATCATCATCAAGATTTAGTTCAATAACTGGATGGCCCAATTTTCTTTTACAATAATCTTTAAATGTAGTTCTGGTTGTAGGCTGTGTCATTTGTTAAATCCTTATTTTGTAGACTCTGGTGATACGGTTATAATTCCTTGACAAACCCGCTCTACAGTAGTTCCATCTGATTGAGTATATTCAACATCATATACATACTGATCTACAGCAACGTTTGCAGTATTTGTTGCAGTCATAGAAATTGTAACATTCGATCCAGCAACGGATGTAGAAAAAGAATGTATATTGTTACCAGAATATGTAGATTGTCGCATCTTAGCGGCACAAGTACCTGTAGAAATTGTGACATTTCCCCCCGCAGAGTTTTGGGCGTAAATTACTTTTTCAAAGGTAGCCCCTTGATCCATTACAAAATTTATGGTTCGTTTGCTTAAAGTCAGTGCCATTTATTCCTTACGCTGTATCTGTTGGATAGTTATTTGCCCAAAATGAGTTGTCTGCCATAGTGTAAAAATAACCTTTGTCATCCATTGATCCAAGTGCTCTAAGATCATTACTATCTGAAGCACCAGATGTTATATTAGGATATTCATTTTTTTTATTTTCAGAAGAATCTTCAGTTCTATTTGGATGATGGCTTGGACTCCATATCCATGTATTTGTAGCATCTTTATTGTATTTTGTTGCCCATCCAAGCGGATCCATAGAGAATCCATTTACTCTAAAAGGCTGACTAGCTTTAGTTTCTGAAGTGTCACCCTGTAAGTCTGAGTGAGATAATGCTG